>Ga0105100_10002426_pt1 | contig 10907 bp, 8 predicted proteins | sample PPLLak12cMay2015_2_FD_87033 | JGI IMG/M metagenome (GOLD analysis project Ga0105100, IMG submission 87033) | Freshwater sediment microbial communities from Prairie Pothole Lake near Jamestown, North Dakota, USA - PPLs Lake P8 Core (1) Depth... | ecosystem: Environmental > Aquatic > Freshwater >... | reverse complement strand
GTCGCACCTGCCCTGCTTGCGGTTACGTTAATAAAGCTAATCGTCCCAATCAATCTACTTTCTACTGTGTGGTTTGCGGGTTCGCTGGCCTTGCTGACCACATCGCGGCGGTGAATATTTCCCGTCGGGCTGCTGTCAACCAGCCAATCGTAGCGCGTGATGAAGCCAAAACCGAACTCCTTTCGGGACTGCGGCAGAGCGTAGTTACAAGCCACCTGCTTTAGCAGGTGGTAGTTGACTATAGACAGTCCCAACCTCCAAAAACATATTCACCTGGAGAGCCTTTTAGGGGTGAAGCGTGTTGTATACAAAAGTTACGACGCGCTTTCTTTTTAATTCAGAATACAGTATACTTACAACGTAAGTACGCGGAGGTATACATGTTACGTAAGATTTTCCGTACCGGTAACAGCGTCGTTGTCTCTTTGCCACGGGAAGCCCTGGAATACCTGGATATTCAAGAGGGCACACTGGTAGAAGTGAACCTGGACCGAGAGAACCGGCAGGTAATTCTCAAACCGGTGGAGATGCCATTAGCCATCCATGGCGTGGATGAGAAGTTCGCTCACCAGGTGGCTGAATTCATTGAGCAATATCGCTCGGCTTTGGAAGCGCTTTCCAGATAACCGTGAACTACCTGACCGCTGAGCAGGTATTGTTCATTCACGCCCGGCTGATTGCTAAAACCGGCGGGGAAGGCGGAGTACTCGACCTTGGGTTACTTTTGTCGGCTGTGGCTCGCCCACAAGCCACTTTTGATAAGCAAGAGCTGTATCCAGATCTATTCTCAAAAGCTGCTGCCTTGCTGGAGAGCTTAATAGGCAACCATGCTTTTGTGGATGGCAACAAGCGGACGGCAATCACGTCCGCTGGTTTATTTTTACATATCAACGGCTATAACCTGAAGACGAGTAACCAGGAGTTAGAGTCTTTCACGCTCCAGTGCGCCCAGCACCGGATACAACTCGGTCAGATGGTTTTTTGGCTCAAGGAGCATTCACTAAAAATCACACACCCCTGAAGCTCTCTCCAGGGGTGTGTCGGTTTCTTATCCCAAATACTCGCGCAATTTTCTGCGGATGGCAGGGTGGCGCAGGCGGCTGAGCGCCTGGGCTTCGATCTGGCGCACGCGCTCGCGGGTGACCCCCATCTTGCGCCCCACCTCTTCCAGGGTATACGCCTGCCCATCCAGCAACCCGTAGCGCAGCTGCAGGATGCGCACCTCGCGCGGCGGCAGTCCATTCAGGACGCTATCCAGGTGCTCGCGCAGCAGGTTATAGGTGGCGGTCTCATCCGGCGCAGCCACTTCCTCGTCCTGGATGAAATCACCCAGCACCGAATCTTCCTCGTCATCGGTAGGCGTCTCCAGCGAGAGCGGGCGGCGCGCCACCTGGATCATGTTCTCCACCTTCTGGGGGGTGACTTCCAGGGCGTCCGCCAGCTCCTCCACGGATGGATCGCGTCCCAGGCGCTGGGTAAGCTGGTGCTGGACGCGCAGCAGCTTGTTGATCTGGTCGCCCATGTGGACCGGCACGCGGATGGTGCGCCCCTGGTCTGCGATGGCCCGCGTCACTGCCTGGCGGATCCACCAGGTGGCATAAGTGCTGAACTTGTGACCGCGGCGGTAATCGAACTTCTTGGCAGCCCGGATCAAGCCGATATTTCCCTCCTGGATCAGGTCCAGGAACGGCACTCCTCGCCCCATGTATTTTTTGGCGACACTGATCACCAGGCGCGAGTTGGCGGTGATCAGGTGCTCGCGGGCGGCCCATCCATCTTCGATAAGCAGTTGCAGCTCTTTCCTCCGCCGCGGGCTGACATTGCCCCGCGCCAGCTCTTCGCGAGCCAGTCTGCCGCGCTCGATGCGCTGGGCCAGCTCGACCTCTTCCTCGGCAGTCAGCAAGGGAACCCGCCCGACTTCCTTTAGATACAAGCCAATCGTATCGTCGGTATCGATATTCGCCAGGTAATTGTCATCTACCACTAAATCGCGCCGGGTTTCCTCTTCGGTTTCTTCCTCAACCAGCTCCTCTTCGGATGGCCCTGCAGCGATTGGCTCGTCTACATAGGCAATCCCAGCGCTAATCAAGGCGGCAAAAGCTTCTTCTAACTGGTCGACATCCGCCTCAGCCTCCGGGAAAAAGGTCAGTATATCGTCAATCGTAACGTAGGTCTTCTGCCGTCCAAATTCCAATAACCTCGCAATAGCTGGATGCTCGTCGTCATCCCGGTCGGCAATTGCGTTCAACAAATCTTCATCAATCATTATCGCTCCAGAACCAGGTTTTCGCATACGGCGGTCAGCCGTATGATTAATAACCAATCAACGACCGGAATGTACCCCCCTCACAGGTTCAGTTCGATCTAAGTTTGGTTAATTCAGGATACACTTATTTTTCTGTAAAATCAATACCCAATTTCGGTAAAATTATCTCCAAATTCCAGATATTGATTCAGCAACCACTCAAGAGTCATGGCGTGCTGGCCGGTGTTTCAACCGGCAGAACTCCCGGTGTGGCGGTGGCGATACTGGCAGGATCGGTGAGGGGGGTCAGGAGGGTATCCACACTGAGCTGGCTCACCACGTACACCGATCCATCATCCACTCGCAGGTAATAGCCACTCCCGGTAGGAGTCGGATTGCCTATGAAAAGGGTCTGCTCGTCTCCAGCACCCGTGGAAACGATGACCACGTAGCGGGGCGGGTTCAGTCCGAGGGCGGCATCCTGCGCCTGCCCATTGAAGGTGCTCAACGCAGACAAACCCGCCAGGCGGCTGAGCATCGATTGCACCACACTATCGTCCCGCAGCTCAGCAAGAGGATCAGCCAGCCCCCAGGCGCCATCTGCATTCTTAATGAAGACGACTTTATTCCCCTGCTGATCTTCGATCTGCAGCCTATCCATCTGATCCTGCTCGAGGGAAAATAACATCACTGCAGGGGTTGGCGTCTCGGGTTCGGTCTTTTCGATTGGGTTGCGCTGCAAATAAAGAAGCACGCCCAATAAAACAATAAATACTGCCAGTAAAACCCAGGTTGTGCGCCGGATCATGCCCGATATACCTCATTAATACAGCCAGCAGCTGGCATAAGTTCAATCCCGGCTGGCTAACCGCGTTTCCGCCGTTGGTACCACACGCCAGCCCCGGCTACCAGCAAGAGCAGCGGCAGCAAGAAAACCGAGCTAAACAAGACCAATCCCATCGTGTAGCGCTGCGGGGCAAGCAATACCCGCTGGACCGGGTCTTTGGGTGTCAGGCTGATCAATTGCTCCTGTTCGGCAGCCCAATCGATGCTGTTGACGATCAAATCCCCATTGCCAAATGAAGTGAAATTGGCATTGGTTGCGAACTCCGAATCGCCAAACACCACCACCCGCTCCGCTCCCGTAGCGTTCTGAGATGCCACCGCCAACGGAACTTGACCAATCAGGTCCACCCCTTCATCGGGCTTGATCTCCTGGTTCTGAAGCTGGAGCATCTCCAGGCTGGTTTCAGCCCATGCCTGGTCAGCGGTCAGCACCAACACGGTCTGGGTGTACCCATCCGGCGCGCCCAGCCCCTGAGCGCTGCGCGTGGTGGGGAAATAGGTGCCCATCCCAAGCATCTTCTCCGTGATGGGGTGATTGCCGTACTGGAAAGCCCAGGCAACAAACGGCTGCTGCGAAGTGAGGTCGACAACGACATCCTCGCCCAGGCGGATGCCCAGAGACTCTTCCAACCAGGTCGCCAGGGGGTCAGGCGCCTCACCAAACTCCGTTACAGGCAATGGCTCTTCCATAATAACCAGCGAGCCACCCCTCGAAAGAAACCCCTTGAGCTGATCGACTTCTCCCTGGGTGAGCGGTTTATTCGGTCCGGCGATGACGATCACCCGGGCGTCTTCTGGGATGGCGTTGGTTGCCAGCAGGTTAAGCGTCCCTACCCGGTAATTTTTATCTTCCAGAGTGGTCTTTAGCTGGGAGTATGAATTGTCCCCGGAGCCATCCGGGTCCTTCTCGCCGTGACCAGTGAGGAAATAGACGCCCACCTGCTCATCGCTGATCAACCGCACCAGAGCGCCGGTCAGCTCTCGCTCGGAGACCAGGGATACCGGCTCCTGGCGCTCGCCCATCACCAGCACCACGGTCGCATCCCGGGTGATATTTGCCTGCTGGGCAGCAATCGGGTCTTGCTCCGGGTCGATAAACTGGTAATCGAACTTGCCTTCGCTATTGAACTTATACTGGTCCAGCAGGGTGCGCGCCTGTTCCGAGTTAACCCGGGCGGTATAGAATGCCCGGGCCTGGACAGGTTCTGCCAGGCTCTTCAGGGTGTCCAGGGTTTCCAGCGCCAGTGTATTTTGCTGGTCCTCCGTCAAGTCCCAACGCTGGTTATTCTGGAATACCAGGAAAGCCACGACAGCCAGGATACCCACAAATGCGATGACCATGACCAGGGCATTGCTGCCATAGCGCGCCTGCCGTCCAGTGAGCGCCCGGCGCACCCTGGCAGGATCGAGTATGGCAAACAACGGCAGACCCAGCACGACCACCACCAGGCATATTTGCAGGTACAGGTTCCATTCGCGCTGGATGATGAACAGGATAACCCCCACCAGTGCAGCCAGGGCTGCCAGGTAAAGTCCGAAAGGCGCCAGCCGTTGGCGATTGATTTTCATTAGCGCCACCTCCGAGATTCAACTGACACAGCGCCAAAGAATAGCGCCAGTGCAGTCAGCCCGAGGTAATACACCATGTCGCTCAAGTCGATGATGCCCTGGTAGAACGTGTTGTAGTAGTGCTCGCTGAAATCAAGGTAACGTAACAGCTCGTTGCCAACTCCACCCGCAGCCTGGTTCGGCAAGCCGATCAGCCATAGCAGCATGAACACCCCCAGGGTCGCAAAGAAGACTGCGATCTGGTTGCTGAACAGGGAGGAGATCATCACCCCAATCGCGACCAGTGTGGCAGTCAGCAACAATAGCCCGAGGTAACCGCTGATCAGGACGCCCTGGTCGATGCCCGGATCGATGATCTGGTTCAGGATAATGGGATACAGCCAGGTCAGAGCGATGATGAACATCATAAACAGCAACCCGCCCAACCACTTACCCACTACCAGCTCCCAATCCCGGACCGGGGCGGTGAGCAGCAACTCCATGGTACCCAGGCGCTGCTCATCTGCCAGCAAGCGCATTGTGATTGCCGGGGTCGCAAACAAGAGCAGGGTAACCATGGGTCCCAATACCAGCTGCACACCCGGAGCAAACTGGTTCAGAATAGCCGCCACGATATTGGCATAGAAGATAATCCCCAACACAAGCATGAAGAGAAAAGCGACCAGGTAAGCCGCCGGGCTGCCAAAATAATATTTCAGCTCGCGAACCGCAATTGTCCACACATTGCGCATAAGACTATCCCTCCTCTCCGTCGCGGGTATTGTCTTGCAGCGGCTCAGCTTCACCATCCCAGGTCTGCGGTGGTTCGGGCTCGTCCCGGGTCAACTCCAGGAAGATATCCTCCAGGCTCACCCCGATAGGGTGCATCTCCAGCAGGTCGTATCCCGCCTCAACCACCGCCCGCGCCACGCCAGGACGGGCATCCTGACCAGGGGCAGTCTCAAACTCAACGCCGCCCACACCAAGCGTAGAGACACGCAGCACGCCTGGTGCCCCGCCGACCACCTTCTCCAGCCCATCACCATCGTTTCCAACCTTCAATACCACCCTCTGGGCGCCGGCAACGCGAGCTTGCAACCGCTCCGGGGTATCTTCAGCGACGATGCGCCCCTTGTTAATGATCAGCACCCGGTCACACACCTGCTGAGCCTCGGACAGGATATGGGTGGAAAGCAGGATCGTCCGTTCGCGCCCAATCTCCTGGATCAGGTTGCGCACCTCGTGGATTTGCGCCGGGTCGAGGCCGATGGTGGGCTCATCCAGGATGAGCACATCCGGCTGGTGGAGCAGCGCCTGAGCCAGGCCAATCCGTTGGCGCATACCCTTGGAGAGATTACCGATATAGCCATCTGCCCGGTGTTCCATGTGGACCAGCTCCAATACGTCTTCCACTCGGTCCTCAGCTTTTGCCAGGTGGCGCAGATCCGCCATGAACTTGAGATAATCATAGACGGTCATATCCGGGTAGAGCGGCACGGTCTCCGGCAGGTAACCTACCCGGCGGCGAACCTCCAATGAGCGCTCGACGACGTCATAACCGGCAACTTCCGCTCTCCCAGCGGTGGGTGGCATATAGCCGCAAAGGATACGCATGGTGGTCGTTTTTCCGGCGCCATTCGGTCCCAGGAAACCCAGGATCTCCCCCTGGTCGGCATGGAAATTTAGCTGCTCGATTGCCCTGCGCGGGCCAAAGTCTTTGGATAGTCCTTCGACGCGGATCATTGAATAGCTCCTGGCATTATACAACTCCTGATTGCAAGAAATAACTTCACCGGGTAAATGCTCACTTATGAAGGTTTCCCCAAATCCTGGCTGGAACTCAGCCTATCCAGACAACATAAAGCACGGCGGCCGAGACCCGGCAGCAGTGCTTTTCCAGCCTTACCTGCTTGATTTGTCGGGGAAGCTTATTCTCACATCAAGAAATCAAACACCGAACTAGTTTATACATTAAAAAAACAGGCAAAGTCAATAGGTTCAGAGACTTCTAATTAAACGCTAATATTTTCTCACTTCTTGACACATTTCCTTCCCCCCTGTAAAATGAAACCAGGCTTCCCCGAAGCGTATCAACCGCTATACTAGAAAATGAATCCTTGCATCTCGATGATGAAGCTGCATGCAACAAGGAACCCTGACCACGGTGCTGAAGCCGTGGTGATTCGTTATTCCTGTTGCCTGAGAGGAGGCATGAAACCCCCGCATTAACCAATAGAGTACCTAATAATCACATCTAAGCATCTCGACTCGGTGTAATCCTGATTTATCGCAGCAGCAAAATTCCATACATCTCAATCGGGAGGATATGACTATATGTTTGGATTGAATACATTCGAGCAATTTGCAATCTGGAGCGTACTCGCGGTAGCAATCATTGGCCTACTCTATGCGGTCTTCCTGCGCGGTCAGATCTTGCGGGAGGACAAAGGAACGCCCAAAATGCAAGAAGTCTGGAATGCGATCCGCGAAGGGGCAGACGCCTACCTGCGAAGGCAGCTAAAAAGCATCTTACCCTTGATTGCAATCCTGACCCTGGCATTATTCGCCTCAGTTTATATCGTGCCTCCAACCCCAGAGGCTTCCGAGTGGTACTGCATGGCCTTCAAGGGAGCCTCCATGGAAACGGCTCTAGAGTGCGCCGAGAGCCTGACACCAGCAGAGACCCAACAGGTGGTCACGTTAATTGGGTTAGGTCGCGCCATCGCCTTTGTGATGGGCGCCAGCTTCTCGCTGGCTGTGGGACAAATTGGTATGCGCATGGCGGTGCAGGCGAATGTGCGTGTGGCCTCTGCTGCCCGGAAATCATTTGGCGAATCGCTGCGTATCGCTTACCGGGCAGGGACAATCACAGGCATGCTCACTGACGGGCTGGGTTTGTTCGGGGGAACGATAATATTTATCATGTTTGGCATCGCTGCTCCGGACGCGCTGCTGGGCTTTGGTTTCGGTGGAACACTGCTGGCCTTGTTTATGCGGGTGGGCGGCGGCATCTTCACCAAGGCGGCAGACGTGGGCGCCGACCTGGTTGGCAAGGTCGAGGCAGGGATTGCTGAAGATGACCCGCGCAACCCGGCGGTTATCGCCGACCTGGTGGGCGATAACGTGGGAGACTGCGCCGGCATGGCAGCCGATATCTTCGAGTCCTACGAAGTGACCATCGTTTCCAGCTTGATCCTGGGCGTAGCGCTAACCTCCATCACTGGACACCTTGAATGGATTATCTATCCCCTGCTGGTGCGGGGGATCGGCGTGCTGGCCTCAATATTTGGCACCTACCTGGTGCGCGGCGGCACAGGCAAGAGCGGGGATGCCATGAAAGCAATCTTCACCGGTTTCCTGACTTCAGCAGGCATCTCTGTGGTGCTGTTCGGTCTGGTCGGCATGCTGTACATGCAAACGGTCAACGGCGGCTGGTGGCGCCCATTCCTGGCAACTGCCCTGGGCGTGGTGCTAGCGATCACGATCGACCGTCTGACCGATTACTTCACCGGAACCCACTCATCCCCGGTCAAAGAGATCAAGAAATCCGCCGATACCGGACCAGCAACCCTGATCCTTTCTGGTGTCTCCGTCGGCTTCGAGTCATCGGTCTGGTCAATCCTGGTGATCGCACTAACGATCTTCCTATCTATTTTGATCTTTTCCGGATTTGATGTGGGTGACCTGGTTGCCAGCAGTGGTATGAGCGAAGGCTTCATCCGTTTCACCTTCATATTATATGGTGTAGCAATGACCGGCATCGGCATGCTCACCTTGACTGGCAATAATGTCGCCATGGATTCATTTGGGCCGATATCGGATAACGCCAATGGCATCGGTGAGATGGCCTGGCATGACCTGGACGACCCGGATACCAACGCCGCCCGGCAGATCATGGCAGACCTGGACGGGGTGGGCAACACAACCAAAGCCATCACCAAAGGTATTGCCATTGGCTCAGCGGTCATTGCGGCGGTATCGCTGTTTGGCGCGTTCATCACCGATGTCAGCCGGGTCGACCCGACCGCGTTGGCAAACGGCATCCGCGTCTCGATGCCCCAGGTGTTTGTGGGCATGCTGATTGGCGGAGCAGTGCCCTGGCTGTTTTCTTCTTTCGCCATCCAGGCCGTCAGCAGGGCAGCTTCCCTCATTATTATGGAGGTGCGCCGCCAATTCAAGCTCGGCGTGCTGGAGGGCAAGGTAAAACCGGATTACCGCCAGGCAGTCGCCCTATCAACTCAGGCAGCCCAGAAGGAGCTTATCCCGCTGGCATTGATCGGTGTGCTTTCCCCGATCATTGTTGGCATGGTGCTTCAGGTGGAAGCCCTGGGCGGGTTCCTGGCAGGGATCATCCTCTCCGGTCAATTGCTGGCAGTCTTCATGAACAACTCCGGCGGCGCCTGGGATAACGCCAAGAAGCTGATCGAAGATGAGCCCAGAGATCCTGCCAACAACCTGGGAAAAGGCTCCGAACGGCACAAAGCCGGCGTAGTCGGCGATACGGTTGGCGATCCGTTCAAGGATACCGCCGGTCCGGCGCTTAACCCCATGATCAAAGTAGTCAACCTGGTGGCGTTGATCGTAGCGCCAATTGTAGTGACCTATAAAGTCCTCGGCGTAACTGGCTGGCTGATCGTCCTCCTCCTGGCTGCCGGTCTCCTGTGGGCAATCTTCCAGAGCAAGCGACCTGCCCCAGAAATGACTGAAAGCCCGGCCGCAGGCGATTGAGCGGGTGTTAACACTTCCAATCCAAAGAGCCTGAGAGAGTATGTCTGCTCCCAGGCTCTTGGATTAATATCGGATCTTACATATCTGGTGCGGTTGGGTATAAATAGCTCGACCTTTACGGCATGTACCGCCCAACCGCTTAAAGTGCTCGGTGCAAGGAGCTAAAACCATAGACGTATTTCCGCCGCCGAGCACTAGTGGCTTGATTGAGGCGTTTTACAGACGCCTCCCGCCCTAGCACCCCAACTTATAATTCTTAAGATAAGTTCCCGCTATCTAACCTTACAATTCTGTTGCTTGAACTGAAAACACGGCAAAAACCTTGCAACTTCCTTTAGAATAGGGCATACTAGGTGAAAAAGCATTCCGCCCTCAACCTGCACCCTCCTATCCATCAGGGGAGCATTTTCTATGGCAAAGACAACTTTTCGAGGTTACACCAGGGAGATCGACGGGCTGATAGACCGCGGGCAATTCGAGCAGGCGCTTGCTCATTGCCGCTATCTGCTGAAATATTTTCCTAAAGCTGCAGATATCTATCGCCTGATGGCGAAGGCATACCTGGAGTCGCAGCGCTATGGCGATGCTGCCGATGTATTCCAGCGTGTGCTCTCCTCGATCCCCGACGATTTTGTGTCCCAGCTAGGGATGAGCATTATCCGTGAAGACGAAGGCAACCTGGACGCTGCCATCTGGCATATGGAGCGCGCCTATGAAATCCAGCCGGCCAACGTAGCCATTCAAAGCGAGCTACGCCGCCTGTACGGGCGCCGGGATGGCATTGAGCCGCCAAAGATCCGCCTGACCCGCGGCGCGCTGGCGCGCATGTACTACAAAGGCGAGCTGTACCAGCAGGCGATTGCCGAGCTGCGCACCGCCCTGGCAGCCGATCCCCAACGCCCAGACTTGCAACTGCTCCTGGCGCAGTCTTACGCTCGCGCCGGGCAGAAGGTCGACGCGGTCAATACCTGCACCGCCTTGCTCAAGAAGCTGCCCTATTGCATCGAGGCCAACCGCATCCTGGCAGATATCCTGGCGAATACGGAAAAAGCCGAGGACGCCCAAAACTACCGCCAGCGTGCCATCAGCTTGAACCCTTACCTGGGTCAAACCAATCCCAAGGCGCCTACTCCTGAGCTGGTTCCGGATGAAGCTGTAGTCGTTGAGAAGCTGGATTGGAGACCGGAGGCTGGTGCAGCCAGCCAGCCGCAATGGGCAGCCTCTCTAGGTTTAAACCTGGCGCAAGCCGCTGCCAAGCCGGAAGACATTCCAGATTGGCTGACCGAGCTGGAGAGCACCCCCCCGGCACCCTCGGGTACAGCCGGGGAATTTGTGCCGAAAGTCTCTCCATTTGTTTCCAGCGATAATGAGCTATCTACCCTGCTTGGCGATGAAAGTGCCGGAGCGGGCCTCCAGCCACCCAGCAGCGAAGAGCTGATCCCGGATTGGATGAAGGACGCCGGGTGGATGCCCTCGTCCGGCACTACCGACGCGGCTGAGCAAGGCTTTATGGTTGAGGACGAAGCTGGTGAGGAGGCTG
>Ga0105100_10002424_pt1 | contig 10910 bp, 9 predicted proteins | sample PPLLak12cMay2015_2_FD_87033 | JGI IMG/M metagenome (GOLD analysis project Ga0105100, IMG submission 87033) | Freshwater sediment microbial communities from Prairie Pothole Lake near Jamestown, North Dakota, USA - PPLs Lake P8 Core (1) Depth... | ecosystem: Environmental > Aquatic > Freshwater >... | reverse complement strand
GTAGTCTCTGAAGCGCGCTCCCTCTCCTTTCGAGAGCTGAACGACCGGGTGAACCGGTTGGCCAATTCACTCCTGGATTCAGGATTGAGGAAAGGAGACAGAATCGGCGTTCTTGTGCACAATGGCCACCAGTTTCTCGAACTCTATTTTGCCTCTGCGAAGACGGGCGCGGTCTTCTGCCCCTACAACAACCACTTCAAGCAATCGGAACTGAAGGATATCATTGATTACTCGACGCCGAGATTTCTTATCGTCGACCGTGATTACGCTGAGATGGTAAGCACCCTGAAGCCGGATCTGAAATCGGTGGAAAAGATGATCTGTCTGGAAAAGACCTCTCTTCCTTTTATGGATGACTACGAGACCCTTATGGCCCATGGACGCGGAGAGGAACCGAACATAAAGGTGCTGGAAGATGATGTGCTGAGCATCATTTTCACGGGAGGCACTACCGGAAAACCAAAGGGCGCCATGAGGACCCACAGGCATCTCATGTCCAACGCCGTCGCAGGCGTCATTGAACTGAAGGTCGACTACGACGAGAGGGTCTTGATCACCTTTCCCATGTACCACGTTGCCTGCGAGGACAACATCGTACGCCATTCCTTCCTGCCGAATACCTTTTACATCCACCGTGAGGGGGCCTTTAACCCCGAACAGGTCCTTGATTACATTTCGAAAGAGCGGATAACGCGGTGTCAGTTCGTGCCGACCATGATCCACAGCCTGATCCAGGTGCCGAATGTGGGTAAATATGACCTGAGCAGTCTGCGCTTGATCCTTTATGCAGCCTCTGTCATGCCCGTCGAACTTCTGAAAAAGGCATTGGCGATTTTTTCATGCGGTTTTGCCCAGCTCTACGGCCAGACAGAGAGCGGCCCGCTGACCACAGTGCTTAAGCCGGAAGACCATGTTCTCGATGGGTCTGAAAAGAGGCTTGCGAGGCTCGCTTCGTGCGGAAGGCCCGTCATCAACTATGAGATAAGAGTGGTGGACGAGGAGGATCATGACGTCCCGGTCGGTCAGGTGGGCGAGATCATCGGCAGGAGTGAAGCCATGATGGTTGGGTACTGGCAGATGCCTGAACAGACCGCAAAGAAGCTCAAGAACGGGTGGCTCCACACAGGTGACCTGGGGAGATTGGATGAAGACGGCTACGTCTACATGGTGGAGAGAAAGGATGACCTCATCATTTCCGGCGGCGTCAATGTCTACCCCCGTGAGATTGAAGAGGTCCTCTACGGACATCCCGCTGTATCAGAGGCCTCCGTCATAGGATTGCCCGACGAGCATTGGGGAGAGGTTGTGAAAGCCGTTATTGTCCCGAAGCAAGGCGTGCAGATCACCGACAGAGAGATCATCGAGTTTTGCGGCAAAAATTTGGCAGGATTCAAGAAGCCGAAAAGCGTGGACTTCTGGAAAGACTTGCCCAAGAGTCCGCAGGGAAAGATCCTCAAAAAAGAAATCCGAAAGCATTACGGAACGTAGAACACTCCCATTTATCCCCCTAAAGCGATTTCTCGATCAACTCCCAGTAGGGGATGTCGATGATGTTCGTCTTCCCTTGTTACCGCGGCCCGGTGGTGACGCTAAGCTTTTCTGGGAGAGGTGCTTCACGAAAGAAGGGTAGAGAAGCCGTTTAATCGTGGTTTACTATTGATGCGATGAGACTACGAATACCTGCTATCGCAATGGGGTTCCAATCGATTACTTTTATAAACAATCCTGCGATGCTCCAGAGGAACGCCGTGGCTGCCATTGCAAGAACGCCGGAACTTCTATTTTGAGCTTCCATTGAGTATCCAAAATCAATCTCTGGTGACTTCAATACCACTTACCTGTTTCGACAATGATTATAGGGCCCGCATACAATCCCCCGGAGTGCCTCAAGCACAGAGACAAATGTGTGACCCTCGGCCTGTCCGTAAGGGTATTTATTTCTCCATGTGGGTCAACGGCGTTTGCCATGAAGCCTCCTTACACTTTTATAGGATTTTCCTGCAGGAAGAGCATTTTTAGCATTTTGCCGGGCTACCCCAACAAGGTTCCCGTTGTAGATTTTGACAGGATTCTTTTGTGAACCCCTTACCGACTCAAAAGTAACCTTGCACCCCTTGTTTCTGCTGGCCAAGATGGAGGGTTCTCTTTAAGGGTTCCCCAGCAACTTTTTCCCAATGATAATTTTCTCGATTTCCTTGCTTCCTTCAAAGATCTCCAGGACTTTGGCGTTGCGCCAATAATGGGCAACGTCATACTGCTCAGGAATGAATACTGCGAGAAATCCAAGTTCCGCTGCTCTCTTCCATAACCGGTCATCAAACGTTTCCCTCGCGTCCAGTTCCCGTGCAACGGTCCTAAACTCCCCTTCAGCGAACTCCCTGGCCGCTTTTTGGATGTCGATCTGTTCTTTGGTAAGACTAAATGGCATGACTTAAATCCTTTTGCAGGAAGTTGGCGACTTTGTTTGTTTACCGATTAGGACCCTCTCAGATTGCGGTTTTTCACTGCCTTTTCATAGGATTAGAGATCCCAAGGCTTCGGATCACCCAAAGCGAATTTGCGGGGCATCTTGAAGTACCCTGCCTCCACTGCGGTTTTTACACGTTTTGAGGCTTCGTTCACCCCCATTTCGTTCATGAGCGTGAATGGCCCCTTCGGCCAGGCCAAGGCCGTGCAGATGCCCAGTTCCAGGTCCTTGACCGACACCACTCCCTTTTCGACCAAATGGGTCGAAATGCAGAATATAGAGCCGAGCAGACTGTCACCGACAACGCTGCGCTCTGCCGGATTTTCGAGAACTGGGCCGTCCTCGAGGTCCCACAGTTTGCCGGTTTCAAACATTTTCTTTAACTGATCCGGAACCGGTGGAAACCCGATGTCTGATTTTGCCAGGTATTCTACCATGGAGGCGCCCGCATGATAGGCCGTGCCGAGGCCAGAGCCGTTTTGCACCCACATGATGCCGTATTTGACTCTCAGCGTTTCTTGAGAGATTTTCTCCAGCGTCGCCACGTTGTATTTGCCGCCCAAAAAGGAGTTGAGCACCAGGTAGCTCGAGATGAAAATCGGGTTGATGGCGAATCCCGGGAAATCCTTGACCGTGATCGGCACCTTCTTGTTCTGCTTGGAAAAGGCCATCAGCGCCTTGTAGGTTTCATCGCTCGTGTTTTTCTGTTTGATCACTTCGACCAGACGATTAACGTTGGCCGGGAAAAAGTAGTGCAGACCGGCGGTCCTTGCCGGGTTGTCTACTTTTTCCATGAGCTTTTCGATGAGAAAGGTCGATGTGTTGCTCACGATGATGGTGTCCTTGGGGCACGCATCGGACAGTTCCCCGAAAATTCGAATCTTCAGATCCATTTTTTCGACCGCCGCTTCGATGATCAAATCGCAGGCGGTCAGGTCATCGTAAGTCGTGGTGCCCCTGATCATCCCGCAGGTTTTGTCCATATCCGCCTGGGTCATCTTCCCTTGGCCTACTCTTTTGGCTAGCGGTTTGACCACAAACTTGTCGTACATGGATTTGACCAGTTCATCGTTGAGTTCCTTGTACACAACTCGGTATCCGTTTGCTGCAGCATTGAGACCGATCGCCGCACCCATCACACCGAAACCAATGATTCCTACTGTTTTCACGTCTTTCATCGCATTCCTCCTTCCTTACTAAAATAAGTCACATCTCTCGCAGCGCGGGAGGCTTGAAATTGTGAACCACTCAAGGTGGATTGCATACCATGAACCACCTGAAGGTGGCTACTCTTTTTTAAAGATACTGAACTGCTCCAGCCTCTCCCCGTCTTCCTGTTGCCTCCTGAGTCATTCCCGTACCGCCTCTTCATCCTTGCCGGCTGTAGAGACGTAGATGTTTTCTCAGTTCTCCATGCAGAACCTTTCTTCGGCATTTCGAGATCCATACGATACGGCACTTGCAATACCGCACCGCATGGCTTAGACTCAATACATCGTTCATTGAAAGCCTCCTATCTCATGAGCTCTGAGCGGTTCACGAATGAGAGATTTTATTTTATTTTCGGATCTGGCAAACTTTGGGATTCCACCGGCACATCCGGAGGTTTATCCATGATTATTATGGGTGGTTTCCTGCATGGGCCAAGGGAGACAACCTCTTTTGGATTCATGCGCACCTGGTGAAGATACTAAACAGACGGATCCTCGATGAGTATTGGAGAGAGAGAAAGAAAGATTTGAGGGCAAGGAGGAATCACATTGAAAGCCAAGCTGCTGGATGGCAAGAGAGTTCTCATCGTTGATGATGAACCCGATGTTCTCGAAACATTGGTTCACTTATTGTCTATGTGCGATGTCCAGAAAGCCTCAAGCTTTGAAGAGGCCAAAAAGCTTCTTGAAACGAAAGCATTTGACATTGCCGTTCTGGACATCATGGGTGTTGACGGCTACAAGCTTCTGGAGATTTCTAAGAAAAGGAATCTGATCGCGGTCATGCTTACAGCCCATGCGCTTAGCCCTGACAACATCGTAAAATCGTTTAAAGGCGGGGCAGCGTCCTATCTGCCGAAAGAGGAAATGGTACACGTCGCCGCCTTCCTTGAGGAACTCCTGGAAGCGAAGGAGAAAGGGAAACAATTTTGGTGGCGCTGGCTCGATCGGTGGAGTTCCTATTATGAAAAAAAGTTCGGCCCTGACTGGCAGAAAAAGGATAAAGAGTTCTGGGAAAAATTTCCCCACTATCTTTGAAACCGTTTGAGGTCAGTATGGAAACTCTTCTGTCTCATCCCCAGTGCATTGCCCTTGAAGCGGTTACGAAGCCCTCGAGCTTTGGTGGACTCCCGTTTTGACCCGAGCGGAATTTTTTAAGGCGACCCCCAAAAAAAACTTGACAGGAATAGCTGGTTGTTTTATGAAAAATTTAAAGCGAGCGCTCTAATTAAATTGCTCACAGACTCAAACCGAAATTCATTACAGATCATCCCACTGGATTGGTGTTGCTCCCTTTTGCCGCGATAACCCGAGGCTGCGATCCGTTTCAGGATAATAACGGATACCTGAGTTGACGGATCGAGATGAAAGAGGAAGCCCATGACGTCCCGCCGCAGGAAGGTTAACCAGAAATCGTCACCGCCCCTGGCGAGAGGATCAACCTTCAAGCTGAAAGAGGCCAAGCAAGTCCTCTCCCAGTATTCAATTCCCAGCTCTGCGAAAAAACCCCAAGCGGTTGTGAAAAAACAGAATCAGATTGTTCAGGGTGCGTGCCAGGTCTTTTTTCGAAAAGGGTTTCATCAGACATCCATCCGCGAGATCGCTATGGCATGCGGCATGTCCATGGGACAAATGTATCATTATATCTCTTCCAAGGATGATATCCTTCTTCTGGTTCATAGGCACATGCATGAGCTCTGGATCGATCACTTGAGTAGCTCGGGGATTGATGCGATTGAAGATCCGGAGATGAGATTCAGGGAGGCGATCAAATCCACGGTAAAGCTTATCATCCAACACAGAAAGCTGTTTCAATTTGTTTACACGGAATCCAAGCACCTGGCCAAGACACATCTCAAAATGGTTCTCGATGTCGATGAAAAGACGACGCTTCGTTTTTGGCGTGAGCTGGTCGGCTCACTGGGGATACCGGGTTTCAGGGAGAAGGAAATACGTCTTGCTGCGAGTGTGATCACGTTGCTGAACGTTTTTGAAGCCCTGAGAGGGTGGACCGTGAAGGATGTCGGCCGAGAGGCCATCGTGAAGTTCATTACAGATTTTTCGATAAGAGGGGTGGGACTTCGTGCATCATGAAACACGCAGGGAGGTAAGGAAATGGATTTCAATCTGACGAAGGAGCAGCGGGACATAAAGAAGGCGGCAAGAGATTTTGCCGAGGGAGAATTCCCCAACATCGCGAAAGAATGTGACCGGGAGGAAAAAGCCGACAGGAGCATCATGAGAATGGCATGCGAGCTCGGGTTCGTTGGGGTCTTCATCCCTGAAGAATATGGGGGCGCGGGTTATGGGTACCTGGAGAGTGCCCTGGTCATGGAAGAATTCTGGCGGGTGGACCCAGGGTTGGGGAGCCAGATCCAAAGTGTCTGTTTTGGAAGCGAGATGATCCTTCTGTTCGGAACGGATGAACAGAAGAAGAAGTATCTTCCCCCTTTATGTAGCGGAGAGGCCATAAGCGGGACGGCTGTAACCGAACCTGATGCAGGGAGTGACGTCTTGTCCGTATCCACCAGGGCTGAGAAGAAAGACGGGGGCTATCTCATCAATGGGACAAAAATGTTCATTTCCAATGCGTCCATTGCAAATTTTCTGGTCACCTTGTGTTTAACCAACCCGGATACTCCTTCTCCGCATGAGCGACACAGTGTCGTAATCGTGGAAACGAATCGACAAGGGCTGGAGACAAACAAGCTAAAGGGGAAACTGGGGATAAGGGCTCATGACACGGCAGAGGTGAGCTTCAGCAGTGTGTGGATACCGGAAGAAAACCGAATTGGCCAAGAGGGGAAAGGGTTCCATTATTTCATGGAGTTTTTTAACCGCTCAAGGGCCTACGTGGCTGCCCAGGGGGTCGGCATCGCACAGGGAGCGCTCGAAATGGCCGTAAAACATGTCACGAAAAGAAAACAGTTCGGCCAGACCCTTTCTACCTTTCAGATCGTTCAGTGCAAGCTGGCAGAGATGGCAACCTTGACCGAGGCGGCGAGGAATCTTGTGTACAAGGCCGCATGGAAACTTGATCATGGGGACGTGCAGCCCATGCTCATCTCCATGGCGAAATGGTTCGCGGGAGAAACGGGGGTCAAGGTGGTCGACGAGGCCCTCCAGCTGCACGGGGGTTATGGATACCTGGATGAATATGATATCAGCCGTTTCTACAGGGACGCCAAGATTGTGGAGATTTACGAAGGGGCAAAGGAAGTCGAAAAGCTGGTTATTGCCCGGCAGTTGTTACAAAAAAATGGACTCAGCATTATGGGTTGGTGAGGGAGGTCAAGTATGGAAAAGCGATGGTACAAGGTCTGGCCCGTGTGGGTTCCAAAGAGTTTCGAGGTAGAAAAACCTGCATCCGAGTACCTTAGAGCTTGGGCAACCTACACGCCGGATAAAATTGCTCTGAGTTTCTACGGAAAGGACATCACCTATAGGGAGCTGAACAGTCTGATCGACAGGGCGGCCTGGGGGCTAGTTGACCTGGGCGTTAAGAAGGGCGATCGGGTGGCGATTCATATGGAGAACTGCCCTCAATTCGTCATCGGCTATTTCGCGGCCCAGAGGGCAGGCGGGGTTGTCGTGCCCGTGAATCCCATGTTTAAACAAGCGGAGCTTGAACACGAGATCAACGACGCTGGGGCTGAAACACTGATCGGCCTCGATTATCTCTACCCCGAGGTGGAGAAAGTCCGCGCTAGGACCCCGCTGAAAAACGTGATTCTTAGTTCTCTAAAAGATTACCTGTCTGATAAGCCTCTCCTGCCCCTGCCCCAGGAAGCCAAAAAAGAAAAGCGTTCCTTCCCGGGCGTCCTGGACCTGAATGATCTGATCTCGAAATCGCAGGATCGCCCTATATGCTACGTCACTGACCTGAAGAAAGATCTCGCTGTCCTGCAATACACGGGAGGAACCACCGGTATTCCCAAAGGCGCCATGATTAGCCATCACACCCTTGCTTGTGCCTGCCTTGGAACAATGTTCTGGTTTCACCATCGCGAAGATGACATCCATCTTGGGGTCACACCGTTTTTCCACGTCATGGGTCAGCAGCAGTTGATGTGTACACCGCTGGTTTCCGGCGGCCGGGTCATCGTGCTCTCACGGTTTGTCCCGGAGGTGGTCGCTCAGGCCATCACCCATTATCGATGCACCTACTGGGTAGCTGCTACAACCATGGTGATCGCCCTTCTCAGCCTTCCCAACATCAGGGATTACAACTTGGGTTCATTCCGCTGTCTCTGGAGCGGCGGGACGCCGATCTCTGTGGAACTCCAGAAAAAACTCGAAGAGCTGGCGCCCAATGCGGTCATCGGCGAGGGATACGGGCTCTCTGAGACAATATCCCATGGGGGCTGCTGTACTCCCTTGTACCGTTATAAGCCTGGTTTTGTGGGCATACCCCAGCTCAACCATATAAGAATCATGGATCTGGAGACGGGGACCCGCGAGATGCCGGCCAATAAGGAAGGTGAGATAACCATCAAGGGGCCGGCTCTTATGGTCGGGTATTGGAATAAACCGGAGGAAACGGAACTGGTCCTGAGAGACGGTTGGCTCTACACGGGAGATATCGGCCTGATGGATGAGGAGGGCTATGTCAAGTTTCTGGGCCGGAAGAGAGAACTCATCAAGTGCTCCGGCTACAGCGTATTCCCGGCCGAGGTGGAGGCCCTCCTTTACGCCCATCCAGCCGTTAAAGAGACATCGGTCATAGGAATAAACGACCCTTACCGGGGGGAGACTCCAAAGGCATTCATCATCCTGAAGCCGGAATATGTTGGGAAGGTGACTGAGCAGGAGATTCTGTCATGGTGCAAGGACAGCATGGCAGCCTATAAGCGACCTCGCTTCGTGGAATTCAGAACGGAGCTGCCCAAAACTGCGGCTGGGAAGATACTGAAAAGACTGCTCGTGGATGAAGAGGCGAAGCGAGCAGGTGACCAAGCAGGGCCTACGTCCAGGACGGACAACGCTTTGTAAAGGTCATTTTTTTCATGCCAGGGTGTTTCATCGGCAGGTTTAACACGGTGATTCTTTTCGTATCAAACAACAAAACAAGGAGGGTACGCGATGAAAAAAGTAAGATTGTTCTTGGCAACCGGGCTCATTGTTTCCTTGGTGGTGGGGATGGCTGGTGTCTGTCTCGCGGCTGACCAACCAAAGTTCAAGCTGAGGCTCCAGTCGCACCTTATTCCGGACGATGCAAAAAGAGGTCTGAATCGATACGCAGAAGCGGTTAAAGCAATGTCTGGGGGAGCTATCGAGATTTCAATTTTCGGCGTGGGGGCCATCGTTCCCATGAAAGAAACCCTTGAATCCGTGAGCAACGGAACTCTGGATATTGCAATGTATCCTGAGGGGTTCTGGTACAAAACCATACCCGTGAGCTGGGTCGGCATGGGCATCCCCTTTGTCTTTCGCGACCTCGAAGAAGCCAAATACTTCATGTTGAAGAAGGGGTATTTGGATTTGCTCAGGGAAGGCTACGCCAAACAAAATGTCCACGTGATTCCCTATGAGGCGTTCACCATCGGCCTCATGACGAAACAGCCGGTCAATAAAGCAGAAGACTTGAAAGGCATGAAGCTCAGGGCTTACGGGACCATGGCGGATTGGCTGGGGAAGCTGGGGGCATCAACGGTGGTCATTCCCGGTGGGGAGCTCTATACGGCCTTGGCGACAGGCGTGGTTTCCGGCGCCCATTGGGGGGATGCAGGGCCCATGTATATCATGAAATTCCATGAGGTCCTGAAGAACTATATGAAACCTGAGCCGGCGATCGGAAGCTGGAATAACCTTCTAGTGAACGGAGACCTGTGGAAGAAGTTTACCCCTGAGCAAAAGGCGATCATGGAAACAACGGCCATCGGCTGCGGCTTGATGGCCAGCAATGAGACTCGGGTGATCTGCACGAAGTCTCTCAATGACATGGTCAACAAGTGGCAGGTCAAAGTGAATGCCCCGCCTGAAGAGGAACTCCAAAAGATGAGAAAGACGTCATTGGAAATGCAAGCGGAACTGGCCCCGAAGGATGCCTTGGGCGCAAAGGCCATGACCTTGCTCAGCGACTACATGAAGGAACTAGGGTACTAGAACTAGCCAAGGACACTTCATTTCTTCCCCTCACCCTCACCGTCTCCCCCAGTTGATGGGGGAGAGGCCAAGGGTGTGTGGGACCGCGGAAGAATTTAATGAAGGTGATGAGATGGAAACACTTAAGAGGGTTCTATCGCTCGTAGACTCCATGAACGAATGGGTAGGGAAGACGTTCAGCTACCTGGTTCTTGTTCTAGCCGTGATTGTCGGCTATGAGATCGTCATGCGCTATGGACTCAATCGTCCGACCGTTTGGGTGAATGAATTGTCGGCGATGCTCTTTGGCACTTTCATGATCCTGGGCGGGGCATTTACAGCCCGATACAACGGCCATGTGGGCATGGACATCGTGTACAATCGGCTTTCGTCAAGACGGAGGGCCGTTCTCGACGTGGTTTCCTTTTTCCTCCTTTTCCTTCCTTTGCTGGGTGTTCTTATCTGGAAAGGTGGCGCTTCGGCGTGGAAGTCGGTAGTGATGCTGGAGCATGATTCTACCCAATGGGGACCTCCCCTTTACCCCATAAGGATCATGTTGCCGCTTGGAGCCTTGCTCTTTCTTCTCCAGGCTTCAGCCAAGATGGTAAGGGATCTTATCGTCCTGTTCGGAGCGGATAAGGAGGGCTGACAGATGGACGTCGGCACAATCACCGTCCTGCTTTTTGTGGGTCTTCTGGTGTTCCTCGTCACTGGGGCGCCCATCGCCATGGTCATGGGGGGAGCGGCTGTCATTGCGACTCTCTTCCTGTGGGGGCCGCAAGCGCTCATGCAAATTGCGTCCAACACGTTCGGGGTCATGCAGAATTTTATTCTTCTGGCCATACCCCTTTTCATTTTCATGGGCATGGTCCTCGAGCAATCAGGAATCTCCAAATCCCTGTACGAGATGATGTACCGTTGGTTCGGCGGATTGCGGGGCGGCCTCGCTGTGGGAACCGTCATCATTTGCATGATCTTTGCCGCCATGTGCGGCGTCAGCGGGGCTGCCACCGTCAGCATGGGGGTGATTGCCCTTCCCTCCATGCTGGAGCGCAAATACAGCAAAGACATTGCCATCGGCTGTATCAGTGCCGGGGGTGCCCTGGGCATCCTTATCCCGCCCAGCATTCCCATGATTCTGTACGGTC
>Ga0105100_10002423_pt1 | contig 10912 bp, 6 predicted proteins | sample PPLLak12cMay2015_2_FD_87033 | JGI IMG/M metagenome (GOLD analysis project Ga0105100, IMG submission 87033) | Freshwater sediment microbial communities from Prairie Pothole Lake near Jamestown, North Dakota, USA - PPLs Lake P8 Core (1) Depth... | ecosystem: Environmental > Aquatic > Freshwater >... | reverse complement strand
GATAATGGGAGGCGTGGCAGACCGCGCCAGGATCGCTTCAATAGTTTTAGTGAGTTCCGCATCTACGAACTGGACTTGGGCGTTGTAACCGAGCTGATATTCATTCCAATCGCCCGCAAAATCGTTCCCATCTAGGATTTGATATTCCCTGTTGGGTTCCACCGGCTGGCCAACAGCATCGAATACGAAAGGCGGGTGTGGGGCGAGGATGTGCGCGAAAACGAATTTAGGTCCTGGCATAAGGGGAATTTCAGCCAACGATTTGAAGTTGAACATAATCCAATTGCGGTGGGATCCATACCCAACCGTAGCCATACTTTCCCTGGAATAAAGAACCTGCGCCAGCACATCAATGGGGGAACCTGCAAACAGCATGGCTGTGAATTCGTTCAGACGAGGCCCTTGCGTAAGATAGGTATCTACCTGTAAGCGGTTGGTATAGAAAAAACCGGTTTCTATAGCGACTGTCTGATAATCGCACTGTTTGAGAATTTCCATCACGCGATTGTTTATGATCATGTTGGAAAAGTATCTTTGCGGGCTTTCATCTTCCGGCATCTGGCCGAGATAGTTCATATTGAGTGAAGAGGAAAGGGAGTAAACAGTTTGTGTGTAGTTGGAATGCGCCTGGCTCGCGATGTAAAAACCCTTCTCTGTTAGCATTTGTAAAAAGGGCGCATTGTCTATGCCATACAATTCCCGGAGTACATCCTGGCGTGCATAGCCGTCTACAATAATGTAATAGATATCCGGGCGATCCTGGCAATCAAGGCTAGTAATAGTTTGGTCTTGTTGCCAGGGGAGCGAGCTTTCTGTCCAACTGGAGAGTTGGGTCGAGGTCTGTATCCGCGAGCTGGCGCCAATCAGGACTTGCACGGCAATCGCCAACAGGAATACCAGATTCAAGAAGGGTGTAACAAGTTCAGCCCCAAGTCGTTTCCATACCTGTTTTAATCCCAACAGACCAAGCAACAGCCACAAGGTCCCTAGCAGAATCAAGCGCAGTGTATCACGAGCCTGCGGGAACCAGCTCATAACAACACGGTTTAGATGCCCGAACAAAAAGAAAAAGACGAGGATAAGAAAAAATAGATAGCCGCCGTAGTGCCAGTTTTTAAGGATGAGAGCAAACAATGCCACCCCGGCCGCCGCGCTTGCCAGCAGTGTCAGCAGAGGGAGCCAGGCCAGATTCGGGTCTAAATGATTCCGGTTGGCAAAGATCAGGTTGACGATTAAGTAGACAATGAAAAAAAAGGGGTAGAGTACAAGCCGTTTCATTTTTTGACCCAAAGTATGGGATTGATTGTATCTGATATTTCGGGATCGGGCTTTTCTGTAATACACCCGAAATGATATTCTTTCGTGCGCCCCGTGCTAAAATTGACGCATGCGATTCCGCTCCATAAAATATGAAAACACCCTATATGTAGTCGCTTTAATTTTGGCTGTTGCGCTGCGCTTCATCCGACTTGGCGTGCTGCCGCTGAGCGATACCGAAGCCGAATGGGCGTTACAGGCCTTCAACGTGGTACAGGGGACGCGGCCATTGCTTGGTTCCCAACCCATCTACATCCTGCCGACCAGTTTTCTGTTCTTCCTGTTTGGGACATCGAACTTTTTGGCGCGCTTCGTCCCGGCACTGACGGGAAGCGCACTGATCCTTGTCCCCTATCTGTTCCGCCAGCGCCTCAAACCGGTCCCTGGCCTGCTCCTGGCCTTCTTCTTGGCGCTCGACCCGGGCCTGGTCTCGCTTTCGCGTCAGGCCGGGAGCCTGATTCCTGCGTTGACATTCGTATTGCTGGCCTGGGCCTTCTGGTGGCATGAACGTCCGCGGGCGGCGGGCATCTTTGCCGGGTTGGCGTTGCTATCGGGGCCATCCGTCTGGGCGGGATTACTGGGACTGGGAATGGCCTGGGTGCTGCACCGCACGATGGAGAGATCGCCTGCTAGTGCGATGGGCGAGGAAACAGCTGATTCAGAGGAGGCAGGCCAGAGCGTGGGGAGCCTCCGCCGTGAAGACCTGAAAGCCGCGTTGACGTTTGGGGGCGCGACCATCCTGCTCGGCGGGACCATGTTCCTGTTGTCCCCAAATGGATTGAGCGCCTGGTTGAATGCATTGCCTATCTATCTGGCGGGCTGGGCGCGGCCTTCGGGTGCGCCGGGAAGTCGCCTGTTGTTTTCGCTGGTAGCTTACCAACCGCTGGCCCTGTTGTTTGGGTTGGTGGCTGTAGTACGCGGCTGGTGGCAGGGACGAAAGCGATATGTTCGCTTGAGCCTGTGGCTGTTGACGGCTTTGCTGGTGGCCATCTTTTACCCGGCGCGACAGGTAGGCGACCTGGCCTGGGTGCTGGTGCCTTTGTGGGCGCTGGTCGCGCTGGAATTTTCCAACCATATGTGCATCTTCTCTGAGGAACGCCGTGAAGTGGTCGGCATGGCTACCCTGGTTCTCCTCTTGTTGTTTTTTGCCTGGTTGGATTATGCCGGCATCGCGCTCGACCCACGCAATCCGGTCAACGTGACTTCCAATGTGATCCAAATTGGCGGCAAAGTGCTGTTTAAAAATCTCCCGCCTACTCGATATGTCTTGCTTTTTAGTGTCTTGCTGTTGTTGGTTGTCAGCGTGCTGATGGTCGCGCTAGGTTGGTCGGCGCGGACGGCGCGTTTGGGGTCGGTGTGGGGTCTGACGGTTGCACTGGGAATTTACGCGCTGGGCATGGCCTGGGGCGCGACAGGCCTGCGTACGCCCAACGGTTGGGAGTTGTGGTGGCCTGACAAGCGACCAGTCCAGGCTGAGTTGTTGTTGGCGACCGTGAATGAACAATCGGAGTGGAGCACAGGCGACGCGCTATCGCAAGATGTCACCGTACTGGACATTGATTCACCAGCCTTGGAATGGTTATTGCGTGGCCGTACCGTGCAAAGGGTCACTGCCTTGGATTTGGAGGATGCTCCGGCGATCATTGTATCTTCCTCACAGATGGAAAACCCCAATCTGCCAATCGCCTATCGCGGACAGGATTTCACCTGGCGGCGGGAACCCTCCTGGGGTGTGTTGACTATCTACGAATGGATCAAGTGGTCTGTGTTCCGAGAGATGCCGTATGATTCAGAAACGGTCATCTTGTGGGTGCGAAATGACCTGTTCATTGATACGAACCAGAGTTTGCCATAGGGATTTAGCCACGAATTACACGAATTTGCACGAATTAGTTAAGAAAGCCTGGTGACAGAGATTTTGTTCAAGAGATTATCTTATCAAATTGTAGGCGCAGCAATGGAAGGGCATCGACTTCTTGGTCCTGGATTCTTAGAAGCTGTGTACCTGACTGCTTTACTGAACTTTGGGGTCACGTCCTTGCAACAACGTCGGGCGGTTCGGTAGAAAATAAAAGAATTTGTGAGAACAGGTGTAATTCGTGTCTGAAAAACAGCTCCCATCCATCATCGCCATTGACGGCCCGGCAGCTTCGGGCAAATCTACCATCGGCAAACGCCTGGCCGATACCCTTGATTATCTGTTTTTTGATACCGGCGTTATGTACCGCGCCATCACCTGGCTCGCTCTCCAGCGCGGGCTGGATATGTGCAATGGGGCTGCCATTACAACTTTGGCCGAATCTGTGTCGATTGATGTGCTGCCGCCTTCGCAAGCTGATGGCCGCGCCTGCGATGTGGTCGTTGAAGGCCAGGACATTACCTGGGAAACGCGCCGCCCAGAAGTCGATGCCAACGTTTCGGTGGTCGCAGCGTATCCGGGTGTACGTCGCGCGCTCTCGGCCCAACAGCGCCGCATCGGTCAGCGCGGGCGGGTGGTCATGGTTGGCCGTGACATTGGAACGGTTGTCTTACCAGAAGCCGACTTGAAAATCTACCTGGACGCATCCGCTGAAGAGCGCGCCCGCCGACGGTGCGACGAGATCATTGCGCGCGGCGAATGGGCGGACTATGACGAAATCCTGGCCAAAGTCATCGAACGCGACCGCATCGATTCGACCCGTGATGTTGCTCCCCTTAAAGCAGCCGATGACGCCGTTGTAGTGGATTCTGATCACCTGAATGCAGATGAAGTATTTCAGCAGATATTAGCCTTGTGCAAATGAGCGAACCTTATCACGTCCCTTTCCGTTTTCGCCTGTCCCGCCCGGTGTTGAAAGCCGTCTTCCGGTTGATCTTTCACATATTGGGGCGGGTCAAGGTGATAGGGAAGGAAAATATTCCATTTGGGAAGCCATACGTGGTGGCGATGAACCATATCTCCATCTTCGATCCGCCGCTGATAGCTTCCTTCTGGCCGGAGGTCCTGGAAATCGTCGGTGCCTCGGATGTGTTTGCCAAACCTGGCCAAGGACAGATATTAAAGCTGTATGGTGTTATTCCAGTGCATCGTGGCGAGTATGATCGTGCTCTAGTGCGGCGGGTGATCTCTGCGATCGAAGCCGGTTATCCATTGCTGATCGCGCCGGAGGGTGGGCGTTCCCACGTCACGGCCATGCAGCGTGCTTATCCGGGTATCGCTTATATCGTCGAAGAGACCGGCGTGCCGGTGGTACCGGTCGGTTTAGTGGGCACGACCGACGATTTCTGGCAGCGCGCCAAACTGGGCGAGAAACCGCATCTCGAAGTGCGGATTGGGTTGCCAATCACTCTTCCGCCTATCACTGAGAAAGGCGCAGCGCGCAGGGAGGCCCGTCAACGCAATGCAGACCTGGTCATGCAGCACCTGGCAGGTCTTCTGCCGGAGGATTACCGGGGCATATATGCCGACTCAGCCATCATCCCCGCCGAAACCGGTCAGTGAGGTCTGGCGACCGGAGTTAACACGGTTGCCGCGCTTGCATTGGGCGCGACGCTGGTTCCGTGGTTTTGCGCGTGGATTGTGCTGGCTGGTCATCACGATTTGTACGAAACGAACTATAGAAGGGCCGGAAAATTTCCCACGAAAAGGCCCGGCACTGTTGGTTATCAATCACTTGGGAGACACGGATGCACCTTTATTGGTTGGCTCCGTGCCTGCCTCGCTGGATGCGTTGGGAAAAATAGAACTTTACGATTTCCCTGTTTTGGGAAAATTAATGGATTGGTATGGAATCATCTGGCTGCATCGCGGTCAGGCGGACCGGCGTGCCATGCGAGCGGCATTGGATGGCCTGGCCGAGGGGCGCATCATTGTTATTGCGCCAGAAGGGCGTTACAGCCTGATCGGTGGTCTGGAGGCAGGAAATCAGGGCGCGGCATATTTAGCATACAAAGCGGATGTGCCCATCCTCCCGGTGGTTGTGATCGACACGGAGAACGCGCATGTATACGGTCACTTGAAGCGGTTGCGGCGTGCGCCTGTCACGCTCAGGGTAGGAAAAGCCTTTCAACTCAGCCAGCAGGCAGATCGTCGGGAAACGATGCGCGCGGGGACACGTCAAATCATGGATTCGCTTGCGAATCTGTTGCCAGAGGCCTATCGCGGCGTTTACAGAACTGTCAGCGATTAGCAATCTTAACATTTTGCTTTGCGACTATAATTTACTGACCAATCATGTCCTTCCTCAGCCCGATTTTGGAGACATTACCTTATCTAACTACACCGACCCCCTTCGGTTGGATGGTGTGGTTATTTTTGTTGGGGATGACGGGGTACAGTCTGTATTTCTGGCGGCATTATGGTTTGAAGTGGAAGGGGCGTGAATGGGGGATTTTCTTTGGATTGGCGATTCTGGCCCCTCTTGCAATTTTGATCTTTGGACTGCGAATTTCTCCGAGCAATGCGTTGCCCCCACCGGGTGTGCCCACCGATCAGTTTGGTGCGGCGCTTTTGCCTTTTGCGGGTCTACCCTGGGCCCTGGGCGGCGGGCTGCTTGGACCGGTGGGTGCAGCCCTGTTGGGTGGCCTGACCGGCCTGCTGCGAGGGTTGTGGGACACGCACAGCCTGTTTACCATGTTGGAGATGGCGCTATTGGGAGCGGTGTTTTCGGCTGCGGTCCGCCAGCGCTATCGAACAACCTTGTTCCGCGTGTTGCGCCAGCCATTGGTGGTAATTATTGGATTGATTCCGATACAGGCTGTGTTGTATGTTCTGGGAGCTTACTTCACCATCCCCGGCGATGCTTCGGTTAGATTGGATTATGCCTTGAGCAATGTGGGTGTTGTGACGCTGGCCTTTGCCGGGGAGATGCTGGTCGCCGGTTTGGTAGCACAGATCCTGGCTATGGCTTCCCCAGTCTTGTGGGGCGGGCAACACGAGGTACAGCCTTCACCCACAGAACGCAGCCTGGAGGCGCGATTCCTGTTCGGCTCGGGGGTTTTTATCCTCTTGTTGTTGATCACATTGTTGATCGGCGATTGGATCGTGGCCGGCAACGCTGCCCGACGCATGTTGAGAGACCGCCTGGGCGGCACGGCGCAGATGGCTTCACAGACTGTGCCATTCTTTCTGGAGACCGGTCAGAACCTGGCTGAGCAGATCGCAGCCAGTCCGCGCTTGCTGGATGCTGTCGATCCTGAATTGTCTGTTTTGCTGGGCGAGCAAATCCAGGCAGTGCCTTATTTTGATCAGGTATTTGTATTAGATGCCGCCAATCGTGCGCTGCTGGGTTGTTATCCCGCCTCTGCATGCCAGTCCTTTGCCTTGTTCCCAGAGGAAGATTCCGGAGTGTTGTTTGCCCTCAGTGACGTGCCGACCCAGACTTACTCTATTCCTCCCAGTGAGATGAGCGAAGTAGCACGTGTTTCCTTTATTGTTGCGATTAAAGATGGGGTTGGTCAGACGCAGCGAGTTTTGCTTGGGCGTACGGACCTGGGCATCAACCCGCTGACCCAGCCTCTCATCCAGAGTCTCAGGGATATGGCTGAAATGCGCGGCAGCGGCATTTTGTTGGATGACAACGGGATGATCCTGTATCACCCAGATGCCAGCCAACTTCAAACTGCTTATACCGGCCAACGAGGTGACCAACCGCTTTTCTACGATGAAACCGCCTCGGATGGCACGCGCCAAATGGTCTACTACCAGCCGGTAGCCGGGCGTGCCTGGTCGATTGTACTCACCGTTCCTGCGCAGGAGACTCAGCAACTGGCGCTTGAGATTGCGTTGCCGCTTTCGTTGATGATCATTGGGTTGGCTTTCTTTGCCCTGGTCACCTTGCGTGTTGGCCTGCGTGTGGTTACGCGTTCGCTGCAAAACCTGGCTGGCGAAGCTGATCGAATTGCGCATGGGCAGCTAGACCGTCCGTTGCAGGTGCGCGGAGATGATGAGATCGGGCAACTGGGGCGCGCGTTTGAGCAGATGCGCGTCAGCTTGCAGGATCGCCTGGAAGAATTGAACAGGCTGCTGGTCGTGAGTCGAGGCGTTGCGTCCACATTGGATATGGAAGAGGCGTTCAAGCCAGTCTTGGACGCGGCTCTGGCAGGAGACGCCAGTTCTTCACGTGTGGTGCTCTCACCAAAATTATTGCCCGAAACTCCGATTGAGTTGCCTTCTTGTTTCTCGGCAGGTGAGTCATGCAATGCGTATGCTCATTTGGATGAACAAATCTTGATTTTAGCAGAGCAACAGGAACGGGTTGTAATGACCAATGTGGCCCGCGCACGTAACCTGGTTTTGGACGAAAATGCTCCCCGCCCGGCATCGCTGTTGGCGGTCGCATTGCGTCACAAGAAACGCTATTATGGTGTGCTGTGGGTTGCGTACGATTCGCCGCATGTCTTCTCGGAAAGCGATGTGCGCTTCATCTCAACGTTGGCCGGGCAAGCTGCGCTGGCTGCAGCCAATACGCACCTGTTCCTGAACGTGGAAGTCAGTCGCCGCCAACTGGAAGCCATCTTGAACTCCACCCCCGATCCCGTTTTGGTGACCGACCCGAAGAGCCGTCTCCTTTTGGCAAATGCCGCTGCCGAGCAAGCGTTTGGTTCCAAATTAGGGAAGAGTGAAGGCCAACCCACGCAACGCCTCATCCAACAGAAACCGCTGCTCGACCTGTTAAACTCTGCCGGCGAGAAGCAATCCGTTGAAGTCCTGCTGCCGGATGGGCGCATGTATCTCGCTACGGCATCCTCGGTCATGGCGGACGGTCACCGCGTGGGGCGCGTGTGTATTATGCGTGACGTGACCCACTTCAAGGAACTGGATACACTTAAGTCCGAATTCGTTTCCACCGTCAGCCATGATTTGCGCTCGCCGCTCACCTTGATGCGCGGTTATGCCACGATGCTAGACATGGTCGGAGAACTCAACGAGCAACAACAAAGTTATGTCAGCAAAATCATCACCGGCGTGGAAAATATGGCGCGTTTGGTCAATGATTTGCTGGATCTGGGCCGCATTGACATGGGCGTCGATTTACAAGTCGAACCAGTGCTGGTATTAAATGTATTGGAAAAGGTCACCAGTACGTTGAGGACGCAGGCTACTCAGAAAGATATCGAACTGAGTCTGGAACTTCCGAAGGACTTACCGCATCACATCGACGCCGATCCTGCTCTGTTCCATCAGGCTATTTACAACCTGGTAGAGAACGCCATTAAATACACCCCTGAAGGTGGGCAAGTTTTCGTGCGTGTCCGCCTCTCTGCTAAAGACCTGGTGTTTGAAATCCAGGATACGGGTATCGGCATAGCCTCCGAAGATATGCCGCGTTTGTTCGAGAAATTCTATCGCGGCAAAGCACGCGAGGCGCGCGCCCGGGTTGGCACCGGGCTGGGGTTGGCCATTGTCCGTTCGATCGCGGAGCGGCATGGTGGGCGCGTCTGGGTCGAGAGTGAAGAAGGAAAAGGAAGCACCTTCTATTTGCAGATTCCAATAAGGCAACCCAAGGCCACAGAGAGCACGGCTAAATAATCGCAAAATATGGTATATAATTCGCCCTCGCTCTCGCAGTGCGGGGGCGTCTTTTTGCGTATGGTTCGCAATGGAAGAATGAAGGTTATATGCAAACTCATGAAGAATCCACCCGTCAGGCCATCATGCATCGTGAGGCAGGCTATACGCCGCCTCGCTCCCTCAGGCATTGGTTGATAGGACGTCCGCTTTCGACAGCCGATGCGCCGCATGAATCAATTGGCAAGGCTATTGGTCTGGCCGTCTTCGCCTCGGACGCGCTTTCGTCTACCGCGTATGCAACCCAGGAAATCCTGGTCATCCTGGCCGCAGCGGGGACGGTTGCCTTTGGGTATGTGTTCCCGATTTCGATTGCGATTGTGGCCTTGCTGGTCATCGTCGCGCTTTCCTATGAGCAGATCATCCATGCCTATCCTGATGGTGGTGGGGCATATATCGTCGCACACGACAATTTGGGCAGGTTCTATGCGTTGATCGCGGCTTCCGCATTATTGACAGACTATATCCTGACCGTCTCGGTCTCGATCTCATCGGGTGTGGCGCAGATTGTCTCGGCCTATCCTGCCTTAAATCAATACCGTGTACCCATTGCTGTCGCGGCGGTATTTTTGATCATGCTGATCAACCTGCGCGGCGTGCGTGAATCCGGGGCCGCCATTGCTGTGCCAAGCTATTTCTTTGTCATCATGCTGTACGCATTGGTTGGGACCGGCCTTGTGCGTTATTTCTTTGGCTCGCTGGGCGCAGTGGTTGACCCGCCACACCTTGAAACGCTGGAACCCCTGGCTGCGATTACACCATTCCTGATCCTGCACGCCTTTTCCAGCGGTACAGCTGCGCTGACCGGGATCGAAGCCATCTCCAACGGTATTACGGCTTTCAAAGAACCACGCAGTAAGAATGCCGGCATTACCCTGATCTATATGGCCGCAATCTTGAGTACCCTGTTCATCGGCATCTCCTTCCTGACCGGGGAAGTACATGCAGTGCCCTCCGAGCAGGAGACCGTCATTTCGCAGTTGGCCCGTACAGTCTTTAACGGGGAGGGCATTTTGTACCTGGCGATCATATTTGCCACCACCATCATTTTGATTCTGGCAGCCAACACGGCTTTTGCCGGTTTCCCGCGCCTGGGCGCGCTGATGGCAAAGGACGGTTTTCTGCCTCGCCAGTTGACTTACCGCGGCAGTCGCCTGGTATATTCCTATGGCATTGTCAGCCTGGCGTTGATAGCTTCCGCGTTGATTGTGATTTTCAGGGCCAGCGTAACGCGTTTGATCCCTCTCTATGCGATTGGCGTGTTTCTCTCTTTTACCCTGGCTCAGTTCGGGATGTCCCGCCGTTGGTGGAAAATCGGAAAGTTAGATCCCGAAGAGAAACTGGTCGAATCCGGCTCTACTCTGCATTACGAGAAAAACTGGCGGACCAAGATGTTTGCCAATGGCTTTGGCGCTTTGTGTACAGCCATTGTGATGGTGATTTTTGCCGTCACCAAGTTCCACGATGGGGCCTGGGTTGTCTTGATCCTGATCCCGCTGTTGGTGGTCATGCTCCAGAGAATCAATCGCCACTATCGCGGATTGGCAAGCCGCCTCTCGCTGGAAAAGTTCGGAGGGCCGCCTCCGCAGGCCACTCGTCACCGTGTGATCCTGCCGCTCAGTGGTGTTCACCAGGGATCGCTGGAAGCGCTGCGTTATGCGCGTCTGCTTTCGAATGATGTCACGGCGGTCCATATTTCGATGGATCCTGTTGAAACCGAGAAAGTCCAGAAAAAATGGGAGATGTGGGGGGAAGGCACGCGCCTGGTGATTGTTGATTCGCCCTATCGTCTCTTCCTGGAACCTTTGCTTGCCTACCTTGAAGAGATTATTGATCAACGCCAGCCGAACGAAACCATCACGATCGTGGTACCCGAGTTTGTCCCGTCCGAGCGCTGGCATAATTTCTTGCACATGCAAACAGCTAAATTGCTACGTAGCGAGTTGCTTTCAAAACCGGGTGTCGTGGTTACCAACGTGCCTTACCAGGTATTCTGAGTTATTGGCAGTTTTCGAAGGAGAATGTACATGAACTTCTTTGTGATTG
>Ga0105100_10002422_pt1 | contig 10913 bp, 7 predicted proteins | sample PPLLak12cMay2015_2_FD_87033 | JGI IMG/M metagenome (GOLD analysis project Ga0105100, IMG submission 87033) | Freshwater sediment microbial communities from Prairie Pothole Lake near Jamestown, North Dakota, USA - PPLs Lake P8 Core (1) Depth... | ecosystem: Environmental > Aquatic > Freshwater >... | reverse complement strand
TAAATATTGTTCTTTTCAAGATCAAGAATTCTTGCAGTCAGATTCTGCCGCAGCGACAGTATGGCCCTCCTTCCGAAGTCAAGAAATTTAACTTCATCCGATACCTCTTCTCCTGCTTCATAATCTTCATCAATCTCTTTGGCTTTCGAAAGAGGGATCTGCAGGTTCGGATCAACCAGTTCGTCATCCGGAACCACAACCCTGTTCCTCCATATTTCAAAGTCGCCCTTGTCAATATTTACTATTATATCGAAATTATCAGCCGAACCATATTTTTTCGCCAGCATACTCCTGAACACGTCCTCCAGCACGCTCATCATCGTTGGACGGTCAATATTCTTGAGCTCTTTGAATTCTGAAAAAGTATCGATCAAATTAATATTTTCCATCTGGTATTCTCTTCTTGATATTATTTTATTGTTAATACAATTTTTGTCGATTTTACCTGGTCAAAATTAAAAGGTATTTCTTTAATCTCCTTTGCTTTTCCTTTATCTTTTACTTCTGTTTCCAGATCAAATCCTCCAACAGTAACGTTTCTCAGGACCCCTGAGTATTTTAATCCTTCATTGTCCAATACCGTCACCTTCTTTCCTTCATTTTTATAATACTGTTCGATTACACCGAAAGGCATATCGAGGCCCGGGGAGGATACCTGCAGCTCAAAATCCTCATTGTTGCGGTCAAGGTTCTTTTCAAGATGCCTGTGAATTGCAACACATTCGTCTATTGTTATTCCTTTCATGGTGTCAGCAAGTATGGTGATCCTGTTCGAAGTGCTGACTTTGACAGCGACAAGAAAGATCCCTGTTCCCTCAATGAACTCATTAACAAGGATTTCTATTTTATTCCCGTCTGTCATGCTCTGAAACTGATAACAAAATAGGGGACTCTGGTCCCCTAGGCAAAAAATCTCCCTCAATTCGTTTGCAAAGATAAATAATGTTTGCGGATTATGCAAATAATGAGGGCGGAAACTTTTATACCTTTGTCTGTACTTGCCGGGATCAGGATGGTGAAAAAATATGATATGTACAATAATGAAGAGATGAAACTGCTTTCATATTGCACCCTCTGTCCGCGCGAATGCGGGGTGAACAGGTTTGAGGGTGGGACCGGTTACTGTGGAATGGATGCCGGTATGAATATCGCATCTATCTGCATTCACAGGGGAGAGGAACCGGCAATAAGCGGGCCTGACGGTATATGTAATATTTTCTTTGCAGGCTGCAATCTCCGGTGTATTTATTGCCAGAACCATGACATTAGCAGACCCGGGACGAAATTTTTCAGGAGCCCGGCAACCCTCGAAGAAACACTCGATACAATTGAAAATATACTTTCAGACAGGATCAGGATGATAGGTTTTGTCTCGCCATCTCACGTTGTTCCACAGGTTAAAGCAATCATCAGGGGGCTGAATGACAGAGGCTTTAATCCCATAACAGTGTATAATACAAACAGTTATGATAAGGCTGAAGTGATAGACAGTTTTGAGGGATTGATCGATGTCTGGCTTCCCGATTACAAATATGCAACTTCCATAATTTCAAAAGAATATTCTGATGCTTCCGATTACTCTGATATTGCATTGAAAGCACTGAAGAGAATGTACTTTCAGAAGGGATCGGTACTTTCTCTGGACCAGGCAGGCAGGGCGGAAAAGGGAATGCTGATCCGTCATCTTGTTCTTCCCGGTCATGTTGATGTGAGTATAAAAGTTCTGAAGAGTATTGCAGAGGATTTATCAACCGGTGTCAGCATATCCCTGATGTCACAATATCATCCCACTCCGTTTGTAAAGGATCATCCGCAATTGGACAGGTCGTTATACAGCAGGGAATACGAGAGTGTAGTTAAAACGATGGAGGAACTTGGATTCCGGAATGGCTGGATCCAGGATATGGAAAGCTTCAGAAATTACAACCCTGATTTCAGCAAAGAACATCCTTTCGGGTAGCAAAACCCACTGAAACCCTGTATTCAAAATTCGTTTGTTCTTCGTTCCTCATTCTACTAAAAATACCAGTTAATCAAGTGGTTATAAAATTATTTAGAACCTTCCGGAACAATTTTTTTACATCGTTGTTAATCCTGAGGAACTTATGAGAATAAAACAATGACTCTAAAAACAGGATCAGGTATGGGTAGGATGAAAAAACTTCTGCTCTTTTTTTTTATGACAGGAATAACCAGTCACGGAACAGGTCAGGTAAGTAATGGAACACTTAGATTGTCAATTTCTGAAGCTCAGACATATGCACAACAGAATAACAGGACTGTTCAATCGTCAAAGATAAATATCGATTTTGCGGGGAAAAAGATCTGGGAGAACCTGGCACTGGGTCTTCCACAGATTAACGTGGATGCCAACTACCTGCATCAGTTTGTAGTGCCTGAAATAAGTTTCGGGCCTTATCTGGACATTGACGCTTTGCCCGATGGTCCGGTTACAAAGGCAGACATTGAAGACGCCTTTAAGGATTCTCCTCCAATACCCCTTGGTGTACCCGACAATACCACTATCGATTTCACACTTTCTCAGCTCATCTTTAACGGACAATATTTTGTCGGACTTAAGGCCGCAAAGGTTGTGAAACAGGTTTCAGAAAAAGCTCTTGTTAAAACCGAAGACCAGACAAAGGAGCTGGTTGCCGGAGCTTATTACCTTCTCCTGGTGCTTCAGGAAAATATAAGGGTTTTAAAGGAAACTCAGAAATCACTCGACCAGACTTACAACGAAATGGTCAGGATGAATCAGCAGGGATTGAATGAAGAGACTGATGTTGACCAGGTCAATATAAACAGGTCGAATATTACCACTCTTCTCACTACCATCGGGTCGCGGAGGGAAACTTCATTAAAACTATTTAAATATCTGCTTGGTGTCTCATTTGAGAAGCCTGTAGAGCTTACTGATAATCTTGAAGGGATCATCGAACAGGGTAATCTCAGGTATCTTTCTTCACCCGAGTTCAGGATAGATAATAGTGTGGACTATCAGCTGGCAGGTATCCAGGAAAATCTGTCGGAACTGATGCTGAAGCTCGAAAAATCGACTTTTTTACCTTCTGTATCGGCATTTTACCGTCACCAGGAGCAGACAAATCAACCCTCCTTCAATTTTGCAGTTAAGGATGTGATTGGTGCTAACCTGCACCTCCCGATCCTTTCAAGCGGTATGCGTTCCGCGAAAATCAGTCAGGCCAGATTAGATCTTGAAAAGGTCAGGTTAAATAAACAGGACACTGAACAGGGTTTGATCATGGAATTCGAAACAGCAAGGACCGATTACCAGTCGGCTTACAGCAACTATACTGTAAACCGTGAAAGTATGGCCCTGAGCAAAAAAGTCTATGACAGGACGATTATCAAATACCGCGAAGGAGTATCATCAAGCTTTGAGCTTTCTCAGATCCAGAACCAGTTTTTGACTGCCGAATCGAACTATTATAATTCCCTGTTGTCATTACTCAATGCGAAGGCAAAACTTGACAGGATATTAAGGATTAATTAAATAGTTGACCAGTAAAGTAGATTAATAAACAGTATAAAAAAGACAAAGTATGAAAACCATCAAATTTGCTATATCAGGTACGTTAATACTTTTCATAATCATATCATGCGGAGGAAACAGCCAGACAGAACTGGCAAAACTGAAAAAACAGCAGGCTCTTCTGGAGCGAAAGATCAGGGATCTTGAAAAGGCTGGGGTTCTTGCGGGAGATGATAAGCTGGATGCAGGGAAATTCAGATTTGTGGGAATTTCAGATGTAAGACCCGATGTTTTTGACCATTTTATCAGAGTTCAGGGGAAACTTGATGCAGACCAGAATGTTGGTGTTTTTGCGGAGGTTCCCGGAGCAATTTCTGCCAGGTACGCTGATGTTGGCCAGAATGTTGTAAAAGGTCAGGTACTTGCCCAGATAGACGATCAGCAGATTCAGAAACAGATGGAGAGCCTGAAAACCCAGTATAATTTCGCTGCCGATATGTACGAAAAACAGAAACGTCTGTGGGACCAGAAAATAGGCAGTGAAGTTCAGTATCTGCAGTCAAAAACTTCCAAAGAATCTTTCGAACAGCAGATATCAGCGCTGAATGAGCAGCTTGAAAAGTTTAAAATCAAATCACCGGTCGATGGTTCGGTTGAGGAATGCAATATCAGGGCCGGAAGTGTTGTTTCACCCGATCCTCATTCTGCTGCATTCAGGGTTGTTGCATTCAGAAATATGAAGGTAAGTGGCGAGGTATCAGAAGCCTATGCAGCAAGGGTTCAGCCCGGGGACAAAGCGATCATCTACTTTCCCGATATTGACAAACAGGTTGAAGCGAGAATTGATTTCGTAAGCAGGTACATAGATCCGTCAAACCGGACATTCATGATTGAAAGTCGCATCTCAAAAATATTCCCGGGAATGAAAGCCAATATGGTTGCTATCATTCAGATAAACGATTATCATGCTGAGAACTCAATTCTTGTCCCCATGAACGTAGTTCAGAAAGATAAAAATGGAAGTTATGTGTATGTAGTACGCAGAAAGGATGATCATGATGGTGCTTTCAAACAGCCGGTTATTATTGGTAACACGTATAATGGAGTTGCTGAAATTCTGAGTGGTCTTGCAGTTAACGATAAAATTGTAACGGCTGGTTTTCAGGAGCTGATAGATGGGGAATATGTAAGATATGATAAACCGGTTAACGCTCCTTTGGGAAGCAGCAATTAAATAAAATACAATGGAAAAGGAAAAGAAGTTCAGGGAGTTTTTCGCTACCAGCTGGGCTATCGACAATAAAATCAGCATCTATGTGCTGGTATTTATGATCACCGTGTTTGGCATGATAAGTTACTATTCAATGCCCAAGGAGCAATTCCCTGAGATTGTTATTCCTATGGTGGTTGTAAACTCAATATATCCGGGAACTTCCCCTTCCGATATGGAGAACATTGTAACACGACCTCTGGAAAAGAATCTGAAATCAATAAAGGGTGTAAAAAAAATAACATCACGTTCAGTCCAGGATTTTTCATCAATCATAGTTGAATTCAACACCGGGATAGAGATCCGCGATGCAAAGCAACAGGTAACGGATGCCGTTGACAAGACCAAGCCGGATCTGCCGAACGATCCTCTGTTCGATAAGCCGGCTGTCATGGAGGTTGACCTGTCAGAAATACCTATTCAGTTTATTAACCTGTCGGGGGATATTCCTCTGGATCGGTTGAAGGAGTATGCCGATGAACTCCAGGACAGGATTGAGTCTCTCAGTGAGATCACCAGGGTTGAGATCGGAGGGGCACTCGACCGTGAGATCCAGATAAATATCGATATGTATAAAATGAGGGCTGCAGGCCTTACATTCTACGATATCGATCAGGCGGTTAATCTCAATAATATGACTGTCTCCGGCGGGAATATCGATCTGCAGGGAATGAGCCGCTCTATTAGCGTGATCGGAGAAGCGCGAAATATTGAGGAGATCAGTAATATCATTCTTACTACCGGAAGTGGCGCCATTGTAAAGCTCAGGGATATAGCCACAGTACGTGACAGTCATCGTGAACCTGAAAATTTCGCACGCTTCAACGGGAACAATGTTATAACACTGAATGTAATAAAGAAAAGTGGCCAGAATCTTCTCAGCGCTGCCGATAAAATTGATGCTGTCATCAGTGATATGAAAAGGACTTCGTTTCCGGCAAATCTTAATGTTGAAATCACAGGCGATCAGTCAAATTATACCCGCGATACTCTGAAAGAACTCAACAACACCATAATACTCGGTTTTCTTTTTGTCACGATAGTGCTGATGTTCTTCATGGGTCTGGTGAATGCGATTTTTGTAGCATTTTCCATCCCGTTATCTATGGCAATAGCATATATTTTTCTGCCGGTTATCGGGTTTTCAATGAACATGCTGGTAATGTTCGCTTTTATTTTTGCACTTGGGATCGTGGTGGATGATGCGATCGTTGTTATAGAGAATACACACCGTATTTACCGAAAAACCAGGATGCCCATAAACCTGTCGGCAAAATATGCCGCAGGGGAAGTTTTCCTGCCTATTCTCTCGGGAACGCTGACAACACTCGCACCATTTGTTCCGCTTGCATTCTGGCCGGGTGTGGTGGGCAGTTTTATGGTATATATCCCGGTGACCCTTATAATCACCTTGTTTGCCTTATTTATCGTGGCATATATTTTCAATCCTGTTTTTGCCATTGATTTCATGAAACATGGCGATGAAGAAGAGCATCTGACTACCCGGAAGAAGATATTTAAAACCACCGCGTGGATTGTTTTGGTTGCATTACCTTTTTATTTACTTGGACGTACCGGGATTGCCAATCTGATAGTATTTGTTGCTCTGTCATACCTGCTTCACAACCTGTATGGATACAAGGTATTCCGGAGGTTTCAGACACAAGCTTTACCTGCAATGATGCGCGGATACGAAAATCTTCTCAAATGGGCATTGAAGGGGAAAAGACCCATCCGGTTATTCTGGGGTATTATCGGAGTTTTTGTTGCGGTTATGGTACTGTGGAACATAGTGAATCCTAAAGTTGTATTCTTTCCCGACAATGAGCCGAATACAGTAAATACATTCATAAAGATGCCAGTTGGTACGGAGATAGCCGTGACGGATTCTGTGACTCGTATTGTTGAAGGGAGGATAATGAGTGTACTGGGCCGGGATAATCCCCTGGTCGAATCTGTTGTAACCAATGTTGCATTGCTGGCTTCGGAGAACGAATTCGATAACTCGACAAAATCATCAAATCTTGCGAAGATTGCTGTCAATTTCGTTCAGTACCACGAAAGAAATGGAAAGAACACAGGTAACTATCTGAATGAGATTCGTAATGCTGTAAAAGATATCCCGGGAGCTGAGATCGTTGTGGATAAGATTCTTATGGGACCGCCAGTCGGGAAACCGATAAATATTGAACTTGCCGGAGAAGATCTGAATGAACTGGTGGTGCAGAGTGAACGGTTTAAACGATTCATCGATTCGATGCAGATTACCGGGATTGAAGAACTGAAATCCGACTTTGCAACAAACAAACCCGGACTTCTTGTAAATCTGGACCGTGAAAGGGCTAATTATGAGGGGATTACAGCAGCAGTCGTAGGCGATGCGATCAGAACAGGACAGCTTGGGAAAGAGGTTTCGAAGTACCGGGAGGGTGAGGATCAATATCCGATCATGCTCAGGTTCGAGGATACCCAGCGAAAGGATATCGAACAATTACTCAACCTTACAATAGCATATACGGATATGAACACGGGCATCCTTCGGAAGATACCTCTGTCCGCGGTAGCTCAGTTAGACTACATAAACAGTTACGGACAGATCAACAGGCTTAACCTTAAAAGGGTGATCACCTTATCCTCCAACGTACTGGATGGATACAATGCCAATGAGATCAATACGCAGCTCAGAACTGTCATTCCCGAATTTGCTGCGAAATCCGGGGTTGATATCCGGATTACCGGAGAACAGGAAGATCAGCAGGAAACAATGTCTTTCCTGTTAAAAGCCATGATGATTTCAATATTTCTTATCATGTTCATACTGGTTACTCAGTTTAATTCCATGCCGAAGGCTCTGATAATTGTATCTGAAGTTCTTTTCAGCCTGATAGGTGTTTTTCTGGGTTACATGATATTTGGTATGACCGTATCAATTATCATGACCGGGATGGGTATTGTTGCCCTGGCGGGTATTGTGGTGCGGAACGGGATTCTGCTGGTTGAATTTACTGATGTACTGAAAAGAAAAGGAATAAAAACACGCCAGGCAATCATTGAAGCCGGAAAGACACGTATCACACCGGTGATATTGACGGCAACAGCTACAATACTTGGATTAATACCGTTGGCTATAGGGCTGAATATAAACTTTCAAACCCTCCTCTCATCATTTAATCCCGACATATATTTCGGAGGTGAGAATGTAATGTTCTTTGGTCCCCTGTCGTGGACAATCATTTTCGGTTTGGGGTTTGCCACTTTCATAACTCTGATAATGATCCCCGTAATGTACTTTGTCATTTATTACCGAAGCATCAGGAGACAAAGGCGTAAACTGCACAGAGCGCTGGCAGTAAGATAAAGAATCATACCTTGTCAAAAAAGGAACCCTCTCATGCAACTCAGTTGCTGAGAGGGTTCCTTTTTAAGTTCTTATTTCGCTATTCGATTGTTCTTTCTTCTTAGTTCTTTTTCCCTGAGCTTATTTCCTTCTTGATGAATTGTCCCTGTCAGAATCTTTTGCAGATTCACTTTTTCTGGCTGGTGCACTTGCTTTGCTCTCTCTGCTGCTGCTGCTGCTCCTTGATGAACTGACATTTGGTGTTGACTGTCTGGCAGGCCTTGAGGATTCTACCCTCTGCTGACTCTGTGCAGGTCTGGAGACAGTTCTTTCCCGGGATGCTGAAGGTCTGCTTTCCACTGATTGTGTCCTCTGTTGACTCTGTGCAGGTCTGGAGGCAGTTCTTTCCTGGGATGATGAAGGTCTGCTTTCCACTGATTGTGTCCTCTGTTGACTCTGGGCAGGTCTGGTGGCAGCTCTTTCCCGGGAGGCTGCTGCAGGAGTCCTGCTTGTGGTTTGAGTCCTCTGACTCTGCGAAGGCTGTGATATAACCCTGTCTGAAGCCGGTGGGGATGATCTTCTTACGGTTCCGGTACTCTGGCCGGATTCAGGCTTTGAGGAAGCTCTGTCAGTAGTTGTTGGACTTGCAGATCTCCTTACAGTTCCGGTACTCTGGCTTGATTCCGGCCTTGATGAAGCCCTACCGGGAGCCGTGGTAGTGGATCTGCGTGAACTATTGGTGCTCTGACTCTGACCTGCAGAAGGCCTGGTGGTGGATCTGCCAACATTTGTCGTGGTAGAACGGCGTGCAACGTCAGTGCTGGTACCGGTTGAGGAACGTTCTCTTGTAGTTTGTGATACAGATCTTCTTTCCTGGCTTCTGTTAATGGTGTTGTCTGCAGTCCTTCTGGTCTGGCTGGGATACATTTTGGTAAAGAGTGCTTCACCGTCGCGTCTTTGTTCCGGACGAGCATAAGTGGCTCTGTACTGGCCTTCCCTTATTCTACTGCTTACCAGTGGGGAGTGTGCTCGTATTCCGCTGTAATAGAAGTCATTATATCTTGAGTAACGTGGATGGGACCAATGGTGGTAATGACTGTAGTAGTGATGGTACCAGTTATAATGGTATCCGTAGTAGTAGTGCCAGTAGTACGGGCGCCATGGATGCCAGTAGGAGGGATAGTAATCCCAGTACCAGCTGGAATGCCACACCACATAGTTTGGTACATACATGTATCTTACTATCGGCCACAGTGAAATTTCATATGGAGTTGTCCTTATTATGGTTACGTTTGTCCTGTTAGCTGCGCGGCCATTATATCCCGGATTTGGTGTCTCGTCATATATTGGCTCGATTATGTAATTTCTGCCATAAAGAGCTTCGTCGCCGATAAGCTGTATGTTGGCTGTCCCGTCACGGAACTTTTCTACTGTAAAGACTGCCACATCCTGGGTTTCTTTCCGGCTCAGTGCAACTCTGAGGACTATTGTGTGGACGTTTCCGTCAATATAGTCATTGACCGTTATATAATCAATAAGGTTATCGCCGTTAAGGTCGAGGTTATTGATCCTGGAATTTTCGTCATTAAGATTTCTTTCGAAACCTTCAAGGGTTTCTGATTCCTGGAACAGTTTCATCACTGCGTAGAGGTTAAGATTATCGCCCGGCAAACCGAGGTATTCTTCCGGGTAATCCTGTGCCATTACTGTGCTTCCTGCTGTAACCAGGAGTGCGAGGATCGATGTGATTATTAACTTTTTCATTTCTTTAAGTATTAGAAGAATCAGCTCTTCGTATAACTATTATCAAAACTCATACCAAAGCAATCAAACTCAGGTTTTATGGCGCCTGGCGACAGGCAAAAAGAGTTCTGCCCAGAGGTCCAACTATGTGTGCCTCTGGGTAAAACTCTGTTTTCCTATATATTTTAAAAAGTATTGAAACCTGTGAAAATATTTCAGACCGCCGGATCAGGTATCAGACTTTCCTCCATTTGATGCTGCAACCCACAGCTCTGGTCCCTGCCACTGCTACCTTTTCTCCGTCAAGCAGACTTTTAACAGCGTCGGCAACATACCTTTTATCTGCTGCCCGGGGATCATCGGAATTATTGTCGATAGCACCGACATACTCAACGATAAGCTTCCCGCCCTTCTTTGACAGCAAATAGATATGCGGTGTGTTTGTGGGTCCATATTTCCTGGCAACTTCCTGTGATTCATCGTACAGATATTCAAACTGATATTTTTTGTCCTTTACAAGGTTTACCATTCCTTCATAGGAATCACCCGGTGAAACCCCTTTGTCATTGCTGTTGATTGCAATTACGGGGTAACCTTTGGGAGCGAATTCTTTATGAAGGTCTATGAGTCTCTGCTCATATTTTTTCACAACCGGACAGGTGTTGCACCAGAATGCCACTACGAATCCTTTTGCATCTTCAAAACTGGAGAGTGATACCATATCACCTTTTACATTCTTAAGACTGAAGTCCGCAGCCACATCACCTGCTTTATATTGTGATTGCGCATCAATCGTAAGTGTAATTATCATACCAGCAACGACCGGAATTATAAACTTCTTCATAGCTTTAAATATTGATTTGATTTTTTGTTAAATATTTTTTCTTATCATTTCCCTGAGTGTTGATTCATCGACCTCACCGGGAAGAAATTGCCTTATCCTTCTGGTATTATTAAATACCAGCGTGGCCGGCAGATTCCCCTGCCACCCTTCATCCACCTTCCCGATCCAGCTGTCATAGTCAAGATCCATCATCACAAAGACAGCCAGATCAATTTCATTTTTC
>Ga0105100_10002419_pt1 | contig 10922 bp, 5 predicted proteins | sample PPLLak12cMay2015_2_FD_87033 | JGI IMG/M metagenome (GOLD analysis project Ga0105100, IMG submission 87033) | Freshwater sediment microbial communities from Prairie Pothole Lake near Jamestown, North Dakota, USA - PPLs Lake P8 Core (1) Depth... | ecosystem: Environmental > Aquatic > Freshwater >... | reverse complement strand
TAGGGATTGCGAACGAATGCAAATGTGAAATATCTCTTCCATATGGCCTCTCCGACGACCGTCCTGATTTCCGTGGCGGTCGAGTGTTTCGACAACCCATACCGATTGCGAAAAAATGGCTGGGCGGCTTCACCCATCGCCGTGCCGCCAACCTCGATATCGCAATAAGCGCTGTACTCGCTCAAGAGTTTTGTGACCGTTGTTCCTGCCGATTTCGGCACGTGAACAAAAATGAATTTGTATGTGTTGTTAATAATCATCGAGTCAGGCAATCAAGAAGTAGCGAATGCAGTAAATGTCTTTTTGTCGGAATGACTGATTACTTACGGTGCGAATTGCCCGGTCTTTGAAGCACAGAATACGAATACGCCAGCTAGGTCAGGCCCGAGTATTCCATGGCTTGCAGAACAATTGAACACATAAGCCGCGTCAGAAAAGTCTGCCCTTTTGGCCCGCTCGACAAGGTCCCACCCAGGCACCTCGAAAACCAGTGAGCCCTTCTCCGGGCTCATGGGATTTCCGTGATATTCCGGTTCGGTAAGATACTTCACCGAGTTGCCATCGAGCACTGCCTTTTTAATCCCATCTTCACGATTAAAAGAGAATGGAAAGGTTGCGATCAGGAACCCGTCAGGTTTGAGTACCCGCCCGCATTCCCACAAGGCCTTATCCAAGTCCGGGACATGCTCAAAGACATCGTTGGACAGGACCAGATCAAATATCCCGTCCTGAAACGATAACGCTTGTATATCCTGGTGTGGTGTCGGAAACAGGGATATTTTTTTCCTCTGTTTCAGCATATTCAGAACCAAGAAATCTTGGATAGCGTCCACGCATATAAAGCGCAAACTCAGTCAGCGCCTCGGGGGCATAAATCTTTGCCTTGCGCCCAAGCAATACAGCATTCATAGAACCGGCTTGCCTGAGTTCGACAAGCAGGGCCCGGTGCCGTGAAATCAGTTGCCCAGACCTGATGGTTTCTCTGAAGTTTTCGCCAACAATTCGGACCTCATTAGGCGGGTAGGCATGACCAGTAAGTGGGTCAATCACACCCACTTGCGTGATGCATTTAAGGACTTCCTGAATGTACTGCCCATCACGCAGGAATGAATGCGATTGAGTCCATGTCCTCCACTCCGACAGGGACCGGAAGGCCTCCCTTATCTCCTGTGGCAATGGGCTATCTGACATCGATATCTCAACCCAGAATGGTGTAGTGATCGCTTGAGACTGGAGGATCCGGTCAATACTCATTTAAGCGGAAACAGCACCGAGTGCTCTTTAGGTGCGAAGAATTCGATCTGCTCCAGCGCTGCCCGCATTGACTTGCTTCCGGATTCGAACGAAAACTGCCTGGCTGAAAAGCTCCGGGCCGCATCCGAGATGGCGTCCCATCGCCCGCGATCGCTGTAAAGCTCGGAGATGCTGGTCGCCCATTGCTCCGGGGTGCTGGCGACAAGCGCCTCGCGCCCGTCAACAATACCCAATCCCTCGGCAGCGATTGGCGAGAGTACGGTGGGCGCGCCATGCGCCAGGGCGCCCGCAACCTTGCCCTTGAGGCCGGCACCGGTCTTGAGCGGCGCGATGAATACACGGCAGTTGTCATAGACCTCGGCCACATCCTCGACATAGCCCTTGATAATCACGTCCGCACACTCAAGTGCCTCGATCGACTCCGGGACGTTACTGCCGTAAACCAGGAAGCGTGCGCCCGGCAGTTTTTTTCGCAGCAGCGGCATGACTTCGTCAACAAAATATTCGACGGCTTCAATGTTTGGGGGATGCCCGAATCCACCGAGAAATGCGATGTCTTGACGCTGTTCGAAGCCGGGCACCTGCTCTGGCAATTCGACCACCCATGGGCACTTTGCCACAAGTGATTCGTCAAGGTTGTGTGAAAGAATAACCGCATGCTCGACCTCATTGTAGGAGAGCACCAAGTCGACCTTGCGCATAACTGCAAGCTCGGTGTCGCGCATGATTGCCGCCCTCTCGACTTGATCGCGGTCACGATTGCTGATGCCCATGCGTAGCTCGCGCAGGAAATGTAGATCGGCGTTGTTGAAGACGATTTTCGCCTGGGGGGCAACGCTTCGAATAAGATCGATGTACTTATCAGCGACGTAAAATCGGGTGATGTAGACGATGTCAAATTCAGCACCACGCTGCTCGATGAGCGAACTCACCGATTGCGTAAACGGCGCGTACTGGCATTCGATGCCCATGCGTTGTAGGGCTTCAGTGTAGTCGCCGAGATAATTTAGGCTCTCGGCTACAAAGGTAAGTTTGAAGCCAAGCGACTGCAGGATACGCATTTCCTGAACAGCCGCGTAGCTGCCCGCATCCTTGTCAGGCTGGGGTGTAAGGGCATCGATGACAAGCGCCCGGTAGCTGACGTTGCGATCCTTGATCAGGTCGGCCTGCTGACCAACCCGGCCGTTGTTGCGATAGCTGTCCGCCCATCTCGCCTTGAACTTCGGCTGATTGACGAGCTGGAATCTCTTCATGCCGGACTCGGTGCTGGTGCCGCTGCTGACGCCCTCGAAGTGAACGACTTCCGAGAAAGGCGTGTAAATGGTCTTGAAGCCCTTTTCCCTAACGCGAAAGGCAAGGTCGGTGTCTTCAAAGTAAGCGGGCGCGAAGTCTTCATCGAACCCGCCGATGTCCTTCCAAAGTGCGGCGGGCAGCATGATGCAGGCGCCCGAAATGTAGTCAACCTGTCGCACATAGTTGTAGCGCGGGTCTTTCGCGTTTCCGCTGCGGCCGTAGTTCCAAGGTTGACCATTGCTCCAGACAATGCCGCCGGCTTCCTGCAACGCTCCGTTTGGGTAAACCAACTTGGCACCCGCCAGGCCGACCCCGTCGAAGGTTTCGAACACATTCAGCAGTTCGTCGATCCAGCCTGACGACACTTCGGTGTCGTTATTGAGCATCACGATGTAATCACCGCGTGCGAGTTCGGCACCGCGATTGCAGGCCTTTACAAAGCCTTGTGCCTTGTCGTTTCGCACGTACTCGATGCCTTCGACAAGTGACTTGATTCCGGTTGTCTGGTCTTCCGATCCATCATCGACAACGACGACCTCAAAACTTGCGTCATTCGGCGCCAGCAGCAACGAAGCGAGACAGTTATATGTCACTGCGAACTTGTCGTGGGCCGGTATGACAATGGAGACCCTCGGGTGGCCAGGCTTGTGAAAAACCAATGGTGGAAACTCCTTGCGCTGCGTTCCGAACCCGCGAATCACCTCTTCATGGACAGTTGCAAGCTGGGCGACATAAGCAGCGACGGTAGCGTCATTCCATGCGCCGCTCTTCCCAGCATGGCGTCCGATATTCTTCAACTGACGCCGCAACGATTCATATCGCTGTTGACCGGACGGGACGAGATAGGCTGGCAGATAAGGCCCACAGTTGCGGCGCAGAACCTCCTCTGGCGTTGAGACATAGGGAACAACCGCGGAAATTTCACCCACGACAAATGGAGGATCCATCACCCGAACACTGAACAGGTGTGGCAGGCCGTCAAGGCTTGATGCAGGCAACGGGATACGGAAGCGATGATCGCCGCCACCCTCAAATGGCTGATCGGCAACAACCGATGCCACGGCTTTGCCGTTATCCAGCAGCACAACCGGCAGGGCTTCTTCGGCTTTCTCCCGGTGCCGCACCCAGCCTGTCAGGACGGTCCCCACCAATTCGTCAACGTTGCCCTCGAGCAATCCAGTCGTCTTGAATATCAACGGGGAACCGCCGAGTATTTGACCAGTATCAACGATGCGCGCAGATATTCTATGCTCGTGACCAGAACAAAACTCGATGGGCAGACCCACCCGCAGACCATGCCGACCGTCACCGATTTTTGCCGCGAGCAAATCATCACGATACTCATCCGCCTCAACTCTGCAGAACGGCTCGCCATCCGCCAATAGCTCAATCAACACGGGGCTATCAGGCATATCCGGATTCCAGGCCCAGCCCGTTATCTCTAGGTCGACAATCCCATCCAGATTGCCAAGAAATCCAGATTGTGACGTTGGTGAGTTCACACCACTTTCAACAGCCATATCGTTATCTCTTGCCCCGTTTATTTCCATAAGGGTACTTACTCCCTACAGCGTCCACTTGAAAAAAGCACACGGCCAACAAGAAAGCGGTGCCGACAGGTTCATCAGGCCATGACACATCAAATGACCACTTTCAAGATTCTTGTATCCCATCAATTTTCTTACAGCATCAGGAAGCAAGGGATAACGGCGGCCGCACAATCCCGATTGGCGCCACATCATCGGGAAACTCTGCCTTACTCAGCCCGCCAGCCTCATTTGTCGCGATCAAATCCCATTGAAATCCTCGCACGGCAGGTGGATTAATCTTGAATATTATCAGGCCGTTTTCCTCATATTTTCTCTGGACATAATTGACATCGTAAATCGTTGCATTCGTTGGATCCTCCGGATTGATGTACAAGCAGTTCTGGAACTCTTGCATCATCGGAAATCCGGTCTTGTCGAACAGAAACCAGGTGGCACGAAACACGCCGCCCTTATCAAGAACTCTGGCACACTCGGACAAATAATGGTCGATATGGCTTTCCACGATATGCGTAAACACTGAATGCGCATTGACCAGGGTGAACTTTTCCTGGGTTTGGAATGGCACGTCCTCCTTGCTTCCACCAGGATTAAACCCGGCATTGAAGGCATCATGGTGGGAAAAGCTGAAATTCTCATCCAGAGGTTCAAGATTCGCCTTGCACCACTCTATGGAATTCCGGTACAAGTCCACACCGAAGTAGCGACGTGGCTTATACATTTTCTGCAACAGCAATTGACGAGCATTGCGGCCACACCCACATCCAAAGTCAAAGAAACGCTCATATTTTTCAGGCGCAATCTGGTCCCCGAAAATCAGGCCACCCTCCGGATTGTCAAAATAAATATCTTCGACCGGTCCCACGGATTTGCGCAGTTCGATAGGTGGAAATGGGATGTCCATGTATCGCTCCTTTAAAAATGCTTACACGATGCTTACAAGCTTTTTATTCACCCACAACATTCACTTTCCACAGTAGGTTCAGTGCAAACCTGTGCACTGCGCCAGACAAGCAGCGGGGTGCGATGGAGAACGTCGACTTTCGGATGCAGCCAGACAGTAGCGCCGCTCATGCGTGTGGACCAAAATTATGTTTTCGCGGTATTGATTTGCATGAATGCACCCCATGAGATGGGGAAACGTGATTCCCAGAATGCTAGTGGCCATACTTCTGCTTGATGTCATAAGGCTGTAGCGGATGCTCAAACCGACCCTGCTTCAGCAAGGCCGGGAATTTCAATTTGATCGAATTTTCGGACGTTGACTCCTGCACTATCTATGCATGATTATGCTGCATCCAACTGACACCCTGTTACCGTCAAATCTCAGTGCAAACACGAATCGCTTAACAAAGTGACCATAGAACCAAGGGAAATGCATCAATGCAAGGATCGATCGACAACGTCCACAACGGAAAATGCTACGGCTGGGCTTTCGACGACCAGTCTCAGACCCCTGTTGCCGTTTCCATCTACATTGACGACAAACTTACCGCCCGGGGGTTTGCCAACCAGTATCGCGCCGATCTGGAAAGTGCGGGAATCGGTGATGGACATGCCGCCTTTGTCATCGACATCCCGGAGTCATTTCGGGATGGTCATTATCACGCGATGGAAGTCAGAAGCCAGGCCGGCACCGTTATCGCCAGCCGGAATGAGATCCTGGTTGTTCCACGCCTGACGCCCGCCGAATTTGCCCGGAGTGCGCCCTGGGTCGACAGCGATGACCACACCTTCCAGGCAGAACTCAATCGTCGCCTGGCACGCCGTGAGATTCAAGAAAACGTTGTGGAAAAGCTGAGGTTCTTCCGCGAGAATGGCTACGTCGCTATCGAACAGGCCATTCCGCATTGGTTGATCGACAAAGTGCTAGATGACGTCGAGCGCGCATGGAACTCCCCTCCCTCCATTCTCGTATTGAACAATACGCTCAAGCAGCCTGTATTGATGCAAGACGTCGTCCAGAGTCCCGGATTCCGCAGTACTTCATTTCGCTATCTGGACTTCCACAACGTCTCAGACGCCTGCGCCGAAATCATGATGAACCCACAGGTTCTCGATTTCGTAAGAACCTACCTGGATGCCGACATCGCGGCGATGCAAACGCTGCTTTTCGAGAATGGAACGCAGCAACGCAGCCACCAGGATTTCCCCTATGTCCATTCGCTGAAGCCCGCATCGCTGGCCGGAGCATGGGTGGCACTTGAGGATGTCCACCCCGATGCGGGTCCTCTGTTCTATTGGCCGAAGTCGCATCGCCTCGTAAAAACCTATGAGTTTGAGGACGGCACCGTTCTGGCCGAAGGCGATGGCGAGCACGTCCGCAGGTACGAGGAGTACCTGGAAAACTCCTGTCGTGATCTCGGTCTAGAAAAGGTGCAGTTCACGCCAAAAAAAGGCGATGTTCTGATCTGGCACTCTGCTCTCGTACACGGGGGAAGCACTCGCAATAACCTTGCCCTGAGCCGTAAAAGCATGGTGACTCATTACACCACCTTGGACGCGTATCCGTTCGACCGCCGGCACCCCCAGACACCACCTGTGACGGTCCAACGACACAGCGGGATTTACTATGCATCACAACGTGAAGGGCATCAAGAGGGCTTGTATTCCTTCGACTAAGCCAACTGCCGCCGGTGAAACGAAAAGCGCAGCATCTGACGCGCTTTTTTGAAAACGGTGCTGGAGAAAACCTGTGACGCTTTTGGGGGTGGACGAATCACCCCAGCCTTTTTATGGAAAATTCAGGACTTGAGGCAGGTTTGATAGTTTGGATGGCTTCGCTGCGGTCGGTTATTAGCAGTCTGTCGCAGCTTACGGTGCATGGAGTGACAAGAGGTTTTGATTCACCATCCCAGATTGGCGTACCCAACCAACCACATGCCGATGGATGCCTCTCCACCAGGCATCCATCGGCTATCCGAATCCCCGCAGACCGTCAGCGGTTGTCGTTCAGCAGTCTATGAACCTTTTGACCGACATCAACGGGATTCAGCCTTGCCCTGATCGCTTTTGAAGCGGCTGAACCAAGCCTCTCCCGAACATCGGCATCGGTCAGGCGATCAAGGTACTCCGCCGCCTGCTCAATGTCAGGGTCACCCCACAACGTACCAGCCGGATAGGGCCCATGATCCCTGTCGGTAGCAATTACATTCGCGCGCACCAGACAGGAATCGAGCTCCGTCATGAAGTCAATATTGCCTGAATAAGCGGAGGCGACAACCGGCTTACCCATCGCCATGGCCTCGGCCAAGGTGAGCCCGAACCCTTCTGAACGATGCAGCGAGACATAGACATCGAGAGACTTCATCAGGGCAAGCGTGTCCTCTCTGGTAAGAGCGTCCGTCATCCAGATTACGTTCAATCCGTCTGCCGCGAGCCTGAGCTGTGAGAACTCGAATGGTGCCATTTCTGGTGAACTCGCCTTGAGCACCAGCAGCGCCTTTTTGTTATGAGGACCAAATGCCTTTCTAAAGGAATTCAACAGCGCCAAAGGATTCTTCCTCTCGATAACGCTTTTGCAATCGAAGAAGAAACCAAACACCGTTTCGCTTTCAGGAAGACCAAACCGCGCCCGATCTGCCGCGACCTCATCAATGCCATCAAAATCGAGGACATGCGGAACAACGTGAACCGGAACGTCCACGACCTTGCGGATTGCATTCGCTGAATACTCACTGGGCGTCCAGATTTCAGTCAGCCCCCCTGCATCGGCATGCGATCCAGGTAAAGATTCCGTCTCCCACACCCAGTAACCAATGTTCTTACGTTTTTGCCAGAACGCGTGAGGTAGGCGCCCCCTTACGTGCGGATACTCATCGCCATTGGCAACAATTATGTTCACCCCTTTAGCGGGGTCATGTGATGACAGCAATCGGCCCGACAGCATATCGTTTAGGTCGACCCAGTTACCAAGATGCGTCGTGGGCAATGAAACCTCCCTGCACGCGATACCGGAGGCCGCCAGGGTCCGTGCCATCGAGCGCGCTGACTCCCCCATTCCAGTCGGTGTATGGAAATACCCCGCCAGATTTACGCCGGTTCGACCTGACTGGAGCGCAGAAAAACATTCCATCAGATGAGCGCGCAGAACTGGCATTTCGACTTGCCCATCGGCGGGATGGATTTGCCGCTCACTGCGGACCAAGCCAAGCGCAATCCGCAGCCGATTTACCCCGCTTTTGCGATGTGGGCGTTTTTGTACCAAAGCAGAGGCATCCGCCAGCCAGCTCTTTTCCCTTTGGGCCTGATTAACCAAAATCTCCACGAACGTCCCGGCGTGTTTACCGTTCTCAAAGACCGTATCGAAACGGTCTCTCAACTCGGCGTTATGGTAATAATGCTGTTCCGCTTGCGCCGCAACATCTTGGCCCAAGGAGTGGGTATAAAGCTGGAAAAGGGAATTACCTGTGGCATGCACACCCGCATCCGTGAGCATGTCACGGAGATGACGCATATCGAACAGCGTCCCGCCGCCAACCAGATTACCCTGCAACCATGGACTATGACCGAGAATGATCGCTGCCAACAGGTTGGGGGCCCCTTCTGCGAAGCCATCGAACCATGCAACATCCTCGGGAGTGACAATGTTCCGCGGACATGCCTCGGCATAGAGCCATTGGACATAGCGAACGCGCTCATTGTCGACAAACGGAAACCTGAACTCGCGCTGCAGACCGGTATCCTGAAGAAAAAGCATCAGAACTTTCAACAGACCTTTGCGATGTGCGAGAAAGGCCTTTCCATCGTCAACGAAGAAGGCATCCTCGACCGTACCGTATTGTTCGATCCATTGAGCATATTTCTCGGAACCTTCAATCGATGTAAACGCGGCGGGAAAGGCCGCTTGCAGATCAGGACGTCGTCGCCAGCACATCAAGGCATGTTTCACCACATCTACGCGGTCAAGCAGGTGCCCATATAAAGCAAACAACTCACCAATGCTTTCTTCATTGCCGCCAGACGACCTCACCCATCCACGAATGTCCTCAACGTGATCGACCGTTTCGAAAGACTTGGGATAGGCCGCCTTCACATCCGGACGATAGTGCTCCAAAGCAACCAGCAATGGTGCAATTGCGCGCCGGTCGAACTGGAAATTCGGGGTCATCAGAAAACGGCAAAACGCATCTGGCTGTGTTCCTGGTGAAGGGATATTGAGCCCTTTCTCAATTGCCCGCCGAATGACAAATTGCGTCAGCTTCCCAAGGCGAACACCATTCAATATGGCATTGAAGGCAACCGGGATACTTGAAAATTCATTGTAGCCATTGGCGAAAAGTTCGTCGGCGTACTGTCGAGCGATGGATGCGAGCGCGGGGTTGCCTGAGAGTTGATGGCGTGTCTGATGCTTCGACAATGTGTCGAGCTTATTCGGGTTAAACCCACTGAAATGAAAAAATACCAGCGGTTTGCCGTTTACCCAAAATGAATCGTCAATTTGCTGGAGCTTGCGCTCGTGCAGGTTCCAGTAGGCCACATTAAGTGCGGGATCCTTGAGAATCTCGACACCGTCAAAGTAAGACGGCGCCAGATCCATCCAGCGTTGATCCACGAACAAGGCGTTGGGCAGATCCACTACGCACTTGAAAGCGAGGCGCCTGCTCCACCAATCCAGGAGGCTGGCAACGCTTGGGTCATTGCGCACCCCGAGAAAGCCCAGGTTGTGCACCCCGCTGTGCATGATGTCGGTTTCAGTTGGGGTTTTGCCATCCTCCGGGGGCGGGGCGAGCATGTGCGGCGTCAGTACAATCGACGATCGTGACAGCGCCTCGTAGACCGATGCCAGGGGAGCAGTGATGAACAAATCCGGATCGAGATAGAGGGCGCTCTCCAGGTTGTACTCGTCCATCAGGTAACGCAGCAGATAGGGTTTGACAGCTGTGCTCAGCTCCAGGATCGAATATTGGTATAGGAAGAGTTCCCCCAGAGGCAGGTTGAGGCTATCGAGTTGCACAAGCTCGAACTGCTCCTTGCCGGGGTCAAATGCGCCATCAAGCCGATCGACAAGCAGAACAAAAAAGCGCCCGTCAGGATGGTGCTTCAGAAACGAAGCACAAAGTGTCCGCGCAAAGGGAAGGTAATTTCGCGCAACGATGGTTGCGGCTACAGCCTGCATGATTAGAGATATCTTTCTAAATGGACCAAACAAATCCCGGGCGGCTCAATGCACGTCCACCGTCAAGGGATAGCCGTGATGGAGGGAGCAGACCGGTTGGGTATTTAAGGAAAAATCCGGTGTTTTCAGAGACAGGTTCGGATTGTAGTAGGGGTCGGCACTCAGCTCATCGCGCCAAGTGCTCTGCATGTACCGGATTTCACGGTCAAATCGTGCCCTTTTTTCCGGGGTGTCCTCGGCGCCACGGCTGAGTGATTCATGATGGTAAAGCTCCGCTTCCGGGCAATATACATTTCGGAAGCCTGCTTTCCGTAGGCGCAAACACAGATCAACGTCATTGAAGGCAACCGGAAGGTTGACTTCATCGAACATCCCAGTCTCCATAAACAGGCTTTTCCGTATCATCAAGCACGCACCTGTCACGGCACTGAAGTTCTGGGCAAGTCGAGCCCGACCAAAATGGCCGGGGGCATTACGCTCAAGGTAGAGATGGGCATGATTAGCCAACCCACCGACACCCAGAACAACGCCTGCGTGTTGGACCTTGCCATCAGGGTAAAGCAGGCGTGCGCCTACAGCGCCTATTTCAGGCCTTAACGCGTAACCGACCATTTCATCCAGCCAGCCCTCTGCTATTACCTCTATATCGTTGTTGACGAATCCCAGAATCTCACCCCTTGCCTCGCTTGCAGCAAAATTGTTGATGGCCG
>Ga0105100_10002417_pt1 | contig 10926 bp, 8 predicted proteins | sample PPLLak12cMay2015_2_FD_87033 | JGI IMG/M metagenome (GOLD analysis project Ga0105100, IMG submission 87033) | Freshwater sediment microbial communities from Prairie Pothole Lake near Jamestown, North Dakota, USA - PPLs Lake P8 Core (1) Depth... | ecosystem: Environmental > Aquatic > Freshwater >... | reverse complement strand
GGTCAGAATTATTATGTTTATTTCCGAGTGCCATCGTTTTGTTGCCTGGGGATTGAGACTGGATGATTTGAACTTGGAAAAGCGCAGGTATTCTTGTTTAAAAAGTTATGGTTCTGCCAAAACAGCTCAGCTATTATCAATGATCGTTTTTAATGAACATTTCTTGAAGTCCGGGGTAACTATAAATGCAATGCATCCGGGAGCTGTTAAAACTGATACAGGTCAGGAAAACGGACCTGTTTACCTCTGGTTTAAAAGGAATTTTATTGACAGAACCTTAAAGTCCCCTCAAATATCGGCTGAAGCGTTGTATTATCTTGGAGTCTCAAAAGAGATAGAAGGGGTAAGTGGAAAATTCTTTAACTTAACCACCGAAGAAGAACCTGCACCACCGGCTCTGGATAAAGAGGCCGCTTACGAGCTCTGGGAAAAGAGTATGGAATTAGGTAGTATAACGCCAACTCATTATTGAAGGATTGTCAAAAGTTGGCAAATGGCAAAAAGCAGTGGGCAAAAATTGCCAATTGAACATTGCCAACTGCCAACTTAAAGTTTGCAGTGTAATGTATATTGAATGATACCAAACAATAATTATCATTAATAGTTTTTCTGATAATAATTTTGCATTAAGAGCAAATGCCTGAAAACAAATACAATACCATCATTGTCGGAGGAGGCATTGCCGGATTGACTTCTGCAGCTTATCTCTCGCGTGAAGGGAAAAAAGTATTGCTTTTTGAAAAAAACAGTGAATGCGGAGGGCTTGTCAACACATTTACCCGTGACGGATTTCATTTTGATGCCGGAGTCAGAGCCCTCATAAATGCAGGTATCATTTTACCAATGTTAAAGGATTTAGGCATACAGCTCGAAGTTGTTAAGAGCCCGGTTTCCCTGGGCATAGGAGACGAAATTTTACATTTAGAAAATCTGGATAGTTTAATTAATTACCGTGAACTTCTGGTCAAATTATTCCCGGAAAGTGAAGCCGAGATTGATGAAATCCTGAAAATCATACGGAAAATAATGAAACACATGGATGTGCTCTATGGTATTGAGAATCCTGTGTTTAAGGATTTAAAGCGTGACAGAAACTATGTATTCAATAAACTTTTACCCTGGCTGCCGAAATTTATTTTTACTGTTGGTAAAATAAACCGCATGAAAATGCCGGTTGAGGAATATTTAGAGACAATTATAAAAAATCCCTCACTCCGGGATATGATTTCACAGCATTTCTTCAAAAATACACCTGCATTTTTTGCTTTGAGCTATTTTTCCTTATTCCTCGATTATTTCTATCCCAAAGGCGGAGTAGGAAAGCTGTCGGAAGCCCTGAAGAACAAAGTGACAGAATGCGGAGGTGAAATAAAGACAGAGACAAAGATTGTTGAAGTAATGGCTGAGAAACGTCTTGTGACAGATCAAAATAATATAACTTATAAATATGACAATCTTATCTGGGCGGCTGACTTAAAAGCACTCTATAAAATTACGGAGACAGAAGGTTTATTGCCAGAAATCAAGACAAAATTTGAGGAAACAAAAAACAAGATGCTGAAAAACCGGGGTGGAGATTCCGTATTCTCATTATTTCTGGAAGCAGATGAACCGCTTGAAAGTTTCAGGGAAATTGCCCATGGACATTTCTTTTATACACCCTCAAAGCTGGGTTTAGGTAAAACGAACAGGGAGGAGCTTGATAATCTGCTGAGTAATTTTGAAAAGGTTGGAAAAGAACAAATACTGACCTGGCTCGACAAATTTACAAGATTAAACACTTATGAAATATCTATTCCCGGGCTTAAGGATCCCGGATTGGTTCCTCCGGGTAAAACCGGCCTTATTATCAGTTTACTTGCCGAATATGATTTGTTCAGTAAAATTCAAAAAGCGGGCTGGCTTGATGAATTTATTGCGGAGCTTGAGAATCGTATTTTGAGTGTAATATCTGATTCTGTCTACCCGATGTTAAAAGATAAAATTATTGCACGCTTTTCTTTTTCACCCTTAAGCATTGAAAACAGAGTGGGAAGTTCTGAAGGAGCTATTACAGGATGGTCATTTCGTAAATCTATGCCCGTTATAAACAAAATTCAGATCGCGGATCGTTCAGTACTGACACCAATACCTTCAATTTACCAGGCAGGACAATGGGCCTACAGTCCTGCAGGTGTGCCAATGTCGATTTTTACTGGTAAGCTTGCTGCCGACAAAGCCTTAAAACGAATGAAGAAGCTCAGAAAATCATAATGTTCTGAATTCAAAAAATAAATGTTGCCAATCCCATACATAGAAAATGATACAATTAAGGTCCGTTTCTAAATCCTACGGAAATATTGAGGCTGTTAAGGATGTCAGTTTTTCCATTGAAAAAGGGGAGATCTTTGGAATTTTGGGACCAAACGGTGCGGGTAAATCAACAATAGTAAACATATTAAATACACTGGTTAAACCAGATAAGGGTGATGTCATAATTGATGGGGTCAATATTAAGGATGATGGTGATACTATAAAATTGATAATGGGTGTGGTTCCTCAGGAAATTGCCCTCTATGAAGAGCTTTCAGCTTACGAAAACCTTATGTTCTGGGGTGGATTGTATGATATTCCACAACCGGAGCTTAAGGCAAATGTCAATAATACTTTGGAGATAGTAGATTTATCAGGCAGGAAAAATGATAGAATAAAAACCTTTTCAGGAGGAATGAAGCGCAGGATTAATATTGCCTGCTCATTATTACATAATCCTAAGATACTGGTGTTGGATGAACCTACGGTTGGTGTTGATCCTCAAAACAGAAATCATATTTTTGAGGTCATAGAGAGATTGAATAATGATGGAATGACTATAATCTACACAACCCACTATATGGAAGAAGCTGAGCGATTTTGTGATAAAATTGCTATCATTGATGTTGGTAGTATAATTGCTCAGGGGACACTGAAAGAGTTAAGGAAAGTCAGTGATGTGAAAGATTTAATAACAGTTAAACTGGCAGATTCAGGTAATGAAATAATATCCAGAATTACATCAGTGAATTCACTCTATAAGTTTGATGGTACCACGAACACATTAAAAGTGGAATGTGTAAATATTACCAGAGATATTTCGATAATTATAAACCATATTCAAAACTCAGGCGGTGTAATCGAAAGAATTTATACACAGGGGACAAATCTGGAATCTATCTATTTGAAATTAACAGGGAAAGAATTAAGAGATTAAATTATGTTTAAGCTTTTCAAAAAAGATCTGATACTGTTTTTTCATGATCAGCGTTCCGTCATTCTCACATTTCTGCTTCCGGTAATTCTAATAACTCTTTTTGCATTTGCTTATGGCAGTATCGGAGCCTACAATGGCCGTTCTGAACCTGTTAAATTGATGGTTGCCGATATGGACCAGACCAGTGCTTCAAAAGAGATTATTTATAGAATTGATTCTCTTGAAGATATTAATATTGTTATTTCAGATTCGGCAAAGTCGAAAGAACTGGTAATTAAAGGAAAATTTGCTGGTGCTTTGATAATAAATAAAGGTTTTCAGGATTCACTGGAAGCGGGGAAAGCAACCCCCATAGAACTTGTATATGACAGATCGCGTGAAATGGAAATTGGAATTCTTCAGCAGAACATTTTCCGCACAGTAATGTCGTCAGCAGGCGAAATAGTCTTTAAAAAAAGTATTGAAAAATATCTGCAAACCCAGTTTCCTCATATCGACAAAAGCATAAGTGACAATATACTCAGAGCTTCAATAAAAAACAGTAATTACACACCGGTCATAAAGTGGACCTCCATTGTTGGAGAGAAGAATGACACTAAACTAGGTCTGATACAGGCCGTTGCTGGAACTGCCATACTAATGTTACTTTTCAGTGTGGCTGGAGTGGGGACAAGCATACTGGAAGAAAAGGAAAACGGAACGATAAACAGATTGCTTTATTCACCATTGAAGGGAAGTGCTATTCTCTATGGCAAAATGTTGTTTGCATTTTTTATCTCAATATTACAGCTTACTTCCATGTTCCTGTTTGCCTGGCTCATATTTAACATGGATCTGAGCGTCAATATTCCGGCATTAATTTTAATGATAATAGCTACAGCTTTTGCTGTATCAAGTCTGGGAATTTTCCTGGCTGCTGTAGCAAAAACACGACAACAAGCACAAAACCTCAGTACGATTATTATTCTGGTCATGTCAGCTATTGGTGGAAGTATGATCCCGCTGTTTATAATGCCCTCAATACTTCAGAAGATTGCTCTTCTCAGTGTAAATTACTGGGGAATTCAGGGATTTTATGACATATTCTGGAGAAGCCTGCCATTAGTAGCAATTCTTCCAAAAATACTTTTATTAATGAGCATTGGAATTGTTTTGACATTGGCTTCTATCCAGTTGTTTAAGAAAAGGGTTATGAAATTGTAAAAATTATAATAGATTTATACTTTAAGGAATGAAAAAACTGCTGTTTCTGAGGGACATAAAGATGCAGTATTGAAGTTTGTTTCAATTAGACCAGATAAATTAATTAACCATAAAAACATTTAAGCCATGTCATTAATTACATTAGGGATCATTGTCATCATTGTGGCACTCATAGGTGTCAGGACCGTACCTTATATGGAGAGTAACAAATCAAAAGTTATAGCCGGAGCATTCCTGATATTCCTTTTGACTCTTATTTTCGCATCTGTCAAACAGATTGAACCCGGAATGGTAGGTGTACAGAAGCTGTTTGGCAGGGTCAGCAACAATACCCTTGAAAGCGGATTAAACCTGATTAATCCTCTGGTCAAGGTTGTTATGTTTGATATTAAGACTGAAAATTATACCATGTCGGGAGTTAATGATGAGGGTTCGACACAGAGGGATGATGCAATTCGCGTACTGTCAGCTGACGGTCTTGAGGTAGTCATCGATCTGACTGTCCTGTATAAGGTTATTCCTTCCGAAGCCCCACGTATACTCAAGGAGGTCGGAACAGACTACAGGAATGTCCTGGTTCGTCCGATTTGCCGGACAGGGATCAGGGATAATGCTGTTTATTACGATGCAGTTGCTTTGTTTTCATCCAAAAGAGATGAGTTTCAGGACAGGATTTTTTCAGCAATAGAATCCAATTTCAGAGAGCGCGGGCTGACGCTTGAACAGTTGCTGGTAAGGAATATTACTTTGCCTGAATCGGTAAAAGCCGCTATAGAATCAAAGATCAATGCTGAACAGGAGGCCCAGAAAATGACATTTGTCCTTCAGAGAGAAAGACAGGAGGCTGAACGCAAAAGGGTTGAAGCCCAGGGTATCGCTGATTATCAGAAAATTCTAAGCTCAGGACTCAGTGACCGGCTGCTTCAATATGAAATGATCAAGGCAATTAATACTTCTCCCAACGCCAAACTGATCATTATGACTAATGAGAAGGGTCTTCCGATTATGGTGGATACAAAGTAATAACTATCCGTTTCTTTGTGTAAGAATTACCCCCCAACCCCCCAAGGGGGGCTTTCTTTCGGGGCTGTCGAAAAAGTCCAAATCCATTAACCGCAAAGGTCGCAAAGTCATAACGCAGAGTTCGCAAAGGACTTAACATCAATGATTTGTCTTTGCGTGCTTTGCGTATTCCTTAGTGTTCTTTGCGGTTAAAAAGACTTTTTCAACAGCCCCTGGGGGCAACAGGGTAAATGGAGAATTCTTCATCAGGAAATCTTGTTAACTCTCCTTTCAATCTTTTTTCTGATTGTTTTATAGGATGGGGGAGGTCCAACTCTTATTTCTTTGCCATCTATATAGAGTGCATCGCTTATTCCCCATTCTTTGACTACTTCTTTATTGATCGTGTCTAATTCCTGCAGATTAATTTTTCCCGGAAAATCCTTTGATGCTCTTACTGCCCTTTCACAGGCAACATTCATAGTCTGGCACCAGCCATTCCTGAACAACGTAATATTAACTTTCTCTTCTCCCTTTGCAGGCTTTTTTTTAGGCTTTATGAATTTCGGGGGTAAGGCATTCTCATTGAACGGTTTCCACATCAATCTCATGATCCCGCTTTTGTCAACAACTCTGTATCCCTGTTTTTTGAACCAGGAGGCACGCATAAAAACCGGTAGAATCAATCCCCAGGTTACAAGCCCGTTTGCCCCAAGTTGCCTGCTATCATCCTCAGCTGCATTTAACAAAGCCTTCCCCATACCTCTGTTTCTGTAATCACCCCTGCCTTGTTTATGTCCATGAACCCAGATACAAAGCACAGTAAATAAATTTTCTCCTTCAAAAATGGAATGTTCTATCGGCAGGTATTGGATCATACCGCCAATCACATTATTATCATCAAGGGCAAATTTTACCTTCAGTCCCTTGTATTTCATCTGGTTATACCACTTCTGTTTATGATCACCTGCCTCTTTTATATCATCTGAATATTCCTCAAGACAGCAGAAATAGTGACTTTCGGTTTCGGGAGTGATGTCGGCTATTTTCATGGTTTGAGATATTGTTAAAACATTACTGCAATTTAGGTAGCATTGCTGGTTGCCGGGTGCTAGTGGCTGGTTAATTTCTGTTTATTCGTATTCCTCAAAATCAAAATTACAGCTTGGTATAACCAAAGTCAATTTTATTCAGACATTATTATTATATTTATTTGTTGTTTCCAATTTACATAAAACAAAATATGTCAAGCCAGATACATAAAGCATTATTTTGGTTCTTGTTAATAGCAGTTTCCATTGTCAGTCAGTTCTGTGGCAGGAATTCTGCTCCAGGTATCCCAGACTTTGATGTTGTTATTTTGAACGGCAGGGTAATCGATCCAGAATCGAATCTTGATACGATAAGCAATATAGGAATCAAAGAAGGTTCTGTTCAGTTAATTACAGTTAAAGATATAAAGGGCCGGACTTCAATAGATGCCCGGGGTCTGGTTGTTGCTCCTGGCTTTATTGATATCCATTCCCATGGACAGGATCCGGAAAACTACAAATATAAAATAATGGATGGTGTAACAACTGCACTGGAGCTGGAGATGGGTACATCGGATGTTGATAGATGGTATGAAGAGAGGGAGGGGAAATCACTTATTAACCATGGTGTGAGTGCAGGTCATATTCCTTTAAGGATGAGGCTTATGAATGATCCTGGTGGATTTGCACCCGTTGGTGATGCCGCGTACAGGGCTGCCTCAGATTCGGAGATTGTGGTTCTGAAGGAAGGGATTACAAATGGATTGAATCGGGGAGGTCTGGGGGTTGGATTTGGCATGATGTACACACCTGCTGCTTCAAGATGGGAAATCATGGAAATGTTCAGGGTTGCCGCCGGATTTAAAGCACCATGCATTGTACATATGCGTTATGCCGGATTAAAGGAGCCCAATAATGCTATTTCGGCTCTCGAGGAAGTTATTTCAGCATCAGCAATTACAGGAGCACCTCTACATGTGGTTCATATTACAAGTTTAGGTTTCTCTGACACGCCCCGGATGCTTCAGATGATAAAAGAGGCCCGGTCGCATAATGTGGATATCAGTGTTGAATGTTATCCATATTCAGCAACACAAACAACCATTGAATCAGCTATATATGATAAAGGCTGGCAGGAAATACTTGGAATTGATTATAAAGATTTACAATGGGCAGCGACAGGAGAACGTCTTAATGCTGAAAGTTTTGCAGAATACAGAAAAACCGGAGGAATGGTTATTGCTCATTCAATACCGGATGAGATAGTCAGATCGACCATTGCAGACTCAATCGTCATTATTGCCAGCGATGGAGACATGAAGAGCGGAAAAGGACATCCAAGGGGAGTCGGTACATTTGCCAGAGTTCTGGGAAAATATGTCCGGGAGGATAAGCTTATTTCACTTTCTGAAGGATTAAGAAAAATAACCCTGATGCCGGCAAAGAGACTGGAAGGAATTGCCCCAATGATGAAAAACAAAGGCAGGATCTGTGCCGGGGCTGATGCAGATATAACGATTTTTGATCCTGATCAGATCATTGACCAGGCAACCTATGAAGAACCTGCGGAATATTCAATGGGAATAAAATATGTGCTGGTCAACGGAATAATCATGGTGGAAGATGGTCAGTTGGATGATGGAATATTCCCGGGGATAGCAATCCGTGGCGATATTAAGTAACATTTTCTATTTATCAATAACGATCCAGCCATCGGAACCTTTTGTCTTTATAGCCAAATTTTAATGCCACTGTCAATTCGTGCGTTCCGTAGGTTACACTCTGAATCTTGTTAAGTGTTAGATCATAAGAGTACCCCAGATATATACTTGTCGGATTAACCTGGCTGGCGATATATCTAAACCCTATATTGGCTAATATAGCTCCCCCTGTCCTATAGGCTATTCCCGTCCAGAAATCATGATTATAATTATACGTGAAACCAATATCTGCTTGTGGTCTGGCCTGCTCAGACATCTTCAAAAGAATGGAAGGCTGCAATTCTGTTCGGGCCCCGGTATAAAAATTATAAGATCCGAAAAGATAGAAGTGCCTGTCCATCCGGTAATTGTCATATGCATCTTCGCCTATTTTTGAAGCAGCTCCAAACAATTGTAGTGCTGAAAACCCTGCGCAGTAAACCGGATTAAGTATATAAATGCCAAAATCAGCATCTGGAATAAATATACCACGTCTCAATTCATTATTCAGCCACGGTTCATCCGGATCCTCAAAATTTATATTATCCAAATTAATAATGAAATGGTAACCTGTTAAAGCAAGCCCCAATGAAACCTGGGTATAGTCCTGAATCCAGATATGATAAGAATATGCAAACTCGAAGCCGGTTCTTTGAATCCTGCCGTTTTTATCACTAAAAATATAGCCGCCAAATCCTGTTTTTCCATCGGTTTTTGGCTTGTAGGCAGGATTATTTAACAGATTCTGTTTGAGTTTATATCCTCTTTTAAGTATTCTGGTCTGCCAGCTGACCGAACAGGTTCTTGGAGCGCCCGAGTAACCAATCCATTGTTCACGTGCTGTAATATTAAAGCTGGTAAACCCATCACTGCCTGCGACAGCAGGATTGATAAGGAACTTATTGTAAAGATACTGACTATATAAAGGCAGCTGCTGGGCAAATGATATGTGATGTAAAAATATGAAGATTAACAGGTAAAACAGCCTTTTCATAGCTCTATGTATTTATTCCTATTTTACTATGGTAACATCTCCTACTATTGGCTTTAGTCCATTATGAAGATCAATGACATAATGGTAAGAATCAACAGGCAACTCTTTCCCTCTGCTGGTACCGTCCCAGGGAACCGGATATCCACGTTCGGACTGCCAGATCATCTGACCCCACCTGTTGTAGATAGTCACTTCGATGTCGGGATAAAAATCCTTGCCGATAATATTCCAGACATCATTTATCCCATCGCCGTTTGGTGAAAATGCATCAGGGATCTCCAGAAAATCTTCCTTGTATATGAATCCGGGATGAACCCACAGAGTAATTTTCACCTTATTACCTTCACAAGCCTGAACGCCGTCATCAGTTACGATGCGTGGGATGAACCTGTAATCCACTTTATGCACTGTTGTGTCATTATTATACAGGTTTTCAATAAGATCTGTCGGGCTTGTATATGTACCGTTTATGGTATTCCCGGTTATTCCCGGCTCAGGTTCGACAATTAGGTCATATATCCAATTCCCCCAAATTAAACGAGACGGATTCTGAACTCTTATAGTCACACTCTCTCCGTCATGTATCAGGGTATCGGATGCACTGATCTGAATTTCAGGTTGCGGATTTACAAACACCTCTCCTGATGTCCTTGGTCCGTAACAACCATCTGCAGAAATTTCCTGCACCTCGATCAAATAAATTTTTGAAGAATTCCAGGTACAATAAATTTCGCTTGTATTATTTCCCGGCACGACATTTCCATCAATCCACCATGTATAAGTTGAGCCTGTAACCGGACCGGGAATGACATAATAATGCCTTGTCTGTCCTGCACAGGCATGATCAGGCATTGTCATCTGCCCGGCTGATCTGAGGCTGATGAATTGCATAATGCCCAGGGCGATCATATATAGGTGCCTTTTAAGCAACTGGTTTTACCTTTCACAATCATCCTTATCGGGACTATTTGAAAAGTTGAAATCCATTAACCGCAACGGTCGCGCCTTCTTAGCGTGCTTAGCGGTTAAGAAAGACTTTTTCAAACAGCCCCGGGATGAATTTTTAAGTTATCTCAATATAAAAACCTTCTGTTTACAGCTTTAATTATGATATATTCCATTTGTCACCGGAGCAGGTTGAACGGTAATATCAATTGTAGCAGTTGCAGCGCAACCAGTGCTTATTACAGTCTCGGTGACACTAACTGACCCGGGACCCGGAGTTGTCCACAGAACTGCAATTTGGTTCGTTCCCTGTCCGCTAAATGTACCACCAGTAACGGTCCAGTTATATGTGTTTCCGGCGACAGCAGCCGTACTATAGATTTCTGTGCTGTTATCAGCACTCTGGCAAACCGGATTAGGGCCAACAATAACAGGAGCCGGCAAAGGATTGATTATAACATTGACACTGGCAGATGCAGAAGCTCCGCCTGAGTTCGTGACTGTCAGGGTATATGTTCCGGCAGCAGCAGCTGTCACTCCGATTATTACCGGGTTCTGTACAGAAGAAGTAAATCCGTTAGGTCCAGTCCATGAATAGGAAACCATACCTGAAGGCCCTCCGAAAAGGTTAAGATCGCCCCCTACGCATGGATTATTGGCAACAGCTGTAGGAAGATCCACAGTATTAATAGTAACATTAACAGTCGTTGATGCCGAACATCCGGCAGCATTGGTAACAGTCAGGGTATAAGTACCGGCAGCAGCATCAGTGACCCCGGTAATAACAGGATTCTGAACAGTAGAAGTGAATCCGTTTGGTCC
>Ga0105100_10002416_pt1 | contig 10927 bp, 10 predicted proteins | sample PPLLak12cMay2015_2_FD_87033 | JGI IMG/M metagenome (GOLD analysis project Ga0105100, IMG submission 87033) | Freshwater sediment microbial communities from Prairie Pothole Lake near Jamestown, North Dakota, USA - PPLs Lake P8 Core (1) Depth... | ecosystem: Environmental > Aquatic > Freshwater >... | reverse complement strand
AAGCCGCCGACGATTACACACGCATGTTTTACACCGAAATCACTTCCCGCATCGCCCGCACCTGGAGCGACTATGCGCGCGATCATCGTGCCGCCGTGCTGGGGCTGGCGCGCGAGTTGTACGACTTCCTGCTGCCGGCGCGTGCCGACGAAACGCAGCCCAGTTTCGACCGGGTCGAGCAAGCCCTGGACCAGGGTGACGCGGCGGCCTTGGCGGCGGCATTGTTCCCGGTGTTTCCCGACCAGGAAGCGGCGGGCAGTGCCCTGGAATGCCAGCGCCGCGTCTGCGCCTATAAGAATAGTTTGATCGATGCGCTAACTTAAAGAGGAGAATCATCGTGGCAAAAGCAAAAGCAAAAACCAAGGCGAGCAAATCGCCACCCAAATTCGAAACCAAGCTGGAGCGCAGCCTGGGGTTTGCGCTGGACGCGGTTCCCGACCGCATCGATATCCGGGACTGGCTGTATGAGCCGACCTTGGAGTCGTTGCCCGATATTTTGGTGAATTGCACTCGCGTGCCGGAGGTGTTGGACCAGGGCACCGAAGGTGCTTGCACCGGCTTCGCGCTGGGTGCGGTGATCAATTTTCTGTTGGCGCAGCGCAAGCGCAAGCATGGCGTCAGCCCGCGCATGCTGTATGAGCTGGCGCGCCGCTACGACGAATGGCCGGGCGAGGACTACGACGGATCGTCCGCGCGCGGCGCGATGAAGGGCTGGGTGCGGCACGGCGTGTGCCGCCGCAAGAGCTGGCCGGACGATCTGCACGGCGCCGGTGAGTTCAATGAAAAGTTCGCCCAGGAGGGCCTGCTGGTGCCGGGCGGTTCTTATTTTCGGGTCAAGCATCGGCATGTGCGCGACATGCACGCCGCGCTCAACGAGACCGGCATTCTCTACGTCACGCTCATGGTGCACCAGGGATGGATGCAGCCGGGGCCGACCACGGTCAATGTCGACTATGTAAACAATCGCAAGAGGGCGCGCCTCAAGCTGCCGGTGATCGCGCGCCAAGGCCGTGCGGAGGGCGGGCACGCCGTGGCCCTGGTCGGCTACACCCACCAGGGCTTCATCGTGCAGAACTCCTGGGGCAAGGGCTGGGGCGCGGGCGGCTTTGCCTTGTTGCCCTACGAGGATTACCTGCTGCACGCCACCGACGTGTGGGTCGCGCAGTTGGGCGTGCCGGTCAGCCTGGACCTGTGGGTGGCCGGCCAGACCGACACCACATCTGGCCTGCACCGAGCCACGCGCTCCATTCCCTTGGAAGAGGTCCGCCCTTACGCCATCGATGTGGCGAACAACGGCGAGCTGTCCGATTCCGGCGATTACTGGACCACCGAGCAGGACTTGCGGCGGCTGTTCACGCAGATCATTCCCGAGCGCACCCAGGGCTGGAAAAAACGCCGCGTGCTGCTCTATCTGCACGGCGGACTGAATTCGGAAAGAGCGGCGGCGCAGCGCATCGTGGCGATGCGCGATGTGATGCTGGACAATGAGATCTATCCCCTGCATGTGATGTGGGAGAGCGACTTCATCAGCAGCACCGCCAACATCCTCAAGGACCAGTTCACCGAGGCTGATCAGCGCGCCGGCGGCGGCTTCCTGGATAATCTGGGCGAGGCGCGCGACCGCGTGCTGGAGCTGACCGTGGCGCGTCCCGCCGGCGCGCTGTGGTGCGAAATGAAAGAAAATGCCGAGATGGCCTCGTACCACCGCGCTGGCCGCGGCGCGATGCAGCTGGTGGCGAAATACGTGGAAATGGCCAAGCAGGAATTAGGCAAAAAAGCGGCCGGGGAATGGGAGCTGCATATCGTCGGGCACTCGGCCGGCAGCATCTTCGCCGCGCATGCCATGCCCATCCTCACCGGTTTGGGCATACCATTGAAGAGCGTGCATTTCCTGGCGCCGGCGATCCGCTGCGACTTGTTCGAAACGACCTTGCTGGACGACATCAAAAAGGGCAAGCTACCGCTGCCCAGCCTGTTTATTTTGTCCGATGATCTGGAGCGCGGCGACACCGTCGGCCCCTATGGCAAGTCGCTGCTGTATCTGGTGTCGAACGCCTTCGAGGGCAAGCGCGGCGTGCCGCTGCTGGGCATGCAGAAATGCGTTGATGACGATGCGGCGCTGCGCAAGCTGTTCGGCGGCAAGGTCGGCGGACATCCGGCCCTGGTGGTGTCGGGCCAGGGCGGCCCGGCCGGCAGTCGCGCCACCAGCCGCACCCACGGCGGCTTCGACAACGATCCGGACGCCATGAATTCGGTGCTGATCCGCATCCTGGGCGGCGCGCCCAAGCGGCCATTCACCGCGCGCGACCTCAAGTACTGAGGCGCGCCGTGTCCGCAACCTGAAGGAGCATGACATGGAATATCTGCTGGTACATTTTCCCCGCTCGCGGCGGGTGCTGGTCGATGGCGTGTTCTGCGGCCGAACCGACGAAGAGGTCATCGAACTCGAAGCGGGTACGCACGAGGTGTCGCTCGGCCCGCCCTACAACTTCACGCCCGATTTGCGAAAGATCGTGCTGCGCGACACTTCGGTGTTGACGCCGCTGGAGGTGTCGTTTGATCTTGCCTGATGGCCGCGCCCTGGCGGCGTTGGTGCTCGGCCTGGCCTTGGCGCTGTCCGGGTGTTCACAACTTCCGCATTACCATGTCAACACGCCGCTGCCCAGCCATCAGCCGGAAAGCGGCTACCGCTTTGTGCCGGATGCTGCGCCGCCCAATACCAATTCCTTGTTCGTGTGCCTGGTTTTTTCCGGCGGCGGCACGCGTGCCGCGGCCTTGTCCTATGGCGTGATGGAAAAGCTGCGCGACACCCGGATCGTCTGGCAGGGCGTGCCCAAGCGCCTGCTGGACGAGGTGGACTGCGTGTCCTCGGTCTCCGGCGGCTCGTTCACCGCGGCCTATTACGGCCTGTTCGGCGAGCGGCTGTTTTCCGAGTTCAGGCCGCGCTTTCTGGAGCGCGACATCCAGGGCGATTTGCTCAGCAAGGCGCTGTTGCCGGGCAACCTGCTGCGCATGGCTTCGCCCACCTTCGGCCGCATCGACCTGGCGGCGGAGTTGTACGACGAGGCCGTGTTCGAGGGCAAGACATTCCAGGCCATTCTGGAACGCAAGCGGCGGCCGTTTGTCATCCTCAACGCCACCAATCTGGCCAATGGCGACGGCTTTCAGTTCACCCAGGAGCAGTTCGATTTTCTCGGTTCGGACCTGGCGACCTATCCGGTGTCGCGCGCGGTCGCCGCTTCCTCCGCCTTCCCCTTCCTGCTCAGCCCCGTGAGCCTGAATAATTACCCCAGCCCGGCCAATTACAGCGTGCCCACGGATGTGGTGCTGGGCGAGGAGGATTTCCATGTCAACCGCCGGCGCTATCAGTGGGCGAAAAACCGGCTGGCCTACCTCGACAAGGAAGCGCGCCCGTATGTGCACCTGATGGACGGCGGCCTGGCGGACAACATCGGGTTGCGGCCGATCGAGGACGCGTTCCAGCGCACCAGCGGCTTTATCCGGCGCTTGATCAGCGCGGGCGAAATCGAAAAATTGGTGTTCGTCGTCGTCAATGCGCGCACCGCGGACCAGGATGAACTCAGCCGTTCGGAGAGCCCGCCCGGCCTGGGCACGGTGGCCTTCAAGACCGCGACCATCGCCCTCGACAACTACAGCTTCGAGACCATCGAATTCATGCGCGAGCTGGGAACGGCGCGCAAGCAGACGCAAATGGTGCTGGCGGCCTGCCGGCAGAAGCTGGAACAATGCCCGGGGCAGACCCTGCCGAAACTGCCGAAAAACCTCGATCCCTTTGTGATCGAGGTGAACTTCGAGGCGCTGGCCGATCCCGAGCGCCGCCGCTATTTCCTGGGCCTGCCGACCAGCTTTGTCTTGTCGCGCGAGCAAGTGCGGGACTTGGTCGAAGTCGGCCCGCAAATTCTGGAACAGTCGCCCGACTTCAAGAGCCTGCTCGAATCCCTGCGCTAAGCGCGCCGCTACAGCCCGATCAACTGCCCGTGCAAGCCGACCGTGCGCACCGCGCCCAGGATATGTGCCGGCCGCGCCAGGCCGGGGTCGTAGGCAACCGTCATCAGGTGCGGGTGATGCTCGCTGATGTGGGCGCTGACCACGCCGTCGCAAGCACAGGCCGCATCTTCCACTGCGTTGACGTCAAAGTCGTCCAGGCTTTCATCGATATGAATGACAAAATCAGAGAGAGACATGGGGCACCTCCTGCTTGGTTGAGCCATGGAAAAGTTCCATGGTTAAGTCAGCGTAGACGCCCAGGAGCCGGGCTGCAAGGATGCAGAAGGCCTATAACGAACGGCCTATTTTTCGGTACGCCAGCCGGCCGACCGAACTAGCTGAACGTCAGATTTCCCCTCAAGCGTGGCTGGTCTATAAATTGGATATCCGTTCTGCAAGCGCCAACTGCAGGAGCGGCAGTCACAACACAGATAAGGAGGAAAGGCCATGAACCAGGAAAATCGATTCAGCAAAAAGTTGATCAAGGTCAGTATCGCCGGGCTGTTCGTGAGTGCGGCGCAATTCAGCGCATCGACCGCGTTTGCCGATCAGGACAATCTGCATATGCTGGGCCGCACGCCCCCCGGCTCGGCACAAAGCTCCTTCACGCGCATGTTCCCGGAGTTGCCGCCATTTGCCGAGGCCAACGACGCGGTGCGCGAACAAGTCAAGCGCTTGGGCGAGCTCGGCGGCATCATCGACGCCAAGGACAACCTGACCGACCCCATTCAGTCGGTCATCAATCCCGCCGTGTTCAGTCCGAACAACCCGGACAACCCGAACTCGACAGCCGGCGTGACTTTTTTTGGGCAATTTTTGGATCATGATATTACCTTGGATCCAAGGTCCAAAATATTCGCGGCAAGCAATCCGAAAACGACCACCAACTTCCGCACGCCGGCATTCTATCTCGATTCCCTGTATGTCGGCGGACCCGAAGATTCGCCGGAGTTGTACGACACCAGCAGCGGTGACATCCTGTTCCGGGTCGAAGCGATCCCCGGTTCGGAAGCGGTGTCGCGCAAGGGCGCGACGCGCTACGACTTGCCGCGCGACGAGAACGGTATCGCGATCGTGGCAGAGGGCCGGAATGATGAACATGTCATCATCAGCCAATTGCATTTGGCCATGTTGCGTTTTCATAATGCGGTGAGCGCGCGGGTGCGTGCCGAGCATGCGGACTGGTCGCCCGAGGCGGTGTTTAAACAGGCGCGGCGCATGGTGCGCTGGCATTACCAATGGATCATCGTGCATGACTTTTTACCGAAAATAATCGGTCAGGAACGCGTGACGCGCTTTCTCAAAACAAAATCGAAGAGCAAAAATCCGCGCATCCCGATCGAATTTTCAGGCGCGGCCTACCGCTTCGGGCACTCGCAAGTGCGGCCCAGCTATCGCTTGAACTTTGGCCCGGATGGCGGCCCGGCGTTTTTCGCATTTATCTTTGACGACAGCATCGACCCGGATCATCCCGATCCCAATGATTTCCGCGGCGGCAAGCGCGCGCCGCGGCGCTTTGTCGACTGGCATACCTTTTTCGAATTGGACGCGACCAGCGTCCGCCAGAGCAAGCGCATCGATGCCAAACTCTCCAGCACGCTGATGCTGCTGCCCGGCGCGCGCGCGCCGGCGCCCGGCCTGCCCGGCGACGGCGTGCAGTCGCTGGCCTCGCGCAACTTGATGCGCCATGTGAATTTCGGCATCCCCTCCGGTCAGGCGATTGCCGGGCGCTTGGGCTTGCCGGCCTTGTCATCGACGCAGCTGTCCGAACTTGCGCCCTACGGCATGGACAGCAGCACGCCGCTTTGGTACTACGTGCTGAAGGAAGCGGAGGTGATGGAAAACGGCCTGCGCCTGGGGCCGGTGGGCGGGCATATCGTCGGCAAGGTGTTCGTCGATTTGCTGCGAGCGGACAACGCTTCCTATATCGCAGCCAAGCCGCACTGGACGCCGGAGCTGCCTGCGGCGACACCGGGCGATTTTCGCATCACCGACCTGCTGCGCTTGGCCGGCGTGGTGCCGCCGCTGGAGTAGCGTGCGGGCGTTCAGTCCGGCAGCAGCATGATCCTGGCCTGCGCCGTGCGCCGATCGATCTCGATCAGCACTTCGCAATACTCGGCGATCTCACTCAGGGGCGTGGGATCATCGGCGCAACTGCAACCGGGAATGATGCCGGTGTAAAAAATGCCGGCCTTCACGCGGATGCATCCGGCCGTCGCCGAGACGTCGAGGATCGTGACGCTGCGGTTCGCGCCATCGGTATAGCTGCTGCGCGCCAAGGCCTGCTGCAAGGGCAGCAGCGCGGCATCCATGTGCGCGATGGCGTCCTTGAGGACGGACTCGAACGCCGGCGTGCCCCAGGCCTTTAGCGCGTTGCCGAACTGCATTGTGCGCAACCTGGCCGGGGTGGGCTGGCGTGTCGAAAAAAGCCTGGGTATTGCATGGGATCACCTCGCGCGTCGGGTTGGATGGCGGGCAACTAGGCCGCGGCGCAAGCGCGCCATCGGTCCATTTTGCGCCGCCGCAGCTAAGGTAGCATTGCGCACGGTTTTTCGGAAATCGCCCGGTTGACTCCAGGGCGCAAGCCGCTTACAGCGCCGGCACCGGAAAATTCCTATGCCGCAACCCTGCATAATTTTCTATAAAGAAGCAGGAGATAAAAAAACCGCGGACTGAATCAGGCATCCGCGGCCAAACCAAGGGGAGCGCGCGATGTTTTCGCAACAACAATACAAATACCTTCCCTACGAAGCGCAGGATGAAACCTATTTCGGCTGCCGCCGTGTGCTGGAGGAAGAGTGGCAATATATCCGCCAGCGGCGCGCGCATCAGAATGAGGGAGCATCAAACGCCGCGCAAAGACCGCGACGCGGCCGCGACGAACCGGTGCGGCAGCGAACGCCGGGTTTTTGGGCGCGCCTGGCCGCGATCCTGTTCGGCTGGAAGATCGAGGCCGTGTGCGCCGGCCAAGCTGTTGCGGAAGACGGCCCGGCCCGCCCGGCGCCTCCCGCGGATCTTTCCGGCATTGCCTTGTCGGGCGGCGGCATCCGCTCCGCGAGTTTTTGCCTGGGGGTGTTGCAGGCCTTGTCCTACGCCGGCTGGCTGAAAAGGCTGGATTACCAGTCGAGCGTATCGGGCGGCGGCTACATCGGCGGCTCGCTCACCTGGCTGTTGCACCGCAAGTGGCGAGGCGCGAACGGCGAGGACATCCCCTACGGCCTGGAGCGCAGGGATTTTCCCTATGGCAGCTATCCCATGGTCGGCATGGAGGATGTCGATGCGGCAGGAAACAGCGAAGCCTGGAATGTCTACAAAGGCCGCATGCTGCGCTACCTGCGCCAAAATGCTCGCTACTTGACCCCGGGAAACGGCATCAATTTTCTGTCCCTGGCGGCGGTGGTGCTGCGCAACATGCTGTTCAGTTTTTTTGTGTATGGCGGGGTGATCGTGGCGCTGTTCGCGCTGATCTGGCCCTACGCGTTCGAGCCGGCCGCCGATGTCCGCGCCTTCCAGTGGCTGGCCGAGCGCCTGCCGTGGTTTCCCGCCGGCATCAATCGCGCGCAGGGCGCCCTCATCGCCCTGGCCCTGCTGCTGCTCGGCGCGGCGGTGGTGTATGTCGGGCGCACCTGGCTGCCCAGGAAGTTGAGCAGCGGCTATCGGCTGCGCTATTTCTACGAACGCTGGATGGGGCGCATGCTGGCGCTGTTGTTTCTCCTCGCCATCATCGGCTTTCTGCCGTATGTCTATTGCTGGATCGACCAGGCCGGACGCAGCCAGCCGGAGCGCGCCCAGATCAGCTTGAGCGGCAAGTCGCAAGCCCTCGGCGAAATCAGCCTGAAGGGCGATATCAAGCGCCCCGCCACCGTCGAGCCCGCGCGCTGCCTGCAGCCGGACGACGCGGCGGTGCAGACGGCAAAATGGCGCTTCGAAAATTTCAAGGCGGCGTTCCTGGGCGCATTTTCCGCCCTGATCGGCGCCATCGCCTCCCTCCTGGCCTTTGTGCAGGAAGGCAAACAGAGGAAAAAAATACCGACCGGCGTGTATGTGGCGATCGCCTCGTTTGGCGTGATCTTCGGCCTGTTGCTGCTGGCCTATCATTTTGCCGGGCTGCTGCAAACGGCGCCGCTGCTGGAGCCGGGCGGGTGGATGCTGGCGGTGGCGCTGTTCCTGTTGTTCCTGCGCTTTCCCAACCTCAACTATCTTTCCATTCACCGCTATTACCGCGACCGCTTGATGGAAACCTTCACCCCGAACCTGCCGGACGCGATCCACGTCAATGGCCCGGTGCCCGGCGCCGTCAAATCCGCGGATTCGACCCCGCTGTCCGAAATGGTCGATGTGGCGAAGGCGGGCGCCTGGGGGCCTTACCCCATCATCAACACCAACATCGTGCTGGTGTCATCGGATATCCCCAAGTTTCGCGGACGCGGCGGCGACAACTTCATCCTGACGCCGAAGTTCTGCGGCAGCAACGCCACCGGCTGGTGCGAGACCCGCTGCTCGCCTTACGCCAATATGACGCTGCCGACGGCCATCGCCATTTCCGGCGCGGCGGTGCATTCCAATGTCAGCAGCGGCAACGGCCTGGCGCGCACGCCCTGGCTGTCCTTCCTGATGGGCTTCTTCAACATCCGGCTCGGCTATTGGGCGGACAACCCGACGCCTCAGTGGGAACGCCTGTGCCGCATTGCCCAGGCCACGCAGCGCCAGTTCGAAACCAAGGCGCCCTGCGGCTACCCGGCGACGCAGGTGATGCTGCGTCTGTGGAACGGCATTTTTCAAATGTGGTGCCGCCTGATCAGCATCATCAAGATGAGCTTTCAATACCTGTTGAGCCTGCGCTTGTTCGCCACCCTGAGCAAGCCCAATGCGCTGTACCCCGGCATCTTCGAAATGTTCATGCGCAAGAACCTCAACGAGAATAGCCGCATGGTGCAGCTGAGCGATGGCGGGCATTTCGAAAATCTGGGTTTGTATGAGCTGATCCGCCGCAAGCTCAGGCTGATCATCGTCTGCGACGGCACGGCCGATCCGAGATGCGGCTTCGAGGACCTGGCCAACGCCATCGAGAAAGTGCGCGCGGACTTCGGCGCCCTGGTGCTGTTCGACAGCAAAGACCTGGAGACGCTCACGCCCAAGAGCGTGCTCGAGACCGGCGAGAACGCCGGCAAAAAGGTGAGCTATGCCGAGCGCGGCCACCTGATCGGGCGCGTCATTTACAAGGACCGCAGCGAGGCCACGCTGCTTTACCTCACCACCGCCTTTTTCAAGGAAGTGTCGGCCGATCTATTTGCCTATCGCAAGGCCCACGATGAATTTCCGGACGAGCCGACCAGCGACCAGTTCTTCGATGAGCAGCAGTTCGAGGCCTATCGCGAACTGGGCTACCAGGCGGCTTACCGCATGATGCACGACCCGGTAGTGGTGTGTAATGCAGATGTGCTTCGCATCCTGAAACAACCGGATGTCGGGAAAACGCGGCCTTGACGCCCGGGACGCCGCAGCACTTTATTGCCGAAATCAGAATGGGCCCTGCGTCGACCTTTCCGCTTTCTTGATCTTCTTTGCCGCCTTTTTTTCCTTCGGCGTCTTGGCGGGCGCTTTCTTCACGGCTTTTTTGGTGTCTTGGGCTTTGCTCATGGTGTTTGCTCCTGGTGTTGGAAGGACGCTGCAAATCAGCGCCGCCCGGACGGCCGGACGTTCGGATTGGCGCGATCGAGATCGGCCTGCACCTGCGCCCGGCTGCGCTCGTACACGATTTCGCGCCCCATCACCGAGCCGGCGTAGGCCATGCCGTTGCGCGTCGGGCTCAGGTCGCACTTCACGCTGTTGATGCCCTCGCCGAGGATCACCTGGATGTGGTCGGCGCGCTTGTCGTACACCGCCACTTGCAGCGTTTGGCCGGTCTGGGTGATGCGAACTTCGATTTTTTCGGTTTGCATGGCTGTCGGCCTGGTTGGGTGGGAATGCTGTCCTGCGCGTTCAATAAAGGCCTGACAGGGCGCAGGTAACCGGTACACTGCTAAGGTATCATCCCGCACAAAATTCAGGAAACGAAATGTTGCGATCCCTCTGTCTGCGGCTGGGCCATGGCGCCCTGCTGCTCCTGCTGCTAACGGGCTGCGCCGGCGTGTCCCGCCCGCGCCCGATTGCGCCCGAGGCTTGCTGGACCAACCCGGAGCAATTCGACGAGCGCACCCGCGCCTACGTGGGCGTGACCGAGGCGCAAGTGCTGCGCGCGTCCGAGCGCCTGTTGACCCTGAGCGGCGGGGCCCAGATGAACATTCAGATGAACATCCAGCACGCGCCGCACAGCGTCGCCGCAGAGTTCAAGCGCGATCGCCATTTCTATGCCTTCCTGATCGCGCACAGCGCCAGCGTCTGGGATCATTGGATCGTGTCCACCCGGCCGGGGGTGGATGGCGTCGGCGTCTGCGCCCAAGTCACGGGCCAATACTTCACCGACACCTTCATTTTCGGCGCGGAGCCGATGCGCAATGCCATCTATCCCGCCAGCGCAAGCGAACCAGACCCGGGCAAGGGCTTCAAGCCGCCGGCGCGCGCCTACCCGGTGGATTACGACACCTTTTGGAGCCGCTTGGAATATCTGCTGGGCCTCAATCCCGTCTGGCCACGCTGCCCGCAGGGCAGCGCCGCGGGCATCGTGAATCATCCCGCGCGCGGCCGCCTGGAAATGAATCCGCTGTGCCACGCCCTGGCCGACGATCCGCCGGAGCCGAAATAAATAAAGTCATTTCATTTTTGAAGTCGTTTTGATCGTTGGCCCGGCCACCATGAAGGCACCGTTGCCGCGATGGTGTAGGGTCTGCGGTTCCTTGACGCCCGGCACGATCCACGCCTGCAGCACTTCCAAAATAAAAAAGTTGTAGCTGTTCACCAGCTTGCGGTCGGCGATTTT
>Ga0105100_10002413_pt1 | contig 10934 bp, 6 predicted proteins | sample PPLLak12cMay2015_2_FD_87033 | JGI IMG/M metagenome (GOLD analysis project Ga0105100, IMG submission 87033) | Freshwater sediment microbial communities from Prairie Pothole Lake near Jamestown, North Dakota, USA - PPLs Lake P8 Core (1) Depth... | ecosystem: Environmental > Aquatic > Freshwater >... | reverse complement strand
TGGCAGTGGTTCGTGAAAATGGCGCCCCTGGCCAAGGAGGCCATCCGGGTCGTCGAGGACGGGACGATCCAGTTCATCCCGGCCAACTGGGCCAAGAGCTATTTCGAGTGGATGTACAACATCCACGACTGGTGCATCTCCCGGCAGCTCTGGTGGGGGCACCGGATTCCGGCCTGGTACTGCCGGACCTGCGGCGAGATCGTCGTGGCCATGGAAACGCCGGCGAAGTGCCCGAAGTGCGGCGGGGGGGAGCTCGTTCAGGACGAGGACGTGCTCGACACCTGGTTCAGCTCGGCGCTCTGGCCGTTCGGAACCATGGGCTGGCCGGAAAAAACCAGAGATCTGGAGATGTTCTATCCCACCGACCTCATGGGCACGGCCTTCGACATCATCTTCTTCTGGGTGGCGCGGATGATCATGATGGGGCTCAAGTTCATGGGGGATATCCCTTTCCGCCACGTGTTCATAAACGGCCTGGTCCGCGACTTCAGGCGCCGCAAGATGAGCAAGTCCGAGGGAAACATCATCGACCCGCTGGAGATGATCGAAAAATACGGAACCGACGCCCTCCGCTTCACCATGGCGGCGCTGGCCATCCCGGGCATGGACCTCTCCCTTTCCGAAGAGCGCATGGTCGGCTACAGGGCTTTCGTCAACAAGATCTGGAATGCCTCCCGGTTTGTCCTGATGAACCTGGATGAGGACGCGGCGGCGATCAAGGACAATGAGTTGAACCTGGATGACCGCTGGATCCGCAGCCGCCTGGCCGGGATCACGGCCGAGCTCGAAGCGGCGCTCGACCAGTACAAGTTCTATGAGGCCGCGGAGAAGCTCTACCACTTCGTCTGGCATGAGTTCTGCGACTGGTACATCGAGATGGCCAAGCCCAGCCTCCAGGCGGGGAACAAGACGACAAAGGCCGTACTGGTTCAAGCTCTGGACCATATCCTGAAGCTCCTGAACCCGTTCATGCCGTTTGTCACTGAGGAGATCTGGAGCCATCTCCCGGGTCATGGCAGATCCCTGGTCACGGCGGCCTTCCCCAGGAGCGAGCCGGCGGACATAAACCCGCATGCCGAGCAGGAGATGGGCCTTCTCCAGGACCTCGTGGTCGAGGTCCGGACGATCCGGGCCGAAAACAAGATTCCGCCCCAGAAGAAGATCCCCGTCCTGTTGAAAGCGCCCGGAGAGAAAGAGAAGGAATTCATCCCCGAGATCCGGGCCTATATCGTCGCCTTGGCCAATGGTTCCGAGGTCAGAATCGAGGACCGGTTCGCGCCCGAAACCCGGCTTCTCAAGGGAGTGGCGGGATCCTGGGAAGTGGCGATTCCCCTGGAAGGAGCGGGCGACCTGGAGACGGAGCGGGTCAGGCTGGAGAAAGAGATCAAGAAGGTGGAGGCCGAGATCGAAAAGCTCGAGGGCCGGCTCCAGAAGAAAGACTTTCTTGAGCGGGCGCCCGGGCCGGTCATCGAGGAGGCCAAGCAGAGCCTCCTCGGGTGTCGCGATAGAAAAGCCAAGCTTCAGAAGAGCCTGGACAATATAAAGGCATAGCCGCGTCGTGCGGTCCTCCCATGACCATCGGAACGATCATTCACAGCTTTTCCTCCTGTCCCTCGACCAACGACCTGGCCAAGCGGCTGGCCCAAGAGGGCTCCGCCGAGGGGACGGTTGTTGTCGCTGAAGAGCAGACAGGGGGCCGGGGCACGAAGGGGCGGAGCTGGCACTCACCCCGCGGCCAGGGACTCTATGCGTCCGTCATCCTGCGGCCGCGTCGCGCGGACCTCTCCTTGCTTCCTCTCACGGCCGGGGTCGCCTGCGTGGAGGCGATCGGGGAAGCAACCGGGCTCCAGGCCGCTCTGGAGTGGCCCAACGACATCGTCCGGAAACGCCGCAAACTCGGCGGCATCCTTTGTGAGAGCGAATTCCTGGGAAATGTCGTGAGCTTCGCTGTCCTGGGCATCGGCCTGAACATCAACCAGAGAAGAGACGACTTCCCCGCCTCCCTGCGAAGGAGGGCGACCTCGCTGCGGCTCGCCCTGGGCCGGGAGGTCGACAAGGAAGGATTGGAGAGGGCCCTCTGGCCGGCTCTCAACCGCTGGTACGGAGCCTGGGTCCGCGGCCGCAGGGAAGAGATCGTCCGGGCGTACCAATCAAAATTGACAATTCCGACCGGGACAGATGTGGATGTTCGGAGGGAAGGAGGGAGCGTGAAGGGGATATTCCGCGGGATCGACCTCCGGGCGAGACTCATGATAGAAGAGAAAGGGAAGAGAGTCCTCCTGTCCCCGGCAGATATTTTGGCTATCGATTATAATTGAGGCGCGCCCTGAATAAGGAGGCTGAACCATGCTGCTGGCCATAGACATCGGGAACACCACGGTCGCCCTAGGCGTTTTTGAGGGGAAGCGGTTGCTCAAGGACTGGGGGATCCGGTCTGTCCGCGAAAAGACGGCCGACGAGTACGGCATCACTCTCCTCGAACTGCTCCGCACCTCCGGCCTCGACCCTTCGGCCATCAGGGGCACCATTATCTCGAGTGTCGTCCCGCCCTTGACCCCGGCTTTCCAGGCCTTGAGCCAGGGTCTCTTCGGAGTGAAGGCCCTGGTCGTCGGTCCCGGCCTGCGGACCGGGATGCCCATCCTCTACGAGAATCCCGGTGAAGTCGGGGCGGACCGGGTGGTCGCCTCGGTCGGGGCCTTTGAAAAATACGGCGGCCCCTGCATCATCGTGGACTTCGGCACGGCCACCACTTTTGACGCGATCACGGCCAAAGGAGAGTATCTGGGGGGGGCGATTGCTCCAGGAATCCAGATTTCGGCCGAGGCCCTCTACCTAAGGACGGCCAAGCTGCCCCGGATTGAAGTCGTCAAGCCGAAAAAACCCATCGGTAAGACCACCGTCGCCAGCATGCAGTCGGGTATCTATTTCGGCTATGTCGGCCTGGTCAACAACATCATCGCGGAGATCAGCAAAGAGATCGGAGCAGAGCCCAAGATCGTCGTGACCGGAGGGTTCGCCTCCCAGCTCGGGCCGGAGATCAAGGCCCCCCATCACCACGAACCGCACCTGGTTCTCGAAGGGTTGCGGATTCTTTTTGAAAGGAACAAGGAGGAGAAGCCGGCCGCTTGACGGTCGAGAAACGGCCCAGCCGAGGACGCTCATGCCACGAAGCGAAAAGAGGAGTTTCTATTTTCAGGAAATCGCCAGGGCTTTCTTCGGCCATCGGGGAGCACCCTTTGTCCTCTCCTCCAGGGACATGGTGACGATTTCCTCCTGGGAGGAGAGGGGGATTCCCCTACGGGTCGTCCTGGAGGGGATGGAGCGGGCGTTTGAAAAATACAGGAAGAGGGCGGCTGACGGACGGAGGATTTCCTCCCTGTCCTTCTGTGAGACCGAGATCGCCAAGGCCAACGCCGAGTACAGAGACCGCGGGATCGGCCGGGCCGAAAAAGGGGAATCCCGGGAAGACAAGAGAAAACGGATCAGGGCAGAGGTCGAGCGGTTCCTTGAGTCTATGCCTCGGGAAACGGACTTCCTCGGCGAAGTCTACCGGGAGGCTCTGGCCGTCCTCAGCCGGAAAGGGACCTCCGAGGCAACTCTCGAGCGGCTGCACGCAAGGGCCGAGGATCTACTCTCCGGGCTCGCCGATACCGCAGTCCGGGCCCAAGTGGAAAAGCGAGTCCGGGCGGATTTTCCCGGCCGCCCGGCGGAAGAGCTCCAGCGGATATCTCTCTTGGAGCTGGTCAGGCGGTGGCGCGAGAGATACCGGGTTCCCTATCTCAGCTATTTTTATTACTAGGAAAATGGAAGACAAAATACTGGCTTTATTGAAACAGAAAAAAGGGGGGCTGACCTTTCCTCAGATGGCCGGCCTGCTCCGTGTTCGCGGTCGCTCGCAGACCAAGCTCCGGGCGGCGCTCAAGGTGCTGGAGAAGCGGGGGGCGGTCTACAAGAAGAAGGACAATTATCTGGCGCCCGCGGACAGAGCCGTCGTGCGCGGGGAGTTTCTCGCGACCTCGCGGGGATTCGGGTTCGTCCGGCCCGAGGGCGGCGGAGACCGGGAGGACATTTTCATCCCGGCCCGCGACACTCAGGGAGCGTTCGGCGGCGACCTCGTCGAAATATCGGTCAAGGAAAAGGGCAGAAAGGGGTTGCCGGAGGGGCGGGTCATCCGTCTGCTCAAAAAGGGGCGGGAGACGCTGCTCGGGGTTTATCGGGAGCGGTTCGGCAAGCCGTTCCTGGCGCCCTTTGATTCCTCGGCGGAGGAAATCTCGCTTTCCTCGACCGGCACGTTCTCCGTTTCGGACGGGGTCATCGTCGAAGTGGACAGGGATTCGCTGGCCATCCGGGATGTGCTCGGGAGGCCCGACGATCCCGGAGTCGACACCCGGGTGATCATCAAACGCTTCGGCCTTGAAACTGAATTTTCCGCAGCGGCTTCGGCCGAAGCCCAGAAAGCCCTGCGCCGGATCTCGGCCCAGGACATAGAGGGACGGGTCGATTACAGGGACTGGCCGACGGTGACGATCGACGGCGAAACGGCCCAGGACTTCGACGACGCCGTCAGTATCAAGAAGCTGCCTTCGGGACAATATCGGCTCGCTGTCCACATCGCCGACGTCTCCCACTATCTCCGGCCGGGTTCAGCCCTGGACGAGGAGGCGCGGGGCCGGGCCACAAGCGTCTATTTTCCGGGCCTCACCCTTCCCATGCTCCCGGAAGAGCTCTCCAACGACCTCTGCAGCCTGCGGCCGCGGAGGCCCCGGCTGACGGTGACTGCGCTCCTCGAGTTCGACCCCAAAGGAAGGATGGTCAAGGCCACATTCCATCCCTCGATCATCAGGACGGTCGAGAGGATGACCTATACGTCGGTGTTCAAGATATTGCAGAGCGATAAGAAAGAGAGGCGAAAGTACGCGGGCCTGGTCCCGGATTTCCTGCTGATGCGGGAGCTGGCGTCCATCCTCAGGATGAGGAGAGAAGAGCAGGGCAGCCTGAACTTCGACCTCCTCGAGCCCGAGCTCGTCTACCAGGAAGGCCGTCTCCAGGGGATAGCCTCGTTCGAGACAAACGAGGCCCATCGTCTCATCGAGGAGTTCATGGTGGCGGCCAACGAGGCCGTGGCCCGTTTTCTAAGCGAGGGGGAGCGTCCGTCTCTCTACCGGGTCCATCCCCCTCCGGGCCGAGCCGACCTGGAGGAGCTGAGGGTCCTCCTCGAAAGCTTCGGGCTGATGCTGCCCAAGCCCGAGAAGACAACCTCCCGGGACCTGCAGAAGGTTTTGAAGGCGGTCGAGGGAAAGCCGGAGGAGAAAATCATCCAGTTCCATGTGCTCCGGGCCCTCCGGATGGCCGCCTACGAGCCGGAAAACACCGGCCACTACGGCCTGGCAAAAAAAGACTACACCCATTTCACCTCTCCGATCCGGCGCTATCCGGACCTCATCGTCCACCGGGCTCTGAAGGCGGCGCTGCGGCGGGAAAGAGAAGACATCCCCGGCCTGCCCTCTCTGGCCCTCCATTGCTCCGAGCGGGAGCGCAAGGCGGACGGGGCGGAGAAAGAGCTGGTGGAGTGGCGCATCTTCCGCTTCCTCAAGGCCAAGCTCGGAGAGGAGTTCAAGGGCATCATCGTCGACATCGCCAAGGCCGGCGTGGTGGTGGAGCTTGAAGACTACTTTGTCCAGGGGCTCATCCCCTTCGCCGACCTCGGTGGGGACTATTATTACCGCCGCTCCAAGCAGCTCTTGGTCGGCCGAAGGTCGGGAAGACGATTCACCATGGGCCAGCGGGTCACCGTTATCCTGGCGGCCGTCGACCCGCTGCTCCGCCGGATGACCCTGGTGCCGAAGCTCGAGGGTAAGAGACAGTCGCGATGAGGACGCGCGAGTTCGAGGCCTTGGTGACGCTGGACGACAGGGGGGAGACACTCCCGTCCCAGACGGCGCTTCTCATCGCCGAAGAAAAAGTGACGGCCTCGCTCCGTATCTATGGCCCCGGACCCGAGCCCAAGCGCGGGCGCCTTTTCTTGCGGGCGGCTGTGCGCCGTCCTCTGGCGCTTAAGTGGAAGGACCCCTTCGCTGTACTGGACACTCAGAAACGGGAGAGGATCGGACGGGGGACGGTCCTCAACCCTGGACTGCCCGAGGAGGAGAAAGCAAAGAAGGAAGTCGACTGGGATTTGCTCCTGGCTCTTTCCGGCGACGAGATGGACATGCTCGCTGCGCTCTGCCGGAAAAGGGGAACGAGCGGCCTCCACGAGCGGGAGATTGTGGAGTTCTGTGACTTGAGCGAGGAGAGGCTCCTCCACTGGGGTGAAAAACTGGAGGAGGAGGGCAAGGTCAAGATCCTCTCCTTTTCGCCGCTTCACCTGATCTACCGGGAGAGCTTCGACCACCTCGGTGAGAAGATCCTGGCCTACCTCGAGCAGTCTCATGAAAAGCAGCCCGCCCAGAATGGCGTCCTTCTCGAGAGGATCAAGAAGAGGTTTGGCGTCTCCGACAAAGTCCTGCGGCTCGCCGTCAAGACGCTGGAAAAGGCCGGAAAAGTGCGCCAGGCCGGGCAGCGTCTGATGCTCCCTTCTCATGAGGTGGCCCTCTCGGCCCAGGAGCAGAAAATCCTCCAGAAGCTCGAGGAGATGTGCTACCGGGGAGAATTCAAGTCCGTATCTTTGGAGGAAATCCGCAGGCAATTCCGCCTGTCCCGGGACCGGCTGGAGAAGCTGCTCTCCCTCCTGACTGAGCGAAAAAAGGTCATCCAGGGGCCGGAGGGGTTGTTCATTCACTCCCTCTGGCTGGATGATATCGTCGACCGCGTGCGGGCTTTGGAGAAGAAAGAAATGACGGTGGCCGAATTCAAGGCACTCACCGGCTTGAGCCGGAAGTACGCCATCCCGCTTCTCGAGCTTCTCGACCAGATGGGCGTCACCCGGCGCCGGGGCTCGGTTCGGGAAATCTTGTGAACGTGGAGGGCAAATCACGGAGCGCAGGCCAAGCTCAAGATCGTTCGAAATCCTGTCGACTTCCCCTCCAGGGTCTTGGCCCTGACCTCGATGTGGGCTGAGAAGCCGGAATGCCACTACGAGAGAATCCCCTCCGCGCGTATGGAGCTCATAAGCCCCCGGCGGACAAGATCGGACTGGGCGGCTGTCGTCCCGACGCCCCGAGAAAGGGAATTTCCAGTTTATGTTTCCGGCGCGAGGGAGTTAGGATTCCCAGGAGAAAGAAAGACGAGAAGATGCCGGCCCCGGGAGCCGCTCGATTCTTGACAGGGTCTGGACTGTTCTGATACTTTTTTCCTCCATGGAACAAATACGTTGCCCTAAATCCGTCGGCTGAAGGAGAATCCGCTGGGGAAAAGAGTATTTCTCGTTGCGGCTTGGGGCGTCCTGCTGTCGGCGCTGGTCGCCGTCCTCATCAGCATCGCCATGGATAGGATTCCACGGATCGATACGTTCTACAAGGCTGACGCGCTCTATCTCCCGGCCCTCTATCGGGATCTCCGGTCCGGGTCCGAGCTCATGGGGTGGAATCCGCCCAGCACCCCCTATTTATTTCCTGACATCCCGCTTTTTTTTCTGATCAACTTCATTGTTGGAAACTTTCACCTTGCGATCTTCCTCTACGGGATCGTTCAGTACGCGCTCTTCATCATCGGACTCATACTCCTGAGCAAGTTTGTTTTCGGGCCGCGCCAGAGCATCCATTTCTTGATCCTTGCGACGGGGACGCTGACGGGATTGCTTATTTCGGGTGGAGAGGCCCGTGCCCTTATCCCCATGTTTCTTAGCGGCTATCATTTCGGGACCGTCTTAAACTCGATCCTTTGCCTGCTCATCGTCGCTCGCATTCTCCAAGCCGGAAGGACCCTCTCCTCAAAGTCGATCATACTTCATAGCTGCGCCCTGTTCATGGTTTCGCTCTTGGCTAGCGCGTCCGACGCCCTTTTTCTCATCCAATTCGTGATCCCGGCTCTTGGCGGCTTGTGGATGCTCCTGCTGGCATCGCGGGTTTCACATCGGCAGCTCTTCTATTCTTATATCGCTCTGGTCCCCGCTGCCCCCATTGGATTCTGGCTGAATCGTGCGGTACTGATCTATCGACAACCTCGGGCCGCGCAAAAAATAACCCCGGAGGTCATCGCCGGGAATATGGTCCGGGCGAAAGAGACCCTAGCCTCCGCTTGGGCCCAGGGCGATTGGTTTCCCCGAACATGGCTGTCGGCTCTGGCGATAGTCTGGGTCTGTTTCCTACTGGCCTGCCTGATCGCGGTCCTTTGTCTCTTATATCGCGGCGAGCGTCGTGATCCCGGGCCGTTTCGATCGCACGATCGGGGAGCGATGATAGCCTTCTTGACATTCGGGATCGTCGGGACAGGCATTCCGATTCTCACCTTTCGGTATCCGGGAATCCTCTGGGGGACATTCGTGGTCGCTTCTCTCGGCCTATGGTTGGGATCTCATAAGGAATCCGCCGCCGGGGTCCCCGCCTCAAGAACACGAGGCGGCCCTCTCTTCCTCGTTACCTGGTTATTGTTGATGGTGATCGTATCGGTGGGCGGGGCGATAATAGCCGGGAAGGCCCAGTCACGTTATCTCCTGCCAGCCATGCTGATCCCGTTGGCTTTTGGCTGGCCGTTCCTGTCAGGCTGTTGGAAGCGATGCCTCGACCTGTTGGGCCGAGCCGGCATCCAGGTCGGGATTCTGTTGACCCTGACGGGACTCCTCGCCTTGTTCGGGAACTTCTCGCAGGCTGCTCGCTTGACCGGTTTGGCCGATTTCTATCCCTCTCCAATCCGATGTCTGGACAGCTTTGCCGAGCGCCGGAACCTCCATAATGGAATGGCCCAATATTGGCTCGCGAAGCCGATCACAATGCTCTCCAAGAAAAGGCTGATGGTAGTCCAGGTCAGAAAGAAGCTTACCCCCTTCCACTGGATCAATAATCTCAACTGGTACAATCGCCAGTTCGATTTTGTCGTCGTGGACGATAGGTCCGGGAGGCGGCAATCCGTCGAATCCAAACGCGTTCAGGCGAAATACGGCCCCCCGGCAGCCGTTTTCGCGTGTCACGACTGGAAGGTCCTGGTTTATGATCGTGCGAAAGACATCGCGTTCCGACAGCAGTTCCTCGATTTGTTCAATCGGTCATTCGACGCCGTTCGATTGCCGTCCGAGACCGGACGCGTGATCGGATCCTCCCGGATCGCAGAAGAGGGGCTCGACGACAAAGGCGGCCTGACGGAAAGCCCCAGACTCAGACTGCCGGTTGGCGATTACAGGGTCGAGATCGTCTATTCGTCGTCGACGGGAGGCTCTCCGACGGGAGACTGGGACGCGATCCTGCGTGTTTCGAAAGGTCGGAAAATCGTGCTTAAAAAAGGCGAGATCCGTCCCAGAGGAAGGGGCATGATTTCCGAGGTCATCTCCATTCGGCGGCCGGGTCAAACCGAGATCCGGACATTTTATCGGGGGCGGGGATTCCTCAGGATAGACTCGCTGTTGGTCAAACGAATAAGATAACGCCTCCTTTGGGACTCGCCCGCGGCCTCATCATTCCTGAATGGTCGAAAATAGAGGAATCTCTTAAGGACCAGAATTTCTTTTTCTGCAGCGGCCGCTGAATTGTCGTTCAAGCGTCACCTTCGCTAAGCCGTCGTTTTCCAGCCGCCATTGATGTATCATTTTATCTAGTCTAATCTGCAAGGAGTCGACGATTATGAAACGGATAGTAGTTGGTTTATGGGTCTTCTGGATACTCCTCCCGGCTTTGGTGCCGGCGGTCGCCGACGAGGGGATGTATCCGACGAGCGAGATCATGAAGCTCGACCTCCGGTCCAAGGGCCTGGAGATTGACCCGGCCGAGATCTTCGCGACGGATAGGAGCCTGATCTTTGCCATTGTCAGCGTCGGCGCAACAGGCTCCTTTCTTTCGGCTGACGGCTTGTTCATAACGAACCACCACGTCGCCTTCGGGGCCGTTCAGGCGGCGAGCACCAAGGAGAACGATTACCTCCGCAATGGCTTTTTGGCCCGGACAAGGGCCGAGGAAATTCAGGCCAAGGGGATGACGGCCCGGATCACCGAATCCTACCGGGACGTCTCGGCCGAGGTGCTGAGCGCCGTGAAACCGGACCTGGACTTTGCGGCCCGCACCAAGGCTATCGAGAGGCGGATGAAAGAGATCGTGGCGCGGACGGAGAAAGAAAACCCGGGCAAACGGGCCGAAGTGGCCGAGATGTTCGCCGGGAAGACCTATATTCTTTTTATTTACACATATTTAAAGGATATCCGCCTGGTTTACGTCCCGCCCCGTTCGATCGGCGAATTCGGCGCCGAGGAAGACAACTGGATGTGGCCGCGACACACCGGAGACTTTTCGTTCCTGCGGGCTTACGTGGCTCCTGACGGGTCACCGGCCGACTACGCCGTGCAGAACGTTCCCTTTAAGCCTAAGCGCTTCTTGCGGGTAGCCGCCCGGGGCGTCGACGAGGGTGATTTTGTCTTTCTCCTCGGCTATCCCGGCCGGACCTATCGGCACAGCACGGCCAGCTACCTGGCTTACGAAGAAGAGGTCCGGATGCCCTATATCGTTGACTGGTACGGCTGGCAGATCGACCTCATGGAGAAGATGGGCGCAGCGGACCGCGGGGTGGCTCTCCTCCACGCGGCGCGCATCAAAGGGCTGGCCAACACGATGAAGAATTACCGCGGCAAGCTCAAGGGGATGAAGCGGCTCGGGCTGGCCGAGCGCCGGCGCGACGAAGAGAAGGCACTCCAAAACTTCATCGAGGCGGACGAGAAACGGAAGTCCCTGAACGGGACGATCGTGAACGAAATCGGCGCGGTGTACGAGGAGATGCGCGAGGCCTTTGACTACGAGACGGTCCTGGACTATCTGCGCGGCTCGGTGAACCTCACCGGGTATGCTTTTACGACGAAC
>Ga0105100_10002408_pt1 | contig 10955 bp, 7 predicted proteins | sample PPLLak12cMay2015_2_FD_87033 | JGI IMG/M metagenome (GOLD analysis project Ga0105100, IMG submission 87033) | Freshwater sediment microbial communities from Prairie Pothole Lake near Jamestown, North Dakota, USA - PPLs Lake P8 Core (1) Depth... | ecosystem: Environmental > Aquatic > Freshwater >... | reverse complement strand
GGTCAATAAAATGACCATATAATTGGCATTAATAAATAGCCTGAAATTAATCCGGTTTACGAAAAATGAATAAAACGACATGTAGACAAGGCCCAGGACTCCCGAGATCACCAGGGCTAATGGAATCATTTCACTACCATAGGATTCAAAGAAAATTACATGGGCGCCAATATCGAAAATTACCAGGAAGGCTCCTATACACAAAGCCTGTAGGCAGGAGAGTACAAAAATGAAAAGCTCACTGGACTTTACCCCTGTATTATATAAAAATGGAACCTTCATCTCTTCTTTATAGGCGCTGTTGAAAGGATTCTATTGTGTACTGGTTCAAACCGTAAAATTAAAAAATTCTTAGCGTAAATCAAGATATAAATGCAGGGATACCCTTAAATCATTCCTTTGAAAATGAAACTGCTAAAATTAATATACGGCCTTCAGCCTTTTTTTGTTCCTGAATCTGTTAAAAAGTCAGAACCTCCGGGCCCATTCAACTGTTCCAGAATTTCTTCGACTTTCGCGTTGTTCCCGTCCACCACAAACCGTGCCCTTAGATATTGATATTCACAGCGTTGACGTAAGTCAGCCAGATAAGCCCTTAGCTCATCTTCCGTCTTTCCTTTTACCAGAGGCCTGTGGCTGGCGGCGATTTTAAGCCGTGATATCAGGATCTCATCATCCACCTTCAGGTATATCACATCACCGTTTTTTTCCATCAGGCTCATGTTATCTAAGTGACAGGGCGCACCACCACCGGTGGAAACCAGTATATTATCCCTGTTGATGACCTGCCTGAGCGCCTTCCCTTCCATTCTCCTGAATTCCTCTTCACCGGCCTCCAGGAAAATCTCGGGGATGGATTTACCTTCCTGTTGCTCGATGCATTCGTCCAGGTCAATAAAAGTCAGCTTCAGGCGTCTGGCTAGTTTTCTTCCCAGGGTGGTTTTACCACTGCTCTTATATCCAATTATAAACAGTCTCAAATCACAGGATTCATGTCTGGCAAATATAATGAAAACTCAACGAAGGTATTACACGGTTCATTTTGCCCAAAAAGAATATCTTTACAAAAATTTTTTTATTCTATTCCCATGAATTCTTTTGATTTAAGCGAACAGGAAATCGTTCGCAGACAGGCGCTGGAGGAACTGGTAAAAGCGGGTATTGACCCGTATCCTGCAGCTGCTTTTCCCACCAATACCAATACCCGTGAGATTATTGACAACTTTTCGGCTGAAAAAAATAATTACCGGGATGCACAGATCGCAGGCCGTTTGATGAGTAAACGCATCATGGGCAGTGCCTCCTTCGCTGAGATACAGGACGAGAAAGGCCGTATACAGCTTTACGTAAAAAGGGATGAAATCTGTCCGGGGGAAGATAAAACCCTCTATAATACTGTGTTTAAAAAGCTGCTCGATATTGGCGACTTCATCGGCGTTGGCGGATATGTCTTCATTACCCAGACGGGAGAAATATCCATCCATGTTCAGCAGATGACGGTTTTGAGCAAATCGCTGAAACCACTGCCTATCGTTAAGGAAAAAGACGGCATTGTTCATGATGCCGTTACTGATCCGGAATTCAGATACCGTCAGCGATATGTTGACCTGATCGTTAATCCTGCCGTTAAAGAAGTCTTCAGAATGCGCACCCGGATGATCAATTCCCTGCGTCAACTGTTTGATTCCCGGGGCTATCTCGAAGTTGAAACGCCTGTGCTTCAGCCAATTCCCGGCGGAGCTGCCGCACGTCCCTTCGTTACACACCATAACACGCTCGACATGTCGCTCTACCTCAGGATAGCCAATGAGCTTTATCTGAAAAGACTGATCGTGGGAGGTTTTGAAGGCGTTTATGAATTCTCCAGAGACTTTCGCAATGAGGGTATGGACCGGATGCATAATCCTGAATTCACGGTGATGGAGATCTATATCGCTTACAAAGATTACCTGTGGATGATGGATTTCGTGGAAGAAATGATCGAAAAGGTTGCCAACGACCTGCATGGTACGAGTAAAATTCCGTATGGTGACCAGGTAATCGATTTTACCCGGCCTTTTAAACGGATCTCCATGATCGATGCCATTAAAGAATATACCGGTATGAATGTCAGGGGTATGAGTGAAGATGAAATTCGCAATACCTGTCAGCATTTTGAGCTTGAAACAGACACGACCATGGGTAAAGGGAAACTGATCGACTGCCTGTTTGGCGGAAAGGTGGAACCACACCTCATTCAGCCTACCTTCATCATGGATTACCCCATTGAGATGTCACCCCTCTGCAAAAAGCACCGGAATGACCCTGGTCTCACCGAGAGATTTGAACTGATTGTCAACGGTAAGGAATTGTGCAACGCTTATTCAGAGCTAAACGACCCTGTTGACCAGCGTGAACGGTTCCAGGAACAGCTTCACCTTTCTGAAAAAGGTGATAATGAGGCCATGTATATCGACCAGGACTTCCTGCGGGCACTCGAATATGGGATGCCGCCGGCATCCGGACTGGGTTTAGGAATCGACCGGCTTGCCATGATCATGACAAACCAGCCCGGCATACAGGATGTGCTGTTCTTCCCTCAAATGCGGCCGGAAAAAGTCGAGAAACCTGATACCAAAGAGAAATATATGGCCGCCGGAATTCCGGAAGAATGGTTTCCCGTGCTGCAGCAAATAGGCTATAACACCGTTGAGAAGGTGAAGAAGGTTGAAAAACCGGGAAAACTCCACCAGGAAATATGCGGCTTCAATAAAAAGAATAAACTCAACCTGCAGAATCCCACACAGGAAGAAGTAGCAAGGTGGGTGACACAATAAAGGGTTGTGGTTGTTATGAAAGTTGTGATGGTTATGATGGTTAATTGAAGGAAATGTTCTGGTTGTTGTAATTGTTGTAATTGTTGTGATTGTTGTGATTGTTGTGATTGTTATAATTAATTTACCCTATGAAAACTGAAAATGCTTTCTCCAGGCCTGCCATCATGCTGCTGTCAGGCATTTTTACGGCTTTATTTTCCCTGTCGGGATTTGCCTCGCAGGATGATACGGTTGTCGTCAGGAATGTTTCCGTTCCTCCTGTGATCGATGGAACAGGTGAGGATGCCTGCTGGAATAATATTGCCTGGCAAGCCATTGACCAGGTATGGATCAATTATGGCGAAACCCTAGATCCGTCTGATTTTAATGGCAGGTACAAAACCATCTGGTCATCCAAAGAGAACCTGATCTATTTTCTGGTGGAGATCAATGATGATATGGCTATAGATGGTTTCCGTGCGGGGGAAACCGCCGATGTTTACAATTACGATATTGTCGAGGTTTTCCTGGATGAAGATAAATCGGGAGGACCTCATATCAATGATAATGCTGGCTCACAGGAAAATGCGGAAAATGCATTCAGCTACCATATATATGCTGATTTTCCCGCTGAAGGCAGTGTCAACAATACCCATTGGGTCGGAGACATTCCCGCGCCACTTACCCATCATATCCCTGAATTTGCCATACGGACAACAGGAGAAACAACCCTCAGGGAATTTTCACTGAAAGTATATGATGACACCTATGAATCCGGTGACCCGGAGGCCTCAAGGATAATATTGACAGCCGGTAAAATAATGGGCCTTTCACTGGCCTATTGCGACAATGATGAAGATGACGGTCAACGCGATAATTTTTTTGGTTCGGTTTGGGTCACGGCAGAACACTATAACGACCACTGGATGAATGCCGATGATTATGGCACGGCAAAACTGTATTCAGATATCGTTGACCGGATAAGTGAAATTGAGGATTTTAGATCATTACGGGTATACCCTAATCCCGCTTCTGATTATGTTTGGTTAAAAGCGGACAAAGCTATAAAATCAATCGAGATCCTGGATATTGCAGGAAAAATGGTAGCACAACTCAGCATACCCTATACATACCGGACTCAGATACCTGTATCCGGTTTGGCCGGAGGAATATACTTTACCAGGATTATCTGCCATGATGAGGGGACCGGTACCGGAAAATTCATTAAACTCTAGTCAGCACTATTGACATAGGGGTGACATTAATGAATACTAATTTTGTTATAAACCAAAAAACCTGGTTATGACAACCAATACAGAACCATCTTCACCCTGCTGCACCGGGTTTAATCCTGCTTCATGGGAATAATGAAGAACATGGTTTTTCTGATTATGCTGATCATTTGTCCGGCAGAGATGTTCGGGGATGATAAAACGGCTATTTATAATGCCTATATATCGAATGATCTGCAATCATGGAAAACAGTGATAGACCGGTTGCAGATGCAGGAAGAGAAAAGCAATGAAAAGCTGTTGGCCCTGGTGAATTATCAGTATGGTTATATTGGATGGTGCATTGGAAAAGAGAACGATGAGGAAGCCGAAACCTATATTGCGATTGCCCGGGGAAACCTGGCTGTTCTTGAAAAAAGCTACTACAACATGTCGATGGTGAATACCTATAAATCGGCTTTATATGGTTATGAAATTGGGCTAAGCATGGTCAGGGCGCCCTTTATTGGACCGAAGAGCATGAGATGTGCCGAGCAGGCACTGAAATTGGATCCGGCGAATCCATTCGCCTGTATGCAGATGGGCTATATACAATACTATATGCCTTCCATCTTCGGGGGTTCCGTAAGTGAAGCCATCCGGTATTTTCTGAAAGCAAAATCAGGGATGGAAAGGGACCGGAATGCCCTCAGTCATGACTGGAATTATTTGCACTTGCTTACGCTCATAGCACAGGCATATGCTGACTCGGGAGATATGGTTTTGGCAAGATCTTATTATGAAACCCTATTGAAAATAGAACCCCGTTTTTTATGGATAAAGGATGAACTATATCCTCAGCTTTCAAAGCAGTTTGAAAACTAATTAAACACCCTACGAGGGTGTATTGATATAATGCTATTGAGATGCGCATTGGGGAAATGAATGTTCAATATCCCGATTTGATTTCATTGGATGATCTTTTAAAGAAGGGCTTGAAAAATAATATCAATAGTTTCCGGTCCAAAAAAACCCAAACAGGTGAGAATTATTCCGATTTTCATCTCTATCTTTAGATTTCCAATACACCGTACCTATGAAAAAAGCAAGATCATCAAAGTTTATGATGTTCGCTGTTATTGTCGCAATGGCAGCTACAGCATGTTCAAAGAAGTCCGGAGACGAAAAACTCTCTATTCCCTATGAAAAGTATATATTGCCTAACGGACTTCAGGTGATACTGCATGTGGACAATTCCGATCCTGTAATCTCCTATGCGGTCATGTACCATGTTGGTTCAAGCCGGGAGGAAAAGCTGAGAACCGGATTTGCCCATTTATATGAGCATTTATTGTTCCAGGGTTCGGAAAATGTACCCCCCGGAACATTTGACAAGATCATTGAAGGGGCAGGAGGGACGAACAATGGCTTCACCAGCCGTGATGTGACAACCTATTTTGAGATTTTTCCCAAGAACGCGCTGGAAAAAATATTATGGCTCGAGTCAGACCGCATGGGCTTTTTTATCAATTCCGTTACCCAGCGGGCACTGGCCATCCAGCAGAATGTTGTGCAGAATGAAAAAAGGCAGGGTGTGGACAACAGGCCTTATGGCTTCACCAGTTATGTAATCTATAAAAACCTGTACCCGGGAGATCATCCGTACAACTGGGATGTCATCGGTGAAATGGAGGACCTGAAGAATGCATCCCTCGGTGATGCCCGGTCTTTCTACGAAAAATATTACGGCCCCAATAATGCAACCCTGGTATTGACAGGGGACTTTATCATCGATTCCGTTAAACCGATGATTGAACAATATTTCGGAGAGATCAAGTCCCACGGAGAAGTTGCCGGGCGTTCCCCCAGGATACCAATCCTGGAGAAAACAGTTAAGCTGTATCATGAAGATAATTTTGCCAACGTGCCCGAATTTACCATGGTGTGGCCGGTACCGGAGGCTTATAATAAAGATGCCTATGCCCTTGATTTCCTGGCCAGGATTCTTGCCGACGGGAAAAAGACCCCCATGTATAAGGTATTGGTAAAAGAAAAGCAATTGACATCCAATGTTCGGGCATACAATGGTTCTGACGAACTTGCAGGGGAGTTCACGCTAAACATAAGAGCGAACGAAGGAAAAAATCTCAAAGAAATAGAATCGGCTGTTTTTGAAGCTTTTCAGAAATTTGAGACAGAAGGGATCACCGAACTTGACATCGAAAGAGTGAGAGCCGGGATGGAAAAGAATTTTTACTATAATCTTGGCAGTGTATTCAATAAATCACTGCAGCTTGCTTTTTATAATACGTTACGCAATGATCCGGGGTTTCTTCAAAAAGATATCGAGAATATAAAGGCTGTCAGCCTTGCTGATGTGCAAAGGGTTTATAACACCTACATCAAAGGAAAGCCTTTTGTTGCTACCAGTTTTGTCCCCAAAGGAAATCCGGAAATGATGGCTGAAAATTCAATTCGTGCTGCCATATCGGAAGAAAAAATTGAAGAATCTACGCAGGTTGAAATTGCTGAAACCGACAGGGATGAGATTGTTAAAACCCCGTCTGCTATCGATAGGAGTAAAGAACCTTTACTGGCAAAAGATCCTGAAGTGAATATCCCGGTCATTTGGAAGGCAGAACTGGCCAATGGAGTCAACGTTTTTGGCATTGAGAATAAGGAATTACCCCTGGTCAATATGGATCTTGTTGTGGATGGAGGTATTTATCAGGATCATATCGATCTGCCTGGTGTTGCCAATATGTTAGCCGAAGTCATGCCGCAGGGAACACAGCATAAAACACCTGAACAACTGGAAGAAGAAATAAGGCTGCTGGGCTCCAATATAGATATGTATGCGACAAAGGAAGAAATCGTGATGAACGCGGATATGTTGTCCCGGAATTTTGAAAAAACCTTTTCCCTCATGACGGAAATCCTGCTGGAGCCACGCTGGGATATGGAAGAATTTGAACTTGCCCGGACCAAGACCCTGAACACCATTCTGCAAAACATGGTGCAGCCCAGGGCGGTAGCGGATGGCAAATTTCATAAACTGCTATACGGAGATCAGCATATATTTGGATTTTCCGGAAAGGGGACCAAAGAGTCCATCAGTAAATTAACCGTGGATGATCTCAAACATTATTATGAAAAGAATTTCTCACCGTCTGTCGCTACCATACTGATCGTTGGCAATATCACAAAGGAAAGGGCATTGATTGCCATTAAATCCCTTGAATCGAAATGGGCAAAACATGAGGTTCAGAGAAACGATTACAGGCTGCCTTCAGCCACCGGTAAATCACAGCTGTATTTTGTCGATATTCCGGGTTCCAAGCAATCCGTCATTAATGTCGGATACCTGGCCCTGTCAAGGAATAATCCTGAATTCGTCAAGGCCGATTTTGCCAACTACCGGCTGGGAGGTGCATTTACCAGTATTGTTAACCAGATATTGCGGGAGGAAAAGGGCTATACCTATGGCGCCTTCAGCAGTTTCAGGGAACAAAAAGTGACGGCACCTTTTCTGGTTTCTACCAGTGTCCGTTCCGATGCGACCCTTGAATCTCTTAGAATCATCAGGGAAAGCCTGCAGCAATATGCTGACAGCGTATCTGACGGTGATCTTCAATTCACCAAGGATTGCCTGATAAAATCCAATGCCCTCAGGTTTGAGACCATCGGTTCACAGGTTTCTATGCTAAGAACCATGAGTAAATATGGTTTTGGTGATGACTTTGTCAAACAGGAAGAGGAGATCATAAAAAATATGACCCTGGAAGAATACCGGAATATTGCCAGGAAACACATGGAATGCGACAGCATGATATTTCTGGTTGTGGGCGATGCCGCCACACAGATGAAATCATTGGAGAAACTGGGGATCGGCAAGCCGGTTCTGGTAATGCAATAGCAGTTCACTCAAAGGGGATACTGCAGGGCTATTTCAAAAAATAAGCCAGGCTTATTCCCAGGAAATTACCTGTGGCATAGCCGATGATTCCCATGGTGATCCCTGAGAGGATAATTTCTTTGTTACGAAGGGCATTTGCAACGGTGGGGACAAATGGTGCCGAGAAAATCAACGCCGTGGAGGCAATAATGGTAGTATCGGTGTCAATCCTGAAGATCCTGGAAAACAGCACCTGGAAGAACAATGATCCCACGATTACCAGGGCGACAAAAGCAGCCAGATAAAGCGATTTTGTTGTGAACATGCTGAAATCAGCCATGGAGCCAACCACAATGCAAAAGATTATGATCAGGTACATGCCGCTCTGAAAGGTCTTCTTTATCCTGTTGACAGCAGGAATAAGCGATAATAAGATAGATAATGCGGTAATGCAAAGTATCATACCGGCGGTCTGATAATCAGCCGGAAAGAATTGTTTCAGCAACAGGGAGATCCCGACTATGGCTCCCGAAAGCAACACAGCCAGGAGCAATGGCACGATCACCCTGGTTTTATGAATGCCCCGGTAAGCATCCCAACCGTCGAAATCATCCACCTCGTGATCCAATTGCACCGTTGAATCCAATGGTTTAAACGGAGGAAGTATTTTGCCGACAACCGTTTGGGCCTTGGTAATAAGGAAAAAGAAATAGGGTATGCAGATCAGGATATCATAAGCATTTACCAGGATAAAAGTCTCCGGGTCCCCGTTCAGGGCTTTATGGATAGCTGCCATATTCGCCGTGGCACCGACATAAACCCCCACCATGAGTCCCGATACTTTCCAGGCATCAGCAATTATATCCTGCAGGAAATATTCAGCAATAACAATGATCAGCATCACGGAGATTATACCCAGCAGTATGGCCAATCCTGTTTTCAGTGCCAGCCGCGACCATTGTTTTATATTGATCGAAAACAACAGCAGGGGAAGGGCAAGCGCGATCGTCACCGAGGTGAACTGATCCTGCATGGGTTTCATTTCCGGCTTTATCAGGCCAATGTTGCTCAGAATGATTCCCAGGACATAGGCCAGTCCTACCGTCCCGAACTTGTTCAGCCAGTCGAGTTTTTTGCATCCGTACAACAGCAGTAAAGGCCCCAGGATATAAACAACCCCGATGAGAATAGTATTCATACGCTATAGGATAGGATCACTAAAATACGGAAAATAATATGATTTGGGAAAATTGCGTATTTTTATTATGCCATTGATATACTATTTAATTGCATACCTGAAATACAATTAAAAACATGAAAAGTAAAAACTTTCATTTCAGGATCCTGATCATGCTTATGGTTTACGGCTGGATACCATATTCGTTTGCTCAGCAAAACACCGATACACTCAAGGGAAGAAACCTGTATAATCCTCAACGGCTGGGGGCCAGGGATACTATCCATATGGTACCCGATAAACCTGCCCTGCAACCGGGAGATACGCTTCCGGAAATCAGGCTGAAATTCATACAGGATTCCCTTTTCGCCCGGGAGCAATTTATCAGGGATTCCCTGCTGGCCCGGGAACAATTTGTGCGGGATTCCATTCAGCGGAGGCAGCGTATGCTCGATTCACTAAGGTTTTTGCAACGCGAGCTTCCCGTATTGCTGGATGCGTATCTTAAAACGGTAAAGGAGGATATCATTATGCACGATAAAGGGATCAGTATAATCGGAGATACTGTTTTAAGCGACTACCGTTATGTTTTCCTGCTGTTCAACCTCACACAGCCCTTTACACCCTGGAAGGTCAGCTATGGCCTTACGGGAGACCGCATAAAAATCCTCACGGACAAGGACAGGCAAAAAATAACCGCTGTTCAGGCTCCCTTCATGAATTGTTCCTTTACCTATGGAAACAGCAATGATCTGCTGGTGATAAAAGAATTGAGTATTATCCAGAAAGACAGGTCGGGACATTTTTACAAATCACCGGTAGACTCCGTTTTTTTTGACCGCAATAAAAGAGTGGTTAAAATAAAACGATACGTTCAGTTTTACGGAGTAGCCGGCAACAACCAGCGCGGATCACCGCTTTTTCTCAACCTGTCTCAGGTAAAGCAATATGAATATGGGCCGGACAATCAGATCAGGCAATACCAGGTGGTTAATTTCTGTGAACGTTATAAAGCATGGGAAGCCAGCAAAGTTTGTAATATCATCCAGTATAAATTTTCAAGGCAGGGAAATACCTACCTGCTGACAAAGCAAAATGACCCGGCAAACAGTTATTCGGATGGGACCTTTACTTTCGAATTTGATGGTTTGAATAACCTGAAAAGCCTGTCGTTCCATAACCTCTCCAATACCGAGAACTGGCAGCGTATCATTGAACTGAACGAGGAAGGCAATGTGAATTGCTACATCGATAAAAAGAAGGATATTGTCAGGCAGTCCTTATGCATGATCTATCACCATAAAGACCCCGGGGCAAAATACCCGGTGGAAACCATCACCACCATCTTTGAGGAGGATGGCATCAGTTATTACCAGAATAACAACACAACAGGGCAAAGCCGTGTACGCGACAAAATGACGCTAGAATGGAGTCCCTGGAAGTAGTCGTAAAAGAACAGAATGTCAATTCAAAATAAATTTCGAACAAGGAATATCGAATGTTGAATTTCGAAGATAATGTGCTCTATGCCCTATCTTCTTCGTTCGGCGTTCGATGTTCCTTGTTCGATATTCCAGGCATATTGATTAAAATCTATTCAATCACAAGTTTTACTGTTGAATCACCGGATTGAATAAGGTAAAGGCCTTTTTCAAGATCCGTAACATCAACATCCATGTTTCGCTTTGTGACCCTGAACTGTAATACTTCCTGTCCGGTAAGGTCATAAATCCGGAGATTGCCTGATTCCAGTCCGGTTATATGAATCTGATCCGAGGCCGGGTTGGGATATACCGCCATGTTTCCTGAAGATGAATAATCTCTGATAGCCGAAATTGGACCCACTAAACTTACGTTATCGACCAACGTCTCAAAGG
>Ga0105100_10002404_pt1 | contig 10960 bp, 10 predicted proteins | sample PPLLak12cMay2015_2_FD_87033 | JGI IMG/M metagenome (GOLD analysis project Ga0105100, IMG submission 87033) | Freshwater sediment microbial communities from Prairie Pothole Lake near Jamestown, North Dakota, USA - PPLs Lake P8 Core (1) Depth... | ecosystem: Environmental > Aquatic > Freshwater >... | reverse complement strand
TCATGCCGACGGGGCCGCATGGCTGCACGTCGTGGACCTCGACGGCGCCAAGGCAGGCTGGCCCGTCAATGCGGAGACGATCGCCGCGATTGTGGGGCTGGGCCTGCTCAGGGTCGAGGTCGGCGGCGGTATCCGCGACGGAACGTCCATCAAGCAGTTGCTCGACATCGGGGTGACGCGAGTCATCATCGGGACGAAGGCGGTGGACGATTTCGAGTGGTTCAGCCGGATGGCGCAGCAGTTCCCCGGCCGACTCGTGCTGGGCCTGGACGCCCGCGGCTCGACGGTGGCTACGCACGGCTGGATCGAGGGGACGAACCAGGACCTGCTTGAATTCGCCGTCAAGGCCGACGCCTTGCCCCTGACGGCCATGATCTACACGGATATCAGTCGAGACGGCATGCTGTCCGGCCCCAATATCGAACGGACCCAGACCCTGGTTGGGACCGTCAGAACCCCGGTCGTCGCCTCCGGGGGCGTCAGGGAGGCCGACGACATCCGGAAGCTCAAGCCCGTCGGCGTCGCCGGCGTCATCGTCGGCCGAAGCCTCTACGAAGGCACGCTGACTCTGAAGGATGCCCTCATCGCGGCGAGATAGGCGCCGCCTATGTGTAACATTCCGCCGGACCGAGCGTCGGCTGCATCAGCCTCTTTTCAAAGAGGAACTGCCGGATATGGGTGCAAAGGTGGCACTTGCCGGCGTAGGCGGCCAATCTGCCGTACCCGAGCGACCCCGTCTGCTCAAGCAACCCACACGGACCTTTCTCAGAGACAGTCCGGATGAACTCATTCTCTTCCGGGTGGAATTGCCTCCAGATTTCATCGAGCGGCACCGCATTGATATTTCCGAGAACGATGCCGCCGCACGTGCCGCTGAAGACATTGCCGTAGGGATCGATGTGAACGCCCTTGGCGCCGAGGAAAGCTGCCAGACAATTCTCGTCGGCAAAGGCACAGGCCGGCTTAGACGCAAGCAGGTCGGCCACGTGCCCCGCCGCCCGCCCGGTGAACCGGAATGGATAGTCATGATACGCCTGGATGTACCGATCGGATGTTTGATTTTTGATTTTTGATTTTTGATTTTCAGTAAGGTATTTCTCCCAGCGGACCAGAAGCCGGTCCGGCCCGAACATCTCTACGGCGATGCAGGCCAGTCGATATACCGGCTCGATGTCCACGTACTCCTGATGGAACGGATCGACACTGATCTTCAGTCGCCGCACGCCCAGCGCGATAAGCACGTCGAGCCGGTCTTCCACAAGCTGGTCATTCGCCGCCCAAAAACCATTGGTCTCCACCATGTCCACCGGACCCAGGTTCTGCTTTGCGCCCTCCTTCAGAATTTCGACGAGATGGTCCCAGTAGAGGAACGGCTCGCCGCCGGTCAGATGAACCTTCGCCTCATCACCGGCGAGGACCTTAAGGGACCGCCACGTGGCGATGCAGGTCTCCACCGGCATCAGCCCCCCCTTCTGAGGCGAGCAGTTATAGTAGCAGAACTCGCACGCCGCATTACACTTGTACGTCAGCAGCAGCCCCGCCGACCGCCAAACCTTGAACTTCGGCTCGTCACGCGTCATACCGCGGTTGTAGACGTTGTCAGACAGATTCAACATGGTTTCAGCCGGTCTCTCGTTCCTCGCCTAAGTGCTTTCTCAGGTAAACCTGAATGATCGTGATGTCCGCCGGGGTGATGCCGCTGAGGCGCGAGGCGTGGCCGAGCGTGGCGGGCTTGAAGGCCGTGAGTTTCTCCTTCGCTTCCATTCGCAGGTGCTCGATGGACGCGTAGTTCAAGTCGGCAGGAATCGTCCTGCTGTCGAGCTTACGCTGCTGGGTGATGAGACGCTCTTGCTTGGCTAAGTACCCTTCGTATTTCGCATCGACAATCACAGCCTCAAGGACGTCATGGGGCCATTCGATTTTGGATTGCGGATTGCGGATTGCACAAGGACGTCCGTCATCGAATCCGAAATCCGCAGCCCGAAATCCGCAATCAGCTTCTCAAGCGGCGGGCCGTCCGGCCGGCGCAGCATGTCCCACAGGCTTACACCTTCCGGACGCGTGCCTTGCAGGTGCTGCTTCAGACCCTCAATCGCATCGAGCTTGCTCCGGAATCTGGTGTAGCGGTCCTGACCGACGAGCCCGACGGAGCGGCCGAGTTCGGTGAGCCTTCTATCGGCGTTGTCGGATCGCAGCGAGAGACGGTACTCGGCCCGGCTGGTGAACATGCGATAGGGCTCGTCGATGCCCTTGGTGAGCAGGTCGTCGATGAGGACGCCGATGTACGCCTGGTCACGGCTGAGCACCAGAGGCTCGCGGCCCTGGAGCCTGCGAGCGGCGTTGATGCCGGCGATGATGCCCTGCCCTGCCGCCTCCTCGTAGCCGCTCGTGCCGTTGATCTGTCCGGCCAGGAACAGCCCGGCGATTCGCCTCGTTTCCAGGCTCGGCTGCAACTGCACCGGCGGGCAATAGTCGTATTCGATGGCGTATGCATAATGCACGATGCGGGCGTTCTCCGTGCCCGGCATGAGCTTGAGCATCTGCTCCTGCACGTCTTTTGGCAGCGAGGTGCTGATCCCGTTGCAGTAGATGGTCGTGCGAGCCTCGTCCTCCGGTTCGAGGAAGACCTGGTGGCGGTCCTTATCGGCAAAGCGGATGATTTTAGTCTCAATACTGGGGCAGTACCGCGGGCCGACCGACTTGATCTGGCCGGTATAGAGCGGGGCCCGACGCAGGTTGTCGCGGATGAGCTGATGAATGGCCTCATTGGTGTACGTGATCCAGCACGGGGTCTGCGGCCGGTCGATTCGGTCGGTCAGGAACGAGAACGGCATGGGGTCCGGGTCGCCATGCTGAACCTCGAGCCTGTCGAGATCGACCGTGGCGGCGTCGAGGCGGACCGGCGTGCCGGTCTTGAGCCGTCGCAGTTCGAGGCCGAGGCGTTCGAGGCTCTCAGACAATTCGCTGGCGGCGGGCTCGCCCAGCCGGCCTCCGGGCGACTGCTCCGTGCCGACGTGCATCAGCCCGCGGAGGAACGTGCCTGTCGTGAGGATAACCGTCGGGGCAGAGAGCAGCCGGCCGTCGGCACATCGTACGCCGCAGACCTGTGAGCCCTGAGTCAACACCTCGCAGGCCATCGCCTCAATGATCGTCAGGTTGGGCGTCCGTTCGAGGCGCCGGCACATGAAGTCCTGGTACCTGTATTTGTCGGTCTGGGCGCGCGGAGCCTGGACGGCCGGACCTTTGGAGCGATTGAGGAGGCGGAACTGGATCCCGGTCGCATCCGTCGCCAGACCCATTAGTCCGCCGAGGGCATCGACCTCACGGGCCATCTGTCCTTTACCCAGACCGCCGACCGCCGGATTACAGCTCATCTTGCCGATCGTGGCCTTGCTCAGCGTGAGCAGGCAAGTCCGGGCCCCGATCATCGCGGCCGCGTGCGCCGCCTCGATCCCGGCGTGTCCCCCGCCTACGACGATGCAGTCAAAGTCATCTATCCTCATGGGGTGCGACCAGAGCGACGACCGAGGCAATCGCAAAATTGGCCGTGTGCGTAATGCTGAGGCTGATTTGCCTGATGCCCATGCGCTCGGCGATGGTCTTTACCTCGCCTGACAGGCTCACCTCGGGCCGGCCGGCGCTGTCGTTCGTCACCTCGACATCCGTCCAGGCGATCTTGCCACGCCAGCCCGTGCCCAGCAGTTTGAGCACTGCCTCCTTGGCTGCAAAACGGCCTGCGTATTTCTCGATGGTGTTGCGATTGGAGCGGGCATAGGCCTGCTCGGCGGCGGTGAAGACACGACCGATGAACCGGTCTCCGTGACGCTCGACCATCTCCGCGATGCGGGGAAAATCCACGAGGTCTATGCCGTGAGCGAGAGTCTCCATGGGACTATTGGCCCTGGGCCGGCGCGCCCGCTTGACGGTACAGGCTTTGCAGACAGTAATCAATGAACCGGTCCGTGTTCCCTGCGGCGGCCAATTGCTTGACCTCCTCGTTCAGTTGCTCCAACGCGGCGCGACGACGGTCGGCCAGGATCTCCTCTTCGACCGAATCCTGAACCTCGGTCAACGGCCGGAAGCCTTTCTCCTGCTTCTTCTCGAGCTTCATGATGAAGATATGATCGAGCGCCTCGATAGGACCGGCGACCTCGCCCGGCTTCATATCCGCGGCTTTCTTGCCCAGCTCGTCGTACGGCGCCGCCAGCGCGTCCGGGTCCCGCTCCGGCCACAGGCCGCCGCTGGAGGCGGCTCGCGGCTCGTGCGAGTGCTTTTTGGCCAGTTCGCCGAAATCCTCGCCCGCCTTGATTCGCTCCATCACGTCCTTGGCCAGGGTCCGGGCCACCTGGATCGGATCGTCGTTGGCGCCCGAGAGCGGCACTTTGGTGATCTGGATATCGATGAGCCGGAACTGAACAAGCCCGGCGTGATGGAAGTTGCCCTCCTTCATCTTCTCATAGTATTCGAGAAGCTCGTGGTGCGTGATCGGCCGGTTGTAGGGGAATTTCGAGACGATGTAATACTGGCTGAGAATCTGCTTTTTCTTGTATTCCTTGAAGCGTTCGCGGCTCATGCCCATTTCCTGCAGGGCCGCATCGGCCCCCGCGGCATCGCCGCCGTGCTCGAGGGTGAACTTCCGCAGCTCCTTCTCCAGCATCTTGTCCAACTGGTCATCGGTCCTGCTGCCGAGTTCTCTCCTGGCGCGTTTATAGAGTACGACGTTTACGATGTTGTTATTGAGCCTTTGGCGGACGACCGGCCCGGCCTGCTTCATGAACTCGTCCTGCGGCATCTGCCTGGCCATTTCGACGAGCTTGTCCTTCAAGGTCGGCGGCGAGGCGTTGGCCTCGGGCGAGATGGTCAACACATCGTCGAGCGTCACCTTCTCGCCGCTGACGAGCAGCTCATCCGGCCGGTCCGGCCTGTGGGCCAGCGTGTACTCCCGAATCTCCTGCTCGGTCAACGCGTTCTTCCGGTTGCCGGCGCAGCCGGCACCGCCAAGCAGCACCGCCAGACAAATGCCGAACGTCGCGAGGTGGGCCCGCCTGAATCGCATGACGATTTGTGAATCCATCCACATATTCATTTTGTACATCTGCCTATTGACTTCGCTCACACACCGCGCCCTACGCGTCACCGGCCGGCTCGCCTTTGAGACCGATCTGCTCCGCCACCTGTCGCATGCCCATAATGGCGTCCTCGATGAGGACACCGACCTCCACGTCGAGCATTTCGGCGCCCTTTTCGATCACGCCGCGGTTCACGCCGGCGGCGAAGGACTTCTCTTTCCACTTCTTCTTGACGGACTTGGCGGTCATATCGAGGACGCTCCGGCTCGGCCGGACCAGCGCCGTGGCGGCGACCAGACCCGTGAGCTCATCCATCGCGTAGAGCGTCTTCTCCAGGTCCGTCTGCGGCTGCACGTCCGTGCAGATGCCCCAGCCATGAGAGAGCACCGCCCGGACGTATTCTTCAGGCCATTGATGCTCGCGAAGGATCTCGGCGCTCTTGTGGCAATGCCGCTCGGGGAATCGCTCATAATCGAGGTCGTGAACCAGGCCGATGACGCTCCACGATTCCTCATCCTGGCCGCGTTTGCGGGCGCAGTAGCGCATCACGGCCTCCACGGACAGGGCGTGCTTGATCAGCGCCTCGTTCTGGTTGTACTGCGTCAGCAGCGCCAGCGCCGCATCCCGGGTCGGCTTCGACTCCGCCATCTTCAGCACCTCGATCAACAACTACGTCGTCCGCAAGGCTGACTCACCGTCAGCATAGGACGCATCGGACCTATAGGACTTGCATGCCTTCACGCACGGCGTGCGCTACTGTACCGGCGAGTGAGGGAGAATGCAATTGTGATTTGAGCATACACCGACGACGGCCCGCCCCCCCAATGAAAAAAGGCCCGCGCCGTAACACAGGCCTTTTTGTAATTGCCAGCTTTCCTCCACCTGTGCCGTACGAAAGCTCGTGAAGGGAACCCATTATTCAAGGTGGGTGATCGTTGCTTGCGTCCGGGGTTCCTGACAAGCAGGCGTCCCCGATCCGGCTAAGGCCTGATCTCCCTCATAACGGGTATAGGTTCCTTCAACTTATCGCTTTCACACGAACACTGCAGGGGTCAGCTTGCAAGTCTTGTATATCAAATTGTCGGCCTCACGTCAAGGAAAATGACGGCCGCTTTCTGCCGGGCCTTACAGCCCACAGTGCCCTGCTCCTTTATCGGCGAACGCTCCCTCTGTCCTGCACTCATTCCGCGACACAAAGCCAACTGTCGATACATCAAAGCTTTGCGCGCAGGCGAACCCGACTGCTGGATCCATGAAGGCCGATCACCAACGAGTGCTTTTTCCTCGACGACGGTAATGTGAGCCGACTCGATTTTCTTGAGCACGGCGGGTGACAGGCGACCGGCGGTTACGAGTACCGTGGCAACGTTCGGATTGGATGCCCGGTACGCGTCAATATAGTCGTCCACCTCGCGAGTGCTTCTGAGGTAATCATATGGACAGATCAGGACATGCGTTCCATCATCGAGCACGGCCAGCGGCAGCAAACCGACGGACTCCAGCAGCCGGATGGGCTGTCGTTCCCGAGTGTCCGCCAGCATCTTGCCCTTGCGGATGGCACTGAGGGCCTCGGCCTCGTTGTGCGCCGCCGCGGCAACGGCGATGAGAGCCGTCCGATTCCGCACGCCCTCCAGCGCCCTGAACTGCTCCATGAGGTGCAGACGCTGCACCGTGGTGAACGCGGTCGAGTAGCGAAACTGAACTCGAATGGAACGCTCGACGCCGGCCACCTCAAGCTCGCGATCGATTTGACCGTTGATCGCGCTCGGCGGGCTGTTGACGATCAGCTCCTTCATTTGCGCAGTCATGGGCACTGCGCCCAGGCCCCAGACCGGAATGAGATACATGGCGCCTTCCGTCAAAAGGCTTCCGCTCAGCGTATAGAGCGATACTTCGTCGAGCAGCTTCTTCAGCACGGGATTGCGCGTCTCAGGGTCGCAGTCGAGTTCGACAGCCAGCTGTCGGCGAGGAGGGGCTCCGGCCCGGCGGTCGGCCGGATCGGCATACTGATCGATCATGAGCCCGAGACCCTCGGGAGCTCGCTCCATCGATTCAAGGGGCTCGTTGATAATGAGCTCCAGCCCTTTCCGGGTATTCCTGAGCGGCGTGAGGATGCCGTCGACAATCCGTTGATGCCGGTCCAGCTTTCTTGCGGCTTCAATCGATTTCAGCTCGCTCAGGCGCAGGCCGAGCATCGGCCGCCCCTGGGCGGTGATCTCGCCGAAGTCCGACCTGACCGTGAACACGTAGTGGTACTCCTCCACGGAAACACGCTCGGCCAGTCGGTAGTTGGGCCCGCGGAGAATCTCCCTGGGAAGCACCTCATCGACGCCGAACACGGGCGTCTTCTCGCCGTCGGACCGTCCGGCCGGGGCCTTCGGCGTCGTAGCACATCCGCAGACGCCGCCCATCAGAATCGAGACAACAATCATCAATCTGATTGTATCCATGTTCTTTCTCACGACGCAGGGTGACTTACGGTACGAGCATATCGACGTTACAGCGTCACGGCAAGGACAACTCGGGTTTACTTCATGGGTCCGGTCCCTGCGGGCTTGCCTGCCGCGCTTGGATCGCCGGTCGGTGGCGGAGCGTGGTCCTCCTTGGCCGGTGGACCGAGTAGCTCCGTGAAGACAGGCTTCAGGGCATCCGCCCAGACTTGGTAGCCCTTGAGCGTAGGATGCAGTCTGTCGGCCGTCATGCCATCGTACAGTCGGCCGTCGTTGTCGGCGAGCTTGTCGTTGACGTTGAGATACCTGATCTTCTTGCCGTCGGCGAATCGGGCGAGGTTCTCATTGATTCTGTCGACCACCGGTATGACGCCCAAAGGGTCGCCGGCATTGTCGTTACGCGGGAATATGCCCGTGAGGACGATCGTGGCCTCAGGCGCCTTCTCGCGACAGATCGCTACGACCGCCTTGAGGCCTGTGGTCACCTCCGTGATTCTGGGATCGTCATCTCCTCTGAAGGGCTGGTTGCCGACATCGTTTGTGCCGGCAAGAATAACGATGATCTTGGGGTGGACATTGTCCAGCTCGCCGTTGTGGAGCCGCCAGAGGATGTTCCGGACGCTGTCGCCGCCCCAGCCGAAGTTGGCGGCGTTCCAGCCGAAGAAGTTCTGATTCCAGTTGGCCAGCAGCTTGGGATAGTCCAACGCTCCCCACCGGCGCGTGATGGAATCGCCTTCAAAATAGACGTCGATGCCGCCGTGCCGGGCCTTTTCGAGCAACTGCTCGTGAGCGATCCGGGAATTCTTGTCGTTCCGCGGTACAGGCTGATCGGCGGCGGACGCATTCTGCGTCGAGGCGTTTGATGCCAGGCCTGGAGAGAGAGGCATCCAGAACAGCACGATGAGAAGAGAAGCCTTGGACCACGTCATAGAGTCACCTCCATGGATCACGCCACACACGACCACCGTCAGTCCATCGCAGCTTCACCGGTAGCGTCACTGCGGCAAGCATCATAGCCGCTGCATGCGGATCGGGCAAGTGAAAGACGCAGGTCCGGGCCGCCATCCAAGATCATCTTCAGGAATGCCGGCAACCCGTGGAAATGGTCGACATGGTCCGGGGCGGTGTTGCCCGCAAAGCCGAGGACGGCCAGGCCGTTTTGACGCGTCTCGCTCAACATCTGCATGCCCATCGGACCCCATTGGAGGACTGGATGCCTTTGCAGACGCAGCGAGTTGATCAGGTAGTCGGCGCATTCGGTGGTGCTTGCGTAGGCGCCGGGGAAGATCTCCGAATGCGTCACCACGAATCGCTTCTTGCCCTCCACAGCCAGCCGTGCATATTCCAGGAATCCTCTCAGCTTCTCTGCGTTGAGCGCGCCGCCCTGCGCCAACAGGCGACCTGACGGCACATAATCCGTATGAAGGCCGTCAAGCAACACGACGCCGTCCACCATCGCCTGATGATCCTTCAATATCGCCCTAACCGCCCCATATCCCGCGCTGAACGAGCTCAGGTAGAGCCCGGAAATCTCGATTTCGGTTGACGCCTTTCGAGAGACTGAATCACGAATCGCCTCAACCAGCGCAGGGAAGACGGATTCGTCAGGAAACTCATTCTCATAAACCGCCGAGCCAGACCCGAGATTCACGGCCGCCACGATGAAAGGCCGTCCGGCCTCATACCCGGCCCGTTTGGCAACGTAACTGACCCCATGAAAATGAATGAGCAAGTCCACCCGACGAAGCTCACGTCCCGGCCTGGTGAAATAGACCTCGACGGGCTTTGACAGCACATCGTCCAGAGCAATCGACACGCCGGGGACATCTTTCTTTTCAATCCGCTCGTGCACGCGGATCGCATCCGCCATCGGCGAAGGGACCTGACTCACCTGTCGCGGCGGCACTTTCTGCCGAGACGAGCACCCCCAGGAACACGCAAATAACACGACCGAAAGCACGACCGCTGTTCTCGCTGAGTTCATGATGCGTAGTCCTTCGATTCCAGCACTCCACCGCACGCACGATATCCAGCGACATCTATGATGTCTGAGGACATCATACCCCTTCCCACTGCGAACTACATTAGACGCCCCAGAATCCACCACGAAATCAATATAGCGTCCGCGGCGATTCCGTGGTATAATCCTCTTGACGGCTTTGAATGAGTTCGTGCGAGGACTTCACATGGCAAGGGAGCGGAATCAAGTTCTGATAACCGAAGAAGGACACGAGGGCAAATACGTGCCGTTGCGGTCGATGTCTGACCGAACGGTGCTTGCCTCAGGAGACGATCCCGAAACCGTGATGCGCGAAGCCCGTGAACAGGGAGTAACCAATCCCGTGATCTTCTTCGTCCCCAGCCACGACATTGCCCTGGTCTATTGAAATGCCGATTAATCGTCTCAGGTCATCCGAAATGTGAAATGTGTAGGTGTGACCCCGGGTTTGCCCGGAGTAAGTAACGCGGCTATCATACTGCAATCCGCCGACCAACCTTTTCAGACCCTATTCGTGCGCCTCCATTACACCAGTCTCCGGGCCACGTCGGCGGCGATCGTTTCCACGCACGCGTCACCGAGCCCGAGCGATGCGCCGCTTATACCCAATCGACCCAGCTCGTTCAACAGTTCTCGCTTAATCGCTGGGGAAATAACCAGGCGTCCGCAGTCTTGGACGCTCACATCATGGATCTTCTCGTCGTGACAGATTCCGTACCGGTCAGCCAAGGTGATCCACGCTTTCTGCTTCCTTGGTCGTTCCATCCAGTCGGGGTAGAAGAAGCCTGTCAGAACTCCGTTCTCTGTGCCGGCTATGAAATCCCGTTCGAAATCGTCTTCAATTCTTTCGGGTTTCCCATAGGCAGCTGTCCACTGTTCTGCAATACGAGCAGAGAACTCATCGTAGTTCATCCACCAGACGACCCCAGGCTCGTTGAAGTTGCGTCGGCACGCAAAGAACAACCCGGTCAAACAAGTGGAAGTCCAGTCAATAGAACGAGTCGGCAGACCATAGTGCCGGCCAACAAAGGCAGTTCCGGTGTTGCGTCGTGTCTTCCACTTGACACGAGCCAGTTCAATATGCTCACGTGCCTCCGGCGAAAGATGTGGTTCGGCCTCTTCCGCAAACGCGTTGAGCAGGTCCGTCTCAAGCTTCACGCGCTCGTGTGCAAGAGTCTTCTTGTTTTCGAAGTGGACGTCGAGGCTTGAGAATATACGCTCCCAGTCACGATATGCGCCGTGGTACGCCCTCGTTTCTTTCAAGTGTCCCAGTCTGTGAAGTTGCTCCAACCAGCCGCACGCGTCGGTCAGGTCGACTGCTAAGTAGCTAAGAGGATGTTTCTCCGCCTTGCCATATGTAACGTTGGTGTTGCCACGGAAAGCGTGAAGTCTGGATGTAGGGCAAAATGAGTCAAGACGGCACTGATGTGTGTCGTGAAAGC
>Ga0105100_10002402_pt1 | contig 10961 bp, 4 predicted proteins | sample PPLLak12cMay2015_2_FD_87033 | JGI IMG/M metagenome (GOLD analysis project Ga0105100, IMG submission 87033) | Freshwater sediment microbial communities from Prairie Pothole Lake near Jamestown, North Dakota, USA - PPLs Lake P8 Core (1) Depth... | ecosystem: Environmental > Aquatic > Freshwater >... | reverse complement strand
CGGCCGGTTCACCCGAGATCGCGGTGCGCTTCGACGCCGAGGCGCTGACCGTGGGCACCGAGCAAGACCTGACGGCCGGCGGCGAGTTGCTCATCGACACCGAACGCCTCACGGGCAACCGCGTCATCGCCTCGCCCGCCAGTGGTGGACAGGTGGAAGCCACCTTCGACGTACCGTTCGGTGACGCGCCGCTGACGGCCAACGCTTCGTGGGAAGGCGTGGACGCGCGCGTGTTTCTGCGCGTCGCGAACCTTGACGAACGTCCCATCGGCGCCAGGCTCGACGGGCAGGCACGGTTCGCCGGCGGCGCCGATCAGCAGCTGGCGGTGCGAGCCGACCTCGTCGCCATTCGCGAGCGCGGCATCACCCCACTCGACGGCCGCGTCGAGATGGACCTGAGTGGCACGCGCTGGACGCTGACGCAGGTCGCCAGGACCAAGGGCATCTCGACGAGCGGGTCCATCGAGGGGCGGCTCGATGCCGAGGCAGTGGCCAATTCCACGATCGCGGGCCCCGTGCAGATCACCATCTCGAGCCTCGCCGAGGCCAGCGACAGCCTCGCGCCGCACGGCCTCGAGCTGCCCGCGGCGATTCGAGACATGACGGGCGAGATCGACGCGGCCGTCACGCTGGCCGGCACGCTGGCTTCACCGCGCGCGACCATCGAAACCCGCGCGCCGGCACTGTTGCTCCCCGGCATTGGCGAGGCCGAGCTGACCGCCACGGTCGCGGCCGACACGTCGCGCGTCCTCGTGTCGCCGCTCTCGGTGACACGCGGCGACACCCAGGCCTCGGGCGAGGTCGAAATCGATGTGGATCGCCGCACCCTTTCCGGCTCGTTGCACGCCCGCGCACCAGACGCGCGGGCCCTGCAGGACGCGGTGCCGGAGGAATGGCGGGTGGCCGGACCGCTCATCGCGGAGGCCACCATCGGCGGTACCTTCGATGCGCCGCTCGTGGACGTCACGCTGTCGAGCCCGGCCCTCCAGTTCGCCGGCGAGACCCTCGAGGACCTCGATGGCCGCGCGCGCATCACTGGTGATGGCGTCGAGGTGTCGTCCCTCTCCATCCGCCAGGGCGCCGGAGCCGTGCGCGCCTCGGGACGCTACGGCTTCGATCGCGCGTACACGCTCGAGCTCGACGTCAACGATCTCGTCTGGAGCGGCGCGCTCGTGGGCGACGCGGAGACCACGGCCTTCGTGAACGGCCGATTCACCGGAAGCGGATCCGTGGACCGGCCGCAGGGGACCGGGCAGTTCCGTGTCATGCTCGCGGGCGGCGTGGCCGGTGACCTCATCGGCACGGGCACCGTAGACGTGCTGCTCACCGGCGACCAGGCTCGCGTGTCGACCCTCGTCCCCTCGCTCGGTGCGTTCGCGCACGGCACCGTGGCCCTCGCCTCCCCCTACGACTACCGCGGCGTCGCGGTGCTGAATCGCGTGGACCTGGCGACCGCCACCCCGCTCATGGGAGCGGTACCCGGCGAGCTCACGGGCCAGGTGACCCTCACCGCCGCCGTGCACGGCGCCTTCGGCGGCGACGCGCCCCCGCAGGTGGCAGCCAACGTCCAGACCATCGACGCCCTCGTGGCCGGCGTGCCGCTCACGCTCACCACGCCGGCGACCGTCACGTGGCAGCCCGGCGAGCTCGCGGTTCGGGACTTCACCGCCCGGCTCGGGAGCGGGACCCTCACGGCTTCCGGCGAGCGCACCGGGCGCGACAACACGGTGTTCAACGCCGCGTTCCGAGGTGAGCTCGCGGAGGCAATGACCGCGGCGAAGGCCTTTGGCCTCGAGACCGACATCGTCGCCAGCGGCCCGGTGGCCCTGGACCTCTACTCGACAGGCAGGACCGGCGACATCATCGCGAGCGTGGACCTGACCGGGGGGCGAGTCGAGCTGAGCCCCGACGTCGTGTTCTCGGACCTCGCCGTCAACGCCAACCTCACCGGTGAGGCCCTGACGCTGTACGCGCTCAGCGCCCAGGTTGCGGCCGAGAAGGCCAGCGGCCGTTTCTCCGCCAGCGGCAGCGCCACCATTCCCGGCCTCGACCCGATGCGCGCCACGGGAACGTTCCACGTGGACACGGCCGCATTCGACACGGCCGGCATCGACGTCACGCAGGCCCGGCCCTCCACCATCTCCATCAACAACGGCATCGTCCGGATGGACGATGTGGTGTGGCAGGCGGCGGGCAGTGCGTTGAGACTGGGCGGCGGCGTGGACCTGACGAACGAGGAAGCCACCCTCGACCTCAGCCTGACCGGCGTGGCGGTGCTGCGCGTGCTGTCTGCCTTCGTGCCCACGCTGGCCATCGACGGCACGGCCGACGTGGACGTCCGCGTGCGGGGGACCGCATCCACTCCCGAGCTGACCGGGCGCATGCAGTTGAACAACGCAGAGCTGGCGCTCTCGTCGCCCCGGCTCGTCGTGTCCGACTTGTCGGGGCCCATCGCCCTCACCGGCGACCGCATCGAGCTGCGCGGGCTGACCGGCACCGCCAACGGCGGCGCGCTCACCATCGACGGCGGTGTCGTGCTGAAGGGCACGGAGATTGTCGACGCCGAGGTGGCCGTGCAGGTGGCGGGCATGGCCGTGGAGTACCCGCGCGGGCTCCGGAGCGAGGTCGACGCGCTCGTGACGTACAGCATCGAGGACGCCGGCCCGCTTCTCACCGGTGACGTGCGCATCCTGCGCAGCTCGTACACCGAGCCCATCAGCCTGGCCGCGCTGGCGCGCGCGTCCACGACGACGGCCCCGGTCGTCACGAGATCGGCGCTCGACGACCTCCGGCTGAACGTGGCCATCACCACCGTGGAAGACATGCGCGTGGACAACAATTACGGCCGCTTCGAGGGCGGCGCGCAGGTACGCCTCGTAGGCACCGTCGGCGAGCCGGGCCTGACGGGCCGCGCCACCCTGCGGGAGGGCGGCACGGTGTACGCGGCCGGCCGCACGTTCACGCTCAACCGCGGCGCCATCTCGTTCACGAACCTCGAGCGGATCGAGCCCGACCTCGACATCCAGGCCCAGACGCGCGTCGGCGGCCAGGGCGAGGTCACGCTCACCGTCCAGGGCACGCCGGAACAGATGTCGGTTGATCTCGCATCCAGCGAGGGAGGGAGCCGTGAAGAAATCGCCACGGCCCTCTTCGGCGGGGGCGTCACGACCGGCAATGCGTTCACGCTGCTCTCCGGCGAGCTGCTCGGGGTGACGGGCCAGCGGCTGGGACTCGATGCCCTGCGGCTCGACGTCGGTGATGTCGTGCGGGACGAGTTCCGCGAGGACCCCGGGCAGGTCCAGGTCGACGTCAAGGATCCCGTCACGCGCCTGACGTTGTCGAAGCGGCTGCGGGACAACGTCGAGTTCACGGTTTCGCAGAACCTGCGCGACAACGGCGAGGCCACCTTCGTCATCAGCTACTTCCCGCTGCGCAACTTCGAGCTGCGGGCCGTCTCGCGAGACGACGCCAGCTTCGGTCTTGGCCTCCGGCACCAGGTGACCTTCGGCGGCACGGGCGCCGCGCCCGCCGCCGTCGTGACGCGTGCGGAAGTGCGTGTCGAGCGGGTGGCGTTCGAGGGTGACCTGGCGCCCCTCACCGAGGCGAGCCTGCGCGAGATGGTCCAGGTCCGGGCGGGCGAGCCCTTCAGCTTCTACGACTGGCAGCGGGACCTCGACCGGCTGACGGCGGCCTACGTGGACCGCGGCTACTTCGAAGCGCGCGTGAGAGGCCGACGCGAGGATCGGCCGGACGGGTCAATCGGCGTGGTCTACGCCGTGAGCCGCGGCCCGGCCACGCGCATCGTCGTGGAAGGCGCCACGATTCCCGAGAGCGAGACCGACGCCATCGAGGAGGCATGGACGCGGGCGGTGTTCGACCGCTTCCTCGTGCAGGACGCGGAGGATCGCCTGCGCCGCCATCTGCTCGCGTCCGGCTACGTCGAAGGCAAGGTGCGTGGAGCGATCGAGATGTCGGGCGACACGAAGACCCTGCACCTCACCGTCGAGGAAGGGGCCCGCACCGAACGGCGGGAGCTGCTGTTCCGCGGCAACGACGCGGTGTCGGACGGCGAGCTCGAGGCCGTGCTGACGCAGTCGGGCCTGGAGCTCGAAGCGTGGATCGATCCCGATGCCGCCGTCCGCGCCCTGACCGCCTTCTACCACGACGACGGCTACCTGCAGGCGCGCGTGGAGGTCGCCGCCCCCGCCCCCGAGTCGGGGCCGGGCGTGCTGGCCATCGACATCGTCGAGGGGCCACGGGCCCTGGTGGCGCAGGTGCGTCTGGAGGGCGTGTCGGATGCCGAGCGGCCGCACATCGAGCGTGCCATCGACATCGCCCCGCCGGACCCCTACACCGCGCTCGGGCTGGACGCCGCGCGCGACCGTGTGGCGCGGCACTATCGTCAGCACGGCTTCAACAGCGTGCAGGTGACCGCCGCGGCCACGCCGACGGACGACGCCACGAGCGTGGAGCTGGCGTTCACGGTCGTGGAGGGCCAGCGCCAGGTGCTCCGCGAGGTGGTGACGTCCGGCGCGACGCGCACGCGTGAGGGCATCGTCGATCGCGCGCTGCGGCTGCGCGTGGGAGAGCCGGTGAATCTCGAGGAATGGTCGATGGCCCGCAAGCGGCTGTTCGACACGAACGTGTTCCGCGCGGTGGACATCCAGGCGGTGCCGATGGGCGAGCCGGTGGGCGGCGAGCAGGACGTGCGGGCGATGGTGACCGTGGAGGAGTACCCGCATTGGCGCTTCCGCTACGGCATCCAGGGCGATCGGGAGCGTGCGGACCCGATCGGTGGGGAGGAGGAGGGCCGGCTGAGCACCACGGTGGGCGCGACTGCCGAGATCCGGAACCAGAACCTCTTTGGCCGCGCGCTGACCGCCGGCGTCTCCGGTCTGGTCGAAAAGGACTACCAGCGTGGCAACGTGTTTCTCTCCAACGCCAGCTTCTTCGGCCTGCCGGTTCGGTCTGTCGTGTCCGCCTATCGGAGCCGAGAGAACATCGACGCGCCCTACGTTTACGAGGAAGTGGGACTGGGCATTGAGCAGCGATGGCGCCGGCGTCGTGTCATCGAGATCACATACGGCTACCGTTTCGAGCGCACTCGCACCTACGATCCGGAACCGTTCGAGGATGACCCCTCGCCACTGAATATCTTCACCAACCTCGGCCGCTTGACCACAGCGTTCCTGGTCGACCGCCGGGACGACCCGGTGGACTCGCAGGGGGGCACGTTCTCATCCGTCTCGTTGGAGCAGAGCGCGCCGGCCCTGGGGGGCGATTCGAAGTACACCAGGCTCCTGGGACAGCAGTATGCGTTCGTGCCGCTTGGTCGCGTCGTGCTGGCCTCGAGACTGATCGCGGGTGGCGCCTTCGGCCCGGACGTGCCGGTGTCCGGGAGCCAGCATCGCTTCTACGCGGGCGGCGGGAACAGCGTGCGCGGGTATGCGGAGGATGCGCTGGGTCCCCACGACATCCTCTTCAACGACCCGCTGGGCGGCACTAGCCTGATCGTCCTGAACCAGGAAGTGCGTTTCCCGATCTACCGGTGGATCCGCGGTGTCGGATTCCTGGACGCGGGCAATGTCTTCAGTCCTGAGGCGCCCTTTGCCTGGAAGGAACTAAAGGTGGGCTACGGGGCGGGCTTGCGCGTCGACTCGCCGGTGGGACTGCTGCGCTTGGACTTCGGCATTCCCGGCTCCACCCTCGCTACCTCCAGCCGCTCCGCGAACCAGATCTCGAGCGCTCGATGGTACTTCGGGATCGGGCACGTGTTCTGAGGTCCCCGTCTGAGCGTCCCTGCTACTTGCGAAGCGCCCTCAGGATTGCCATTGCGGCAGCACGATCCGGCGACTCGGGGGCGAGGCGCACGAAGTAGTTGAAGTGCTCCGCAGCCTTCGACGTCTCGTGCAGTTTTTGAAACGCCTGCCCGGCGTAGTAGTGGGCATACGCGAAGTCGGGCTTGATCTCGGTCGCCCGGGCCAACGCCTGCGAGGCCGTGCCGTTGTCGTTGGCCCCCAGGGCGGACAGCCCCAACTGGTACTGGATGTAGGGGTGATCCCCCGACATCTCGGCCGCCCGCTGCGCCGCGGCCACCGCCTCAGCGTAGTTGTGCTCGAGCATGGCCACGCCAGACGCGCCGACTTGCTCCCAGGCGCCACCCTGCTCCTGCAGGCGGCGGTACTCGGCAGCCGACGCGCCCGAATTCTCCATCTTCAGGAAGGCGAGCGCGGCCATGTAAGTGTCGTCCGGCGAGGCCGCACGCCCTTCGGCCGCGCGATCGACCAGCGCCTGGTACTGGCCGGATTCGTACAGTTGCTGGGTCGACGGCTCCTGGGCCGACAGGCCCACCGACAGGGCGACGAGACCGACGGCTGACCACTTGGCGAGACGAAGTACCGGCATGTTGAACCTCACTGTCGACCAAGCTGCAATGACCGTGCCGGCGGCGCGGTCAGTTATACTGTCTGCGCCCCGTGAAGCAGCCCGGGTCGAGACACCTTTCCTACAGTTCCTGTGTCATCCGCTTCCACTGCGGCACGGCCATCGCCCGACGCCTCCCGGCCGGCCGAGCCGTCCGGTTCCTCCCGCGCGCGACCCTGGCTCCTGCTGCTCCTGCTGGGCTTCGGCATCCTGGTGGTGCCGCTGTCGCTGAGGCTGCTGAACCATGCGGTCGTGGGCGACTTGCCGCCGATCGGCTACCTTCCGTCCCTCGAGATTAGACGTCCGCATCAGCCCTTCCGTGCCCAGACCATTGACGAGCTGCGGACAGGGAATCCGGCCTGGGTGTTCATCGGCGACTCCATGATGGGGACGCGCATCGACCCCGAGCACCTGGGACGGCTGTCCTCGACGGGTGACGAGCTCGTGTCGTTCCTTTATCACGCGGCCACCGGTCCCGCCTGGTGGTATCTCGCCTTCAAGAACCAGCTGGTGGCGAGCGGCGCGAAGCCGCGGGTGACCTTCATCTTCTTCCGCGACACCAACCTCACCGACACGATGTTCCGGCTCGAGGGGCAGTACGGCCGCGCGCTGGACGAGGTGGCCACGGCGTCTGAACTCGAGCTCGACCGCCTCGTGGCCGAGCACCGCAAGGGCGACTGGCATCGCACGCACAGGGTCATCGCCAACACCTACCAGAGCGACCCCGCCACCTCGTGGATGGAGCCGGCGATTCGGCGCTGGTGGGTGCGCTGGCAGGACCCGGCCCCCGGCACGGCCGAGGCCTTCGAGTGGAACGTGGACCAGATCTTCTCGGTGGACACGCTGCGCTACGACGTGGGCGCCGACTTCGCGGCGTCGGACACCACGGACAGCCCCGACTTCCACCGGGATCTTCCCACCTCGGTGCTGCCGCTCATCATGGACCTCTCACGCGACCACGGGTTGCGGGTGTGCTTCGTCCGCGTGCAGCGCCGTCCGGTGGGCAACCGCCCGCCGGAGCAGTCGCCCGAGCTCGTGCGGTATGTCGCCGATCTGAAGGCCTGGCTCGAGCAGCAGGGCGCGCTCTTCCACGACGACACCGGCGATCCGGAGATGACGCTGGACCTCTATCGCGACGGCGACCACGTGAACGATCGCCGCCGCTACACCGAGATCTTCCGGAAGCGGCTCGACCCGCTGTTTCGCCCGCTCGACCAGGCTCGGGACGCCCTGAGCGTCGTCGAAGGGCGATGATCTTCCACAGTCTCGACTTTCTCGTCTTCGTCGCGGTCGTCGTCTCGATCTACTGGCGGCTCTCGCACCGCTGGCAGAACATCTGGCTGCTGGGCGCCAGCTACGTGTTCTACGGGTGGGTGCACCCGTGGTTCGTCATCCTGATGCTGGTGTCGACGACGGTGGACTACTGGGCCGCGCAGCGGATGGAGGACGACCCCGCGCGAAAGAAAGGCTACCTCTACGCCAGCCTCGGCGTGAACCTCGGCATGCTCGGGGTGTTCAAGTACTACAACTTCTTCATCGAGAACGTGCGCGAGGTGCTGGCCTCCGTCGGCCTCACCGTGTCACCGCCGATCCTCGAGCTGGTGCTGCCCGCCGGCATCTCGTTCTACACGTTCCAGGCGCTCAGCTACACCGTGGAGGTCTACTGGGGCCACATGAAGGCCCGTCGCAACGCGGTGGACTTCGCGCTGTTCGTCGCGTTCTTCCCGCATCTCGTGGCCGGGCCCATCATGCGGGCGACGAACCTGCTGGTGCAGGTGGAGCGGCCGCGCGCGTGGAACATCGACCGCGCCCGCGACGCGGTGCTGCTCATCGCCTGGGGCTTCTTCAAGAAGCTGGTGGTGGCCGACAACGTCGGCGTCATCGCCAATCGCGTGTTCAGCCACCAGGACCCGTCGTTCGAGATGCTGTGGGCCGGCGTGTTCGCCTTCGGGCTTCAGATCTACGCGGACTTCTCGGCCTATTCGGACATCGCCCGTGGCACCGCCCGGTGGTTCGGCTTCGAGCTGATCCTGAACTTCAACCACCCCTACATCGCCCACAGCCCCACGGATTTCTGGCACCGGTGGCACATCTCGCTGTCCACGTGGTTTCGCGACTTCGTCTACATCCCTCTTGGTGGCAGCCGCGTGGGCGCGTTCCAGCGCGACGCCAACCTCCTGGCCACCTTCCTCATTTCGGGCCTGTGGCACGGGGCCAGCTGGAATTACGTGCTTTGGGGCCTTTATCATGGGACACTAGTAGTAGTCACGCGGACCGTCGGGACGCTCCTGAGGCTGCCCGCGAAGTGGCCTGGTCCGCTGGCCATCGTCCAGATTGTCCTGACCGTGTCGGCGGCGTTCGTCGGATGGTTGTTCTTCAGAGAGACCAACCCCGACTTCCTGCGCCGATGGCTCGTGCTCTCGCCGGCCGAGAGCACGCTGATGGAACGGCAGGTCGGTGTCTACCTGTTCGTCCTGGCGGCCACATGGGGTGCGCCGCTCTTCCTGGACGACTTGTGGGCGCTGGGACGCGAGCGAGGTTGGCGCCTCGTTCGATGGGCCGAGTCGCGCTGGGAGGCCATGGGCCCCGCCAGCGTGTCCCGCGCGTTGCTGCAGGCAACGGCGGCCGGAGCGATGGTGACGCTGATCCTCGTGCTGAGGAGCCGCGTCTCACTCGACTTCATCTATTTTCAATTCTAGGAATCAGGAATCAGGAATCAGGAATCAGGAATCAGGAACCGGGAATGAGGAATCCGGGCCCAGAGCCCAAGACCCAAGACCCAAGACCCAAGACCAGGAACTTCATGTCAGACCAGAAACTCAAGATTGCCGTCTTCATCGACTTCGACAACGTCGAGATCGGCGTGAAGACCACCCTCGGCCTCCAGTTCGACATCGGGGCGGTGCTCGAGGCCATCAAGGAACGCGGCGAGATCGTCACGAAGGTCGCCTTCGGCGACTGGAAGCGCTCGGGGGACTACGGCCGCGCGATGTCCAACCACGCCGTTCGCCTCGTGCAGCGCGTGATGACGCCCGGGGGCGACAAGAACGGCGCCGACATCAACCTGGCGCTCGACGCGCTGGAGATGGCCTTCACCCACGCGCACATCAATGCCTTCGTCATCGTCGGCGGCGACAGCGATTTCATCACGCTGGTCGAGAAGCTGAAGCAGTACGACCGCAAGGTGTTCGTCGTGGGCGGCCGGGCCTTCACCAGCCAGGTGATGCAGAAGAACTGCACCGAGTTCATCGCGTACGAGAACATCGTGCCCGACCGCCGGTCGCACGCGCGCCACGAGCGCGGTGAGCGGCCGCGAAGCTCGGCCGGCGCGGCGCAGAGCATCGAGGGCGCGGTGGCGCTGGTGAAGCGCGCGCTCAAAGTGCTGGCCGACCGCGAGGTGACGCCGCAGCTGGGGCTGCTCAAGAGCACCCTGCTGCAGCTCGACTCGTCGTTCTCGGAGCGCGACTACGGGTGCGGCAGCTTCCGCGACTTTGCCGACAAGCTCGCCGAGCACGGCATTGTCACGCTGAAGCATCAGGGACGCAGCACGTTGGTGGAGTTGATCGAAGGCCCCGAGGGCGCTGTCCCGGTGTCGCTTGTCGAGAGCGTGGCACCGGCCATTGAAGAACACGCGGAAGGCGCGTCGCCGGCCGAGGCGGAGGCGCCAGCCCCTGCCGTTGTCGGCGAGGGACGCCCGCGGCGCGGGCGTGGCGACGAGCCCCGGCGTGGGCGAGACGACGAAGCCCGGCGCGGGCACGAGGACGATCGGAACGGAGCGCCTGGACTACCACCTTCGCGCGAGGCCTCGGCGGACCGATATGGCCCTGGCGAGGGCGCTCAGTCGCGGCGAGAGACCGTGGACGCGGCCTCCCTTGGCGACGGCGTGGCGCTGGTGCGTCGCGTGCTCACCGAGGGCGCCACGCAGCCGCGGTGGCCGATGTACCCCAGGCAGTTCAAGCAGTTCCTGCGCGCGGCCGACCCGTCGTTCGACGAGCGCAAGTACGGCTCGATTGCCGAGCTCATGCGGGCGTGCCAGAAAGACGGCCTGCTGAAGCTCGAGCGGGATCGCCAGGGCGGCCTGCGGGTGTTCGCGGCCTCGGGCGGCGCCGCGCGCGCGTCGGTGCCGCACGGATGGTCCATCCTGGCCGGCGGACAGCCGTCCACGCTGGAGGAAACAGGAGAGGGCCCCGAGCCGGCAGACGAGCGCCAGCCGCAGGCCACCGTCACCTCCCATGCGCTGCCGGACGACGACATCGGCAACCGGATGGTGGGTGGTGCCGTGGACGTCACGCGCGCGATGGTCGGAGGCGTGGGCGGTGGCCGCGCGTCGGCGTTCGTTGCTGACGAGGAGGCTCAGCCCGTGATTGACGAGCCGCAGCCGCCAGCGCCCAAGGCCAAGCGCGCCCGGAAGGTTGCGGCGAAGAAGACGCCGGCGAAGCGGACGACCACGCGCAAGAAGAAGGAATAGGACTTCTCACGGATACACCGTCTCGACGTACCCGTGTTCGCGGGTCCACTGGACGCGCCGCAGCAGATCG
>Ga0105100_10002401_pt1 | contig 10963 bp, 6 predicted proteins | sample PPLLak12cMay2015_2_FD_87033 | JGI IMG/M metagenome (GOLD analysis project Ga0105100, IMG submission 87033) | Freshwater sediment microbial communities from Prairie Pothole Lake near Jamestown, North Dakota, USA - PPLs Lake P8 Core (1) Depth... | ecosystem: Environmental > Aquatic > Freshwater >... | reverse complement strand
CGATATCTGGCTTCCGGGTACGCCGGCAACAGCGATTTCAACAGGATTGTCGACGCCAAGATAGAAAACATTCATTTTCATGGCTGAAACGGTAACGCCTCCTTCGGCTACCTGGTACTCGGCGCTAAAAGGACGCCGTATGGCTTCCCCGCCGGGGCCTGTTATTTCAATAATGCCGCCCCATTGTTTAAAACCGGTGGAACCGCCTGCGCGTCTGAAAACGCCTTTTCCCTGGCCATGGTCGACTTGCAGCTGGGTATAATTGACACCGTCCTTTTTATCGATATAGGTATTTCCGTTTTCGTCTGTTTTTTCGGTCCAGGGTTCTCTTACGCCTTCTGCGATCCAAATAACAGGATCCTGCGTGGTATCACGCGCAGCAAGGTAGATGTCGGCCACATATTCACTTCCTCTGAGCACATAGTTGGACACCGGGATGACAACCGCATCCAGTTCATTGAATTTCACCTCGCCGGCACTGATCTGGGTAAAGAGGTAATTGATCACTTCCGATTCGGCATTCCTGATGTTCAGTTGCTGTGAAGACATAATGGCAAGGAATCCCATGAGGGGAGTATGACCGAATTTGTGATATTCCCAGGTTTTTTCTTCGGGTTTTTTGATCTTCTTCTCAGAATATGGGGGTTCTGTATCCAGGCCCTTTACGATTGATTCACGGAGTTTTGTGTTGACCGGAGGAACGAGACTGAGCAAATAATCGCGGTGGGTTTCAATTTCTTTTCTCAGTTTGGTGGCTTCACTTCTTTCCGTCAGTTCATTTCCGATCATGATCCTGCCAGGGGTGTCAAAATCGGTGGTAGCTTTGATTTTGTCACGGAAAATGGAATCGCCTTTTATGCCTTCTGAATTTTTCTCCGCTTCATTCAATACATGCATTTTTAATCGCTGAACGTAATTATACAAGCTGTCGGACCGTTGTCCAACCTCCTTGGCAAGCTGCATCCATCTGGCTGTTTTGCTCTGGTTTAACTGGTATGCTTTGTCAAACTCGGAATATACATCATTGTTTTTATTGACGACTGTTTTAAGTGTTTTTTCCAATCCTTCATCAATGATTTTGAAGGCATCCAAAACACTGACCGATACGTTCAGGGCTAACATGGCTGTCAGCACCAGGTACATCATACCGATCATTTTTTGTCGCGGAGTCTCTTTGCCGTGAGCCATAATAGATCTTTATCTGATAGGTGCTTACTTGTTAATCATAACATTCATCGATGACAGCATATTGCCGTAGATATTATTCAGGGAAGAAAGATTATCCCTGAGTTTCATGATCTCATCCTTGTACCGGTTTGTTTCATCTACGGAATCCTTGAGTTTGCGGATCATATCCTCAACTCCGGAATATACCTGTTGTGCGCCCTTAAGGTGTTCATTGCTGTCCTTGATCTGCAGTTCATAAACAGAATTCAGTGCAGACAGGTTCTTGTTCAGTGATTCAAGATGGCTTTCATAGGTCTTTCCACCCTGTGATAACAGCTGGTTTTCACTTTTAATGGTTTCAGCAATCTGCTGGTAGGTGCTGGAAACTTCACTTCCGGATTGCGCAATCTGTTTGGCAGACTGAGAATAAGCGTTAGCCAGGCTTGAAGCTGAATCTTTGATGGCACCGACTGAAGCATTATAGGTCTCATTCATATTGCTAACGGTACCGGTTGCCGCCTGCAGATGTGAAAGGAATTCTTTGGTGGCAGCTGATGCCCCGGAGATATCAGCAATACCGACCGCGGCTTTATTTAATTTTTCGAGGCCGGAGCCGATATTTTTCAAGGTATCTTCATTGATGTTGGCATCCCCCAGGATATTCTCGATACGTTCGAGTGGCCGGCCACCAACGCCTGGTGACAGTTCCTGCATCTGTTCCATTTCGTCCTGATCGGTCATACCAGATAATTCAGGGTATACAAGTGTCCAATCGAGTTCTTCATGCAATGGTTCAAAAGCAGAAAAGAAAAAGATAATAGCTTCCGTGCACATTCCGACAGCCAGCATGATGGTTGCTCCTTTCCAATGGTTGATCTTGAACAATGCACCTAAAATTACAATGGATGCTCCCCATCCGTAGAGCTTGGACATAAATTTTCTATAAAAGGAGCTTTCAACGATATCTGCTAGACTTGCCATATATTAGATATTAGAAGGTATTGAATTTTAGTTAGTTCCCATATATGATCTCACACACCTGAATCCGATGTATGATTTTGAGGTATCCTGGTATTCATAAGCCCTTGTGCCGTTCTGAAGGAAGAATGCAATATCTTTCCATGAACCGCCGCGGATCACTTTCCTTTTCATGACGGGAGGGTCATTGGGATTAGCGTTGTAACGGTAGTCAGGATTAAGGTCATGCGAAAACATATAGGCTGATTCGTCATACGCCGTGGAAGTCCATTCTGCCACGTTACCAGCCATATCGTAAAGATTGAATTCATTGGGCTGATAGGTGCCGACAGGCACTGTCACAACGCCGCCATCGTCGGCGTAATTACCGCGCAGGGGTTTGAAATTGGCCAGGAAGCAACCTTCTTTGTTACGGGTATAATAACCTCCCCAGGGGTACATCGAATGTTCGAGGTTGCCACGGGAAGCATATTCCCATTCACCTTCGATAGGCAACCTGTAGGGATGAACGCCGGGATGGCCGTCAAGTTCCAATGCCGTGTTCAGCAACTGGGTGCGCCAGATGCAGAATGCCGTCGCCTGTTTCCAGGAGACGCCCACGACCGGATAATTATCATAGGATGGATGCCAGAAATACATGGTGGTGTAAGGTTCATTGAAAGCATACGTAAAATCGGCAATCCAGCAAAGGGTATCGGGATAAACGTTGACTACATCACGGATAACAAACGTTGAACGGTCTTTAATTTCAATTTTATCGCCATCATTATTCAGCACGAAGCCTTCGTATTTTTTGGTCTCGAAATTATACCGGTTGGCTTTTTTGGCAGCCTGCTTCAGGTCGATCCAGAAGTACTCATACATAAGTTTCCGGGTGTCGATTTCCTTTTTGTTATAGAATCTTTCCTGCTGTGAAAGGAACAGGTCGCTGAGGATCTCGTTAACCTCTTCATCCCTGAAATCAATTCTGGTTTCCCAGTTGATGGCCGGAGGTTCAATCGGATTTCCATAAGCATCTTCGGAAATAACATAATCATCCAACTGTTCACCCAGCATTCTCCTCATAATGGAGTCCCTGACCCAGAATACAAACTGCCGGTATTCATTATTGGTTATTTCAGTTTCATCCATCCAGAAAGGATCGATGGTAACAGTCTTGGAGAAGGACGTCTGAGCCCATGCAACATCCTGATCACTAGGTCCCATATTAAAGCTTCCCTGTGGAATAAAGACCATTCCGAATGGTTCCGGCTCGTAAAACTTGGTTCGTCCCTCAACCCCTGTAAGTTCACCGGTTTTGTAGTTGGAACAACTACTGATGATGAATACTGCTAGAACGAAACAAAAAGAAACGAACTTTTTCATAATCAAAGGTATTTATCTAAAATAACTAGTACTTCAATGTTAGTCTAAAATTAAGTATTTTTTTATAAAAACCTAATGCTCCTGTATTTTTGTGAGGCTTTTTCAACGCCAACCTTAAAGGCGTAGCTGACCATTATTTCATGTGATCCGCTTTGATGACTGATCAGATCAGTAGTCTCAAAATCATAGGCATATCCGATCTTCACGCCATTGAGTATTTCCAGTCCGGCCATGCCTACCACGGCAGCTCCGACTCTGTATGAAACGCCGGCCCATATTTTTTTATTGTACCGGAAGACAGAATTTAGATCAATTCTTGAGGTGGCTCCGTCAGATTCAATCAATACGGCGGGCATAAATTCGAAAGCCGGATTTGACAACTGCAGGTTATACCCGGCCGTCAGATAATAGTGCCTGACCATCTGATCATTGGTTGAAGATGCGGTAGAAGTTGATACAGTCTCATAAATGAATTCATCTTCCAGCAGGTGGGTGGAAGAAATGCCAACATAAAGCTCATCCGTCTTGTAAAAGATACCGGCGCTCATATCCACGACAAATTCATTCTGTTTGCCGGAAGGGATGCTGGCGTCACTGCCAAAAGGCACATGTCCCGCACCATCCGGAATAACCCATTCGGGATCCACCAGTTTGCGGTTCAGAAATCCTGCTCCCAGGCCGACCCCTAGTTTTCCATCGCCCACGTTGAACTGATAGGCATAAGAAAGGGAAAGGTTGATATCTTCATTAAAGCCCAGATTATCACTGAAAATAGATAAGCCAACGCCGTGGCTTCTTTTAAAAAGCTTAAAGGGGGCGTCGAGGTTCAGGATAAGGTCCCTTGGTGTGCCATCGCCAAAGCCAAACCATTGCTGACGCAAAATAGCACTCGCCGTGATCATATCGTAACTTCCGGCGTATCCGGGGTTGATGGAAATCTGGTCAAACATAAACTGGCTTACCTGTCGCTCCTGTTGTGCGTTTAAGTTAGTAATTATCGTTAGTAGACAAAAAACCTGAAGAAACCTTTTCATTTTATTACCCTTTTACTTTTCACTTTTACAGATAGCGATAAGCCTTCATGTATAAAAAGTAAAATAAGTAAAAATATTGTATTCGTACAAATGGAAATTAACAGTTATATGTTAATAAATAAATTTACGAACTAAATTTTACTCTTATACTGAATTGAAGGAAGAATGTTTCTTTTTACCGGTGATCTTTTTAAAAAAAATAGCAAAAAAGCATTAATTCATCAATGGATGCGTTGAAAGGTGCGCCACCATAAGTCAGGGATATCATGGTTGGAGGCTTGCTGGTATTCCTCCTGTGTGCACGCTACCGGGAATGACTTTCCGGATTTAACATCGGGGACATCCATCCACCAGCGGTTAGTGACCTGGCTTTTGTAAAAAGTCAGCTCATGTTCCATATCTTCATGATTGATGATAAACACTTTAAAGTCGCTGCTTCCTGAAGACGGATTTTCAATTCTTCGCTGTGAAAATCCCTCAATGAAATACCAGATCATCTGGGCGGCCAGATGAGCTGTTTGGCCGTGATGATCAAGTCCGGGATTGACTTCAAAGATCCCAAAACAGGATACATGATCGCCCAGCCCGGCATATCTTGAGAGTTGACAGCTTTCTTCGGCATATAGCCCGTTGGGTGAAGGGAAGGATGTTGCAGGGGCGTCGGACTGACGAACCGAGCCAATGTCAAAACTTACCATATGAGCATCCCTGAGGCTGGGCTCTGCCAGGGTGAGGTTATTCCGCAAGGCTCCAAGGCGGATAGATTCGAATCCCATCTTATCAAGTTGTGCCGTATGCTTGTTATGAACAAGGTATTGCTGGTGGCCAAGATTGCAATAGCGAAACAGTTTTTTGCTTTTCCACAGGGACTGCAGGTAGGTTTCTGCCGAGACGGCATCTGCACCCGTATTGATCCTTGAATCGATGGTGACGAGGTTCACCTGGGATTTTGATTGCTCATAAGCCAGGTAAGCTCCATAGGTAAGATCCTGCGATCCCCCGAGGATGATCCCGGTTACCTGGTTGTTAAGGAGTTCCAGCATCACGTCTCTAAGTCCGTAATAAGTATCACCGGCCGAAGGGGTGGATTTCAGGTTTCCGAGGTCAATGATCCTGGTTTTATCATTGACCCGGCAAAGCGGATAGAGCTTTTCCCTGATCCTGTCAGGCGCTTCTGCAGTGCCATTGTTCAATCCATTGCGGTCTTCGGGAACCCCCAGGATGGCAATCTGGTAATTGCTTATCTCGTCAATCGGATTACTGGGTGTGTTCACATGGAGGTGGGTGCCGAATACGTCATCCTCAGCCCCGAAATGCTTTTCAGGTTTATTGAGCGCAACGGATTCAAAATAGTTATTCAGGTCCATGGGACATGGTTTGATTATTTCTTTCCTTTTTTCCGTGCAGGGGGATTGTTGATCAGGTTGAGGCATTCCTGATAGCTGATCGTTGCGGGATCAGCAGTTCCGGGTATCTTATAATTCTCCTTTTTGTATTTGATATAAGGCCCCCAGCGTCCGTTGAGAATCGTTAGTTCAGCATCTTCGGCAAAGGTCCTGAGCACCTTGTTCTTATCTTTCATCCGCTTTTCGTGGATGATCTCGATAGCCCTTTCCTTTTCAACGGAGTAAGGGTCATCTGTGTTCTTATTGAGGGAATAGAAGGCTGAGTTATGCAGAATATAAGGGCCGAATCTTCCGATGGAAACGACCAGGTCCTTGTCCTCAAATTTACCGATGGTTCTGGGCAGCCTGAACAATTCCATTGCTTCTTCCAGGGTTATGGATTCAAGATTCTGTCCTTTCCGCAGGGACGCATACCGGGGCTTTTCCGCTCCTGACAACTCACCTATCTGAACCACAGCGCCAAAACGTCCCATACGCACAAAGATCGGCTTGCCGGTTTCCGGGTCGGTGCCAAGTTTCCTTTCCCCTTTCTTTACAGCTGACGTGGCCAGGGTTTTATTAACTTTATCGTGGAAGGGCTTGTAGAATTTTGCTATCATTTCATACCAGTTGAGATTCCCCAGCGCGATCTCATCAAATTCTTTTTCCACCAGGGCCGTAAAATTGTAGTCGAGGATGTTGTTGAAGTGTTCCACCAGGAAATCATTGACGATCATACCAATGTTGTCAGGAAAAAGCTTGCTTTTTTCAGCCCCGGTGTTTTCGGTTCTGGTTTCCTCCTTTATCGTTTTATCTTCAAGGACCAGCAGGGTGTATTTTCGTTCGCGGCCCGGACGGTCCTCTTTAAGCACATAACCTCGTTGCTGTATGGTGGATATTGTAGGGGCGTAGGTTGACGGCCTTCCGATCCCGAGTTCTTCCAGCTTCTTGACCAGGCTTGCTTCGGTATACCGGGGAGGATAATGGGTAAAACGTTCCGTAGCCATGATATTGCTGTAGGTCAGGGGCATGCCTTTTTCAATGGGAGGCAGAAGTCCGGACACATCTTCTTCGGGTTCTTCATCGCTTGATTCGAAATATACTTTCAGGAACCCGTCGAATTTTAAGACTTCTCCTTCGGCAATGAATTTTTGTGTGGCATTGGATACGGCAATCGTGACGGTTGTCTTTTCCAGCTGAGCGTCACTCATCTGTGAGGCTATGGTCCGTTTCCAGATAAGTTCATAAAGCTTCTTTTCGACGGCGGTTCCGGCAATGGTATCCTTATCTAGATGGGTCGGTCTTATGGCTTCATGTGCTTCCTGCGCGCCCTTGCTTTTGGTTTTATAATTCCTGCGGTTGCTGTACCGTTCGCCATAGATCCGTGTGATAACATCGCCGGCTGCATCAAGGGCAGTTGCTGCGAGATTGACGCTGTCGGTACGCATATAGGTGATTTTCCCGGCTTCATATAAATGCTGGGCAACGGCCATGGTCTGCGCAACCGAAAAACTGAGCTTGCGGCTGGCTTCCTGTTGCAGGGTTGATGTGGTAAACGGAGGTGAAGGTGATTTGCGCGCCGGTTTCTTAATGATATTTTCAACGGTAAAATTTGCCGTTTTACAAAGGTTCAGAAACTCAAGCGCCTTTTTCTTCTCGGAATATTTTTCGTTGAGCTCTGCATTCAGCTGATATTTTTTCCCTGCACTGTCCTTACCATTAAAAATGGCAGATACCTTATAAGCAGATGTGCTTTTAAAGCTGATGATCTCCCGTTCCCTTTCAACGATCAGCCTCACCGCAACGGATTGAACCCTGCCGGCCGACAGGGAAGGCTTGATCTTTTTCCACAACACGGGGGACAGCTCATACCCTACGAGCCTGTCGAGAACACGCCTGGCCTGCTGTGCGTTTACCAGGTCCTGGTTAATTTTGCGGGGGGTTTTGATAGCCTCTTCAATCGCTTCTTTTGTAATTTCATGAAAGACAATTCGTTTGGTTTTGGCAGGATCAAGACCCAATACTTCAACCAGATGCCAGGCTATGGCTTCTCCTTCACGGTCCTCGTCAGATGCCAGCCAGACTGTTTTGGTTTTTTTTACCACATCTTTCAGCTCGGTGACCACCTTCTTTTTGTCGGGTGGTACAATGTACTTAGGCTTGAAGTTCTTTTGCGTGTCAATGCTTATTTCATTTTTCAACAGGTCGCGTATATGGCCCATGCTCGATTTTACCTGAAAGCCTTTTCCCAGGATTTTCTCGATGGTTTTGGCCTTGGCAGGCGATTCCACTATTACCAGGTTGTCAATCATCCGGTTATCGGTATTAAAAATTTGCAAAGAAACCAATTATGGCACTAAGTTCAAAATTTTATTTAAATATTATTACTTTTACCTCCTGCCGGGAAAATTTTTCTTATGAAAAGAACGTTTGATGCGATAGTTAAGTATATCAATAAAATTTATTTGGTTCTCCAACCTTATTTCAACAAGATTGCAAATATGGACCGGAAAAAATTTAACCGAACCTTCTGGATCATTTTCATTGCCCCGTTTGCCCTGCTGGTTATTTTACTGCTATTGGCGGCCTGGGGGGTCATGGGATATATGCCCAGTATTGAGGTGCTTGAAAATCCTGAGATCAATCTGGCCTCTCAGGTCATTTCTGCAGACGGCAAGATGCTGGGATCTTTTTATTACAAGAATCAGAACAGGACTTTTGTTGACTACAATGAACTGCCGAGGCATCTGGTGGATGCATTGATTGCCACAGAAGATATCCGTTTTTACCGTCATCCCGGGATTGATGCCAAAGGACTGGCAAGGGTTGCGATAAAGACCATTTTGCTGCAGCAGCGGAGCTCAGGCGGCGGAAGCACAATAACCCAGCAGCTGGCTAAGCTGCTGTTTCATGAACCGCCGAAAACCAAAATCGGAAGGGCGAAACAAAAGCTGAAGGAATGGATCATTGCCGTGCGGCTTGAACGGGCTTATACCAAGGAAGAAATTATCACCATGTATTTTAACCAGTTCGATTATCTCAATCAGGCCGTCGGGATCAAGTCGGCTTCCTATATATATTTCAATACCCTTCCCGATTCGCTGAAGATTGATCAGTCGGCTTTGCTGGTGGGCATGGCTAAGAATCCGGCGCTGTACAACCCGGTTGATTCGGTCAAGGCGATTTCAGCCAAAAGGCGCAGGAATATCGTTCTGAATCAGATGGAGCGATATGGTTATATCGATGAACAGACCTCGGATTCCATTAAGTCGTTGCCGATGAAACTGAACTTTCAGCGGATCTCGCACACCGAGGGATTGGCCACCTATTACAGGGAGTTTTTACGGAGGATCATGATGGCGAAGGAGCCCAAAAGGAAGAATTTCACTGAATATGCATCGTACCAGCAGGATTCGCTGGAATGGGCTGACAATCCTTTATATGGCTGGTGCAACAAGAACAAGAAGCCGGATGGCAAGCCCTTTAACCTGTATACGGACGGCCTGAAGATCTACACCCCCATTGACACCCGTCTGCAGCAGTATGCTGAAGAAGCGGTAGCCGAACATCTGGGACAATATCTTCAGCCTGCCTTTTTTACAGAGAAAAAAGGAAAAAAGACGGCTCCCTTTTCAGCCGACCTTAAACCAAAACAGGTTCAGGATATTTTGTGGAGGGCAATGCGGACTTCTGACCGGGGGAAGTATTTATTGAACCAGGGTGTATCAGTGGATTCCATTTACAGGGCTTTCAAGACACCAGTCTCCATGAAGGTTTTCAGCTGGCATGGTGAAGTCGATACCGTGATGACGCCGCTTGACTCGATCAAATATTACAAGCATCTGCTGCAGACAGGTTTCATGGCCATGGATCCCCGGTCGGGCTTTGTCAAATCCTATGTCGGAGGGATCGATTTCAATCATATCAAATACGATCATGTAACCCAGGGGAGAAGGCAGACGGGCTCAACTTTTAAACCTTTCCTTTATATTCTGGCTATGCAGGAAGGATTCAATCCCTGTGATGAAGTCCCTAATTCACAGGTGGTATTTTATGATAAAGACAGCATTTACAGTCCCAAAAGCAACAGCAGACCCGAGGACCTGAATCAGATGAAGACCCTGAAATGGGGGCTGGCCACTTCGGAGAATAACATTTCAGCTTTTCTGGTAAGCCGGTTCAAGCCTAAGCCTATTGCGGATATTGCACATAAGATGGGAATCACCAGCTATATTGATCCGGTGCCCTCGATGATCTATGGTACGTCGGATATCAGTGTAGCCGAAATGGTTTCATCCTATGCTACCTTTGCCAACAAAGGCGAACATACAAAGCCGGTGTACGTCATCCGGATTGAGGATAAGAATGGCAATATCCTCACGGAATTCAAGCCCGAGCGGATGGAGTCCATCAATGAAAAAACAGCGTACCTTATGCTCGACCTGATGCAGGGGGTTGCTGATTTCGGAACGGCAGTACGGCTGCGGTATGCGTATAATTTCACGGCCCAGATCGCTGCTAAAACCGGCACTACCCAGAATCACTCCGACGGATGGTTCATGGGCATCACCCCGAAACTTGTGGGTGGATGCTGGGTGGGCGCAGAGGACCGTTCGGTTCATTTTGACGTGATGAGGATGGGACAGGGTGCCACGATGGCCTTGCCTATCTGGGCATTATTCATGAAAAAGGTATATGCTGATTCAACCCTGGGCATAACCCAGGAGGATACCTTTGAAATGCCGCCCGATATGCCTCCTATACCAAATTGCATGGAATATGCTGAAAAGTCGACGGACGGGATGTATTACTGGGAGAATGAATGGTAGGGAGCTAAGAGAGGGAGAGACGGAGAGAAGGGGAGAAAAATGAATTTTTAGCTTACTTAAATAATTATTCGAAGCAGTCCAAGTCCCCCCTGGGGGGATAAAGGGGGGTTTTAGAGACGGAGAGAAGGGGAGAGGGGGAAAACGCGGCAGGAGGCAGTGGCAGCAGGCAGTAACTTAGAACTAAAAACTCAGAAATCGTACAACT
>Ga0105100_10002400_pt1 | contig 10966 bp, 7 predicted proteins | sample PPLLak12cMay2015_2_FD_87033 | JGI IMG/M metagenome (GOLD analysis project Ga0105100, IMG submission 87033) | Freshwater sediment microbial communities from Prairie Pothole Lake near Jamestown, North Dakota, USA - PPLs Lake P8 Core (1) Depth... | ecosystem: Environmental > Aquatic > Freshwater >... | reverse complement strand
TTTCGCTCGGCAGGATGTCGGCCGGACTTTCAGAAGTATACAATAAATCCATTAATAATGCTCCATGTAAGTAAGGTTTCAAAATCATTTCACCAGAGGGGAATTGTACTCAATGACCTTAGCCTCACCGTAAACGAGGGTGATTCTGTATCCATTTCCAGTCCGTCCGGTTCAGGTAAAACAACTCTGCTTAATATCATCGGGTTGCTTGACCGGCCTGATAGTGGCGAAATAATCTTCAAAGGAACGCCTGTGCTGAACTATAATCATGAAGAATCAGCTGTTTACAGAAATAAAAATATCGGGTTTGTATTCCAGGATCATCTTCTGCTTCCATATCTTACTGTTATGGAAAACATACTCCTTCCGCTTCTTGCTTCAAAAACCGGAGAATCTGAATACAGACTTAAGGTTGACGATTCATTGTCAATTATGGAAAGGACAGGGATAAAAAGCATTGCAGACAAATATCCTTATCAGATCTCGGGTGGCGAAGCACAGAGGGCAACTCTTGTCAGGGCCCTTGTCAACAAACCATCCATTCTGCTGGCCGATGAACCTACAGGCTCACTTGATAAGAAAAACGCTGGAAACCTCGGCGATCTTCTGATTCAGATGAACCAGGATTTCGGTATTGCCCTCATACTGGCAACCCACTCCCAGGAGCTTGCCGACAGGATGAAAGTCCAGTACAGCCTGGCAGACGGAAAACTGGTTCCCGGAAATAAATATTAATAAGGACCGGATGAAACTGAGTCTTTTTCATATTGTAAGGCGATCGATCTCCCATAATCTTAAAGGTTCTGCTTACCAGATAATTATCATTGTTCTTCTCACTGCAGTGATTACCGGTTCACTAATGACCGGCAAATCGGTCCGTAACAGTCTTAAAATAACCTCCCTTGAAAAACTGGGAAACACCGGCATACTCCTGAGCTCGGGTATCAGGTATTTTAATCCCTCACTTGCCGATCGGATGGCAGCTGAAACGGGTGCAAACTGTATCGGAGTTCTTGAGCTCGACGGTTACTGTCAGAATTTTGTAACGCAACAGTTTGCGCCTCAGGTAAAAATATATGCGTTGGATGATGATTTCTTTCCCTTTCACGGTATCGGCGATATCAAAATTAAAAGTGGAGAAGTATCTGTAAACGAAAAACTTGCCTCCTATCTCGGACTAAAGGAGGGTGATGAACTGATAATACGTTTCAATTCCATAACAGATATACCGTCTGATGCTCCTTTTTCACCCGGGGATGAGTCAAATCAGTCGCTGGTATTAAAAATTGGCCAAATCCTTGGTGCAGAAAATAAAGGCAATTTCTCCCTGGGCATCAGCCAGCTGATCCCTCTGAACATTTTCATCAAACGTTCGGATATGACCGATTCAGGCGGAGATATTCCTGATGTCAACAGGATCCTCTTCGACAGCCGGAAAAACCTGTCAGCTGAAACTGTTTACATCAGTTTCAGCAGAATCATTAAACCCGAAGATACAGGATTATCAGTCAGACCCATACCTGCAACCGGAGGATATGAGATCATTTCTGACAGAATATTTATCGATCAGTCGCAGGTTGATGAGATAAGCAGGCTGCATGACTCTTCCTTCCCGGCCATAACCTACCTTGCAAACAGCATCTCGAACGGCAACAAATCCAGCCATTATTCATTCATTTCTGCACTTGATCCTGCTTTGTACAATGGAATTCCTGAAGACAATGGTATTGTAGTTAATGAATGGCTGGCTGAAGATATTGATGTAAAGGAAGGAGACACCGTAACAGTGACATGGTATTCACCCGATCCCCTTAACCGTCTTACAGAAGACAGTATGGATTTCATTGTAAGTCAGATTACAGGAATGCAGGATATATGGGCCGATTCCCTGCTCATGCCTGAATTCCCCGGGATCGCGGGGAGTGAATCGTGCACCGACTGGGATGCCGGCGTGGAGATCAATATGGACCTGATTCGGGATAAAGATGAGGAGTACTGGAACAGATACGGTGGGACTCCAAAAGCATTCATCAGCTATAAGAAAGGGAAAGAGCTTTGGGCCGGTAATTTTGGTCCGGCTACATCCATACGTTTCAAAAATGATATTTCTGAAAATGATATCAGAGAGCAACTGACTGGTTCTCTTGATCCTTACAAATCAGGGTTTACAATATCCGATCTTCCCAGGGAATCAGTTATAGCCGCAAATAAAAGCGTCGATTTCAGCACCTTGTTCCTGAGCCTCGGATTCTTTATCATACTTTCGGCCCTTATCCTTCTTATTCTCGTTGTTTCGACCTATTATGAATCAAAGAAGGAACAGGTGATGACACTTTATTCAATTGGCTTTCCGAAACGGGAAATCGAAAAGCAGCTGTTTCTTGAATCAGGCCTTACAGCAGTTACCGGAGCAATTGTGGGAGCTTTTACCGGCGGTCTGTTCAATATGATCATCATCATGGCTCTGAACTCTGTCTGGCAGGGTGCAGTCCAGACAAATACACTGACATCCGCCTTCGATCCTGTTTCTCTTCTTACTGGATTTGCGGTCACTATTGCAGCCATTCTGCTGATTCTGAAAATACGTTCAGCAAGATTCCTGAAGCATCTAAGCAAACCTGAGACAGGAAAAACTATCAAACCATCTGCAGCAAAGAATCTGATTGCTGCAGTCATTATTATTTCTCTGACGGCTGTTACAATTGCCCTCTCATTTATTCTTCCTGATCAGGCTACGCCTCTCTCCTATCTGGCGGGTGTTATGGTCTTTGCTTCATTTATATTTTTGATCAGGCAATATTACCTGAGGAAGAAAATATCAGGTACCTACGGTTTCAGGGACAGAAATCAGATTTCGGATTCTTTTTATTCATTTAATCCGTCTCATGCTATTGCTCCCGTACTTTTTCTGGCTGCAGGTCTGTTCGCAGTTATCATCACCGGAGTTAACAGGATGAATATCAGCGATAATATGCTGAAACCTTCAGGGGGAACAGGAGGTTACCTTCTCTGGGGGGAATCGTCAGTACCTGTCAGGGGCACTCTTAACAGCGCGACTACCCGGAGAGAATTCGGGCTTGATGAGCCTGAACTGAAGGATCTGTCGATTGTCCAGGGTAGAAAGACCTCCGGCAATGATGCAAGTTGCCTTAACCTGAATCATATCGCATCTCCCCCGCTACTTGGAATCGATCCCTCGGAATTCATCAGGAACGGGTCATTTTCATTTGCTGTAACTATGAAGGGAATTAAGGACTCAAATCCCTGGCAATCTATTAATTATCCGCCTGCGAATAATACTATTTATGGTATCGCCGACCAGACTGTGCTACAGTACGGTCTGATGATCAAAGCCGGTGATACCCTGAAAATAAGAACCGAAAGCGGGCAGGTGCTGAATGTAATTATTTCTGCAGGGTTGAAATCCTCAGTATTCCAGGGATATGTTATTATAGGAAATGAGAATTTCAATAAATTTTTCCCTTCAGTTGCAGGAAGCCAGATATTCCTGGCTGACGGAGATCCTGAATTATCTGATCTTTATCTGAGCACCCTTTCAGACAGACTGTCAGAGTATGGGGTTCATTTTGAACCAGCGTCCCAAAAACTGGCGTCATTCTTTGTCGTTACCAATACATACCTTTCGGTTTTCACGATTCTCGGCGGAATTGGAATGATCCTTGGTGTGGCCGGACTTGGACTCATCCTCATAAGGAATTTCAACCAGAGGAAAAGGGATTTCGGATTGATGCTTGCCGAAGGCTTTTCCCTGAGAAGCATCAGGTGGATTATCTTCGGAGAACATGCAAGGATACTACTCGCAGGAATACTCTCAGGTCTTATCTCAGCCCTTGTGGCAACAAGACCCTCAATAATGAACGATACAGATCTTCCGTGGAAGACAATAGCTGTAATGATCGTTCTCATACTTGCCACCGGACTGACAGCATTGGCAATATCAGCAGGATCAATAAAGAAAGATACCCTGATAACAAGAATCAGAAAGGAATAGAGATATCACTTTTTGCCGACTGCATAGAGAGAAAACTGGGTTCTGAAATAGATCACACCGTCAGTTATGGAAGGTGCAGTCATACAAATTTCATTCATTGGTATTTCAGCCAGCAATTCAAAGTTATCACCATCCTTTATTATATATACGGTACCCTCCTCATCAACTATAAAAATCCTGCCGTCAGATGCCACAGGCGATGCAATAAAACTCTTTGACTTTCCCAGCTTTGCATTATATACTTCTTTCCCTGTAGCCGGATCGAGACACATTACTGTGCCATTCCAGTTCATATTGTAAAGACGGTTCCTGTAAAGGAGCAGTGTATGCATGTATGATCCTCCCCTGGGGATACACCATTGTACACCCTGATTTGAGGTTTCCCCATCTTTCAGGGTTATATCACCGGATGCACTGGTCTTAACTGCCATTATCGGAAAAGAAGGTCCGTGTGCGCTGTTGAAATAAATAAGTCCGTTGCCAATTATCGGTGTTGGAATCTGTATATCCCCTCCACCCGACATTTTCCAGACCTCTTTGCCTGTGGCAAAGTCATATCCGCCCCGATGTTTGAATCCATTAACAGCTACATATGTATTGCCGTCATTTGTGTAAATGTTAGGTGTACACCATCCGGGATATTCATCCCGCATTGATTTCCATAGCTCTTTACCGGTTTTTACATCATAGGCAGCAACGAATGAGTTTTCGAGCACATCGCATTGAATTATCAGCACTCCCTTGTGAATTATGGGAGAACTCGCGAATTCCCATTCAGCGTTTTTCATTGTGAAAAATACTGATTTAAGAACGCCAAAACTTTTCTGCCAGAGCAGTTTGCCATTGATGTCATAGCAATAGAGTCCTTCTGATCCGAAAAACGCCACAACATGCTGTCCATCTGTTGCCACCGTAGTGTTTGCATGGGTCGATTTTGGATGACGTTTTATTTTCGGAACTCCTTTGTAAGAGATCTTTTCCCAGATAATTTCACCATTGTTCTTATCAATACAAATTACTTTCCACTCGTGAACCGACGTATCGTTCACAGGGGTAACATCACCATAAAGACCAGGCTTAAAACCTGCCTTATCATCTGCACTGACAGCGGTGGTTATGAATAATCTGTTTGCCCAGATTACCGGACTTGAAATTCCCATGCCGGGTATTTTAACCTTCCATCTGATGTTTTCCATTTTATTAAAATCAAATGTTTCCGGAAGGCTGGCATTTTCCAATACTCCGCTTGCCATGTAACCACGGTAACCCGGCCATTGCCGTTCAGGCAGAATCTGCCCCGACAAAACAGCTGAAATTAAAAATGTACTTAGGAGAATTACGATAGATAGACACCTGATTTTCATATATCCATTATTATTTGGTCAAATAAAGGGATTAAAGGTAGAAAATCAAAATATCATATTCAACTGAGAGTAGGTTCCTGGTTTGTTTAAATAAAAAATATTCTTAATTTATTGTATTCCTTCGTGTTACCTAGTGCCAACCTTTGAAATCCTTTGTGGTTAAATTCTTTTTTACCACAAAGTCACACAAAGGATTACACGAAGGACTCACAAAGTCTATGAATTTTACAGGTTAGAATTTAAAATTGTAATTAACCGATATGATATTCATTCCAGACAATCTCGGATAAGAATCCCGCTCATATGTATAATCGAGTTCGACACTCTGTTTTTTCGTTATATTGTATTCAAGACCGGCAATATACCTGACCTTGTCCAGATTCTTTTTATCTTCATTAAATACCGGGAAAAACAGCTCAGATGCTATATATAGATTTACAGGGAATGAAGGAATGTCGTACAATATTTTTGGCTTTATTCTCAGATGTTCCTGGGGCTCTTTATCATTTTCGTCCTTATAATATGTTTTAAAGCGTTGTTCAAATCTAAGCCGTGCAGAAATATCAAAATCACCCAAAGTCGTCTTCCCTTTCAGATCAGCAAACCACTTATGCCGTGGATAGAAAGTATCATTCTTTTCATTGAATTCAGTGAACCTGTATGATGCAGCTGCTGAAAGATACTTGTTAATTTTGTATGTCAGCCCAATATCGAAAAAGGCTTCTTCAATTCTGGATGCATTATCGAAGGTCCTAAGGTTTAAATCAAAATCAAACTCCAGGTTCTTAACCAGCTTCAATTCAGTTGTCGCACTGTACCATATACCAAAATCATTATCCTGTGCAGATGATATTTGTGCTACCAGCAGGAGGAAAACTAATAAAAGTGCTTTCTTAATCATCATCTTCATCATTATTTAAAGTACTTTCTGAAGTATGACCTGTAGTGATTTTGTCAGAATAATAATAAATTGTAAGCTCACAAATATCCCTTAGAAAATTTATCTTACCGACTTCAACCCTGTTAATCTTTTTAATACCTGTCCTTTCCTGCAGATCTTTCAGCAATTGCTCATAATTCTCTTCCTTAATGAGATTAATCTTTTCATATATGATAAGCTTGGAACTTTCATGCTTTATTAGCCAGATTTTTTCAAGTCCGTAAGTAATAAATACGATAACAAAATTGGTAAAAAGAAGATCGACCAGACTTGTTTCAGTATTTGTTAGGGCATTGATCACAGAGACTCCTATTATCAGAAAGAGGTAGGTCATTTCCTTGATAGGAAGGGCATCGGTCCGGTAACGGATTATTCCGAAAATCGCAAACATGCCAAGAGCAAATCCTATCTGAAGTTTTACACTTTCAAGAAGGAAACACAGAAGAAAAACGACACTTGATATCAGTATATAAGTAAAAAGATAATCCTTTCGTTTAGTAGCTGAATAATAGAGCCACCTCACAAGAATCATAATAACCGTGAAATTGAGGAAAAACCGCAGGACGAACTCAATAAATCCCGGAAGATCGATTATATGAATGCCGGCAATATTTACTGCGTCAGGCACTGAGAGATCCATTGTATTCATTTTCAATCCTGTTTAATAATAATAATTTCGGTTTAAGAATATTTGTCAGAGGCAGATCGTACAGCAATGCATTACCGATACAATATTTGCTGAAAGCTGTCGGGTAAACTGATAACTGTTTGATCATCCTTGAGAAGTGCGTACGTGCAGCAAATCCTTCGCTTTTAAGTTCAACTATTGCAACTAAAGGGAGGCCGGCAGCTTTTCCTCCGGGCAGGGTATAAAACAGATCCATGTCGATGGTTACACGCTCGGGGATATTAAAACCAACCAGGGTTATTCTTTTAAAACTGTTTGTAAGAACAGGGTTAAGCACCTCATTGTTAACCGTTACGTGCCTGTTAATAAATTCGATAGCTGATTCATCGCAGCAATTTCCTGAAAGGGCGTTTTCAATCCTCCATTTTACCGTCCTGTTCTTTTTGGTTTTCTTTTTGATCTCAAGAAAGGTGATCCCGGTGGAATGATAACTCCTGAACCTGACCTTAATTCGTCCGGTCCTACCGGTAACATGCTGTCTGAAAAAAGTGAAATCCGGAGTATCCAGATAAATTGTTGTATATGATGAGATCCTGAATTTGTTGATTTCCAGAACCCGGTATCCCGGCTGCATCATTTTCAGTAAATCAGGAATCCGGTTTGCCGGCAGCAGATATTTGGTATCGATCCTGTCCATTAGTCTGACATTGTCCATCTCCTCAAGCCTGATGGAATTAAATGAATCCAGGATACTTTTAACTTCAGAGATCATTGTCAATCAAAATGTTGTATACTGGTAAGTCTTCTTGGATTTTAATTTCTTCTTTGAATCATAAACATATTTCTCAGTTCTCATGCCATTGTCATACTTATATTCAGACGACTCAATAATTCTGCCTGACGGATCATACTCTTCCTCTCTGATTTTGTTATCATCCGAATCGTACTGATATTTGAAATGCTTAGTGATTTTCCCCTGTTTATATGTAATATCTTCTGTAAGATTGCCTCTTTCATCAAAATACTGCTCAGTATCCTTATATTTCTTCGCTACAAGCATGTCGTACTTTTCCTGGTAGACAATGATACTTTTAATCTTTTTGTTCTTTGAGTCTTTCTGTGCGATTACAGCTGTACTAAGACTGATTGCCATGATTATGAGTAATATACCTTTAATTGTCTTCATTTTTCAAGAATTTTATCTTTTGGTTCACGAAGATACATTCCCGGCCGCCAAAACTATTTATGCTTTTTTCTGTTTTTATCCTGACTTTTTAACAATACATTAATTAATACAAACAACGTTAATCCTTCCAACTAAATTGCCCCGATCACATATCTGAATTATAATATCATACAACATGAAGACCCTTCTGATCCCCACTCACCCTTTGATTTTTTTGAAAAGCTTATCAGGAAACTCAAAAAATGCACAAAGTTATAGGAAAAGCTCTAGGATTACCATTCAATGGATTATCAGGCAGTATATTCAGTAAGTCCCAGGTTCAGTTCAGGTTCTTTGTCGCTTACCGATTTCAGGATTACAAGAGCTGCTCCCAGAGCTGTTGCATCATTTATAACAGATGTAAACACTTTTTTCGAAGGGAATGATTTGGCCAGTAATTTCAGGAATATCCTGTTTTTTCCAAAGCCTCCTGTTATATAAATGTTTTCAATATCATCATTTTCAGGAAGGATAAGTCTGATCGATTCAATTGTCATTTCGCACAATTCACTCATTAGCTGATGATAACCTTCATCAAACGATACAAAGTCAAACAGATCGATCCTTTCTTTAAACTCCCTGGAGTCAGGTCCGCTGCTGAAAAATGCTCTCCTGTCCCCGTGGTACCTCGTTTTTAGCGTTTTAAGAAGTTCCGGGTCATATTTAACATTCTTATAGAAATCATCAGTGGTCCTGAAATGCTCATTTAATTTGCGGACTCCCTTGTCATGCATATTCCCGAGAAACAAACGAGACGATTTCACCGGCTGTCTTGCAACACTCATATAGCAAAGACAATCCCTGTCGAGCTGCTCTACTGAAAGTTTTTCAGGATTAAAAGGATTCATGTTGATACACCAGGTACCAGTCGAAACAAGAAGAAATTTACCCCTGTTCCCTGTAAAATATGGAGCCAGGGAGGCAGAACTGTCATGAATCCCTATTCCTGCCTTTAGCTTTTTGCCTTTAATTTCTATTTCGGTATATGTTTCAACCGGGACCGGCTGAGGAAGATCTAATTCCTTATCGCTGACCCAGGAATGGTATTTCATATTGTCGAAATCCCACAGACCGGTATGACAGCCTATAGATGTGTGTTCAGAGCAGATTTTGCCTGTAATAAGGTACGATATATACTGGGGAAAATGAAGGATATACCGGACTTTTGCAAACAGATCCGGTTTGACTGTTTTAAGCCATAAGATCTGAATCCCTGAATTCAGCATACCGAGTGCAGGTGAGGCTGTCCTCCTGCAAAATTCATCCTGTCCTCCATATCTCCTGTAGAGCCTTTCAGGGATGTTATCGTCAATAGGCTTCAGATAATTGTAAACCGGGGTTATTCTTTGTCCATCAGAATTAAGATAAGCAACAGTGGCACCATATGTGGCAAAATTCACGGCAGTAAGATCATATTTCTCTGAACTGACAAGCTCCTCAATAGATTTCTTAAGCCATGCCTCGATAAATTCAATATTATCGCATTCGAATCCGTCATCATCAAGTGCCTCTGCAAACTTTGTCTCTTCTTCCGAAACAAGCCTTAGATTATAGTCAAACAGAAGCAGTTTTTTGTTCGTTTTGCCAATGTCAAATATTGCTATTACTTTCTCCTTCATATTCCTTTATACATTGATATAAGAGACATTTTTTAAGTTATCACGTTCGTTTGCTAAGTACCTTTTTTTCGTAGTCCATGATCTCTTCAATATAGTCCAGCCCCGAGGGAACTTTATTCACCATGCAATAGTAATCCCATACAGCTCCGTAAGGTTTCGTTTTCATCAGTTCCAGATATGACAGCCTTTCAAATGTTTTTCCCTGTTCTTCAAATTCCAGGAGTGTCTGATGGGGCTCGAGCATCGCATAGAGGAACGCCATTTGGGCTGACCGGGTTCCTATCACATATGCTCCTATCCTGTTAAGGCTTGCATCAAAGAAATCGAGCCCGATGTTAACTTTGCCAAGAACTTTAGCCCTTACTATCTCCTGGGCAATGAGTAACAGTTCGTCATTGAATGTCACGACATGATCGCTGTCCCATCTGACGCCCCTGGTCAGATGCAGAAGTAGTTCATCAATATATAGAAGTATCGATGATATCTTATCTCCCACCTGTTCTGTAGGATGGAAATGGCCATTATCAAGAGTGATCATTATATTGTTCTGAACCGCATATCCCATATAGAAATCATGAGATCCCACCACCATCGATTCTGATCCTATGCCAAACAGCTTGCTTTCAACCGAGTCCTTGAGATATTTCTTCGGATATTTTACTGCAAATATTTCATCAAGCGATTTTTTAAGGAGCCTGCGCAAGCCAAACCTGTCTACAGGGGTATCCTTTGACCCATCGGGTATCCATATATTATGGACTGATGGTGTTCCAAGCTGCTTTCCCATTTCAGCCGCAATGGCTCGGCATCTCTTATTATGCTCAACCCAGAATTTTCTGGTCTTCACGTTTTTGCTCGACAGGGTGAACCCCTCATCTGCCAGTGGATGGGAAAAGCAGGTGCTGTTGAAATCGAGACCTATCTTCCTCTTTTTTGCCCAGTCAATCCACCCCTGGAAATGTTTAACCTCTATCTGATCACGGTCAACCAGCTTTCCTCCAAACTCTCCATAAATGGCATGAAGACTCAGTCTCTGCTTTCCCGGAAGTAGCGACATCACCTTGTCGAGGTCATCGCGCATCTGAGAAATTGTACGTGCTTTTCCCGGGTAGTTGCCAGTTGCCTGGATCCCACCGCCTCCAAGTTCAGCGCCCTCCTTTTCAAAGCCACCTACATCA
>Ga0105100_10002399_pt1 | contig 10968 bp, 8 predicted proteins | sample PPLLak12cMay2015_2_FD_87033 | JGI IMG/M metagenome (GOLD analysis project Ga0105100, IMG submission 87033) | Freshwater sediment microbial communities from Prairie Pothole Lake near Jamestown, North Dakota, USA - PPLs Lake P8 Core (1) Depth... | ecosystem: Environmental > Aquatic > Freshwater >... | reverse complement strand
TGCCTTCGAGCACTCCGCCTCCTATGGTCCCTTCAACAAGTCCCTGTTTACCGAAAAGGGCAGATGATCCGGCTTTCTGAGGTGTTGATCCTTCGGTACGTGTCACTGTCGCAAGCGCCAGTACTGAAGCATCTGAAACACTTAAAGGGATCTGCAGGTAAATATTCTTCATAAGCCTGTTGATTCATTGAATAAAACAAATATATTCAAATTGAAATAACTGATGCAATTAACATGATATATTTGTGCTTAGCCATTTTATTAAAAATATTCAAATATGGGAACCAGATATAATTTCTTCATTGTTGTTTTGCTCCTTTCATTACTGTCGGGATGCCAGACACGCGAAAACAAGCCTGCTGTCAGCAGGGAATCAGATAATTCCTGGCTGGAGGAGATGACAATTCCTGAGCTTCTCCAAGGTTATAAAGAGGGTAAATATACGGTTACAGAAGTAGTATCAGCTTACCTCACAAGAATCGAGGAAATCGATAAAAACGGACCCTCACTCAATTCAATAATCATGGTCAATCCGGATGCAATGCAGATTGCCGGAGAGCTTGACAAAGAATTGTCTGAAGGGAAAATCAGAGGTCCGCTTTTCGGAGTCCCGGTTGTCCTGAAGGATAACATCGACACTCACGACAGTATGCCGAATACAGCAGGGGCAACCGTATTAAGGAATTCATATCCGAAAGCCGATAGTCCTGTTGCCATGAAACTCCGCCAGGCAGGAGCCGTGATAATTGCAAAGTCAAATCTGAGCGAATGGGCGAATTTCCGCGGCAACTCATCAACAAGCGGCTGGAGCGGCATTGGTGGCCAGACAAAAAATCCGTATGTCCTCGACCGCAATCCATGCGGCTCCAGCTCCGGTTCAGGAGTGGCAGTATCGGCTAACCTGTGCATGATCGCCATCGGTACAGAAACAAATGGTTCAATCGTTTGTCCGTCAAACAATAACGGGATAGTTGGCATTAAACCCACTGTCGGACTTATAAGCCGGACAGGCATAATACCCATCTCCTTCACCCAGGATACGCCGGGTCCCATGGCACGGACAGTAGAAGATGCAGCAATTTGCCTGGGCGCTCTTACCGGCGTTGATATGCAGGACCAGAAAACAATAGAATCTGAAGGTAGATCCTTATCTGATTACAAACCGAGCCTTAAAAAGGACGGACTTAACGGAAAGCGCATCGGCATTCTTAAGAATTCAGGAGGTTTTTCAGCAAGGGTGGATGACCTGATGAAAAAAGCAATTGATGACATGACGGCTCAGGGGGCCGTCATTGTTGAGGTTGAAGCTCAAAGGGGTTCAGGATATGAAAGTGCTTCATACGAAGTTATGCTTTATGAATTCAAGGATGGGCTAAACAAATACTTCTCAGGACTTGGAGGTGATGCCCCGGTCAAAAACACGGGCGAACTTATCGGGTTCAACAAATCTGATCCTGTTGAACTCCGGTATTTTGATCAGGAAATCCTTGAAATGGCTGATAAAAAAGGGGATCTCTCCTCCCCCGATTATAAAAAGTCGCTCGCAAAAATGCTGAAGGCCACCCGCGAGGGAGGAATTGACAGCCTGATGAATTCAAACGATCTGGATGCGCTTATTGCACCAACAGGTTCTCCGGCATGGAAAACTGATCTCCTGCTGGGAGATCACTACATCGGAGGAAGTTCGTCACTGGCAGCCATCTCCGGTTATCCGGCTATTACGGTTCCCCTCGGATTTGTCGAAAATCTGCCGGTCGGAATAACATTCTTCGGAAGAGCCTGGAGCGAACCGGTGCTTATTGAAATTGCCTACAGCTATGAACAGAATACACTTCACAGAAAGGAACCAAAATACCTGATCACTGACTGAAATGATTTAAATCAACTGTATTACCGGGGAATTGGGTTGTCACCCTGTTACTTCCTGGAGCTCAACCTCAATCCGAGATAAAACATTCTCCCGAAATCCGGGTAACCAACAACAGTTGAATATTTCAGGTCTGTAAGGTTACGTACCCTCATATAGAGCCGGAGGGGCATTTTAGTTTTAAAAGTATAACCCCCGTTGACATCAACCACAAAAAAATCACCAAGCGGCTGAGGCCCGGCATTTTTTGGTGCAAACCTTCCATTCTCATACTTAGAGACATACTTGCAGAACAGATTGAAATCAAAACTCTTTTTATCAAGATACATACCTCCGCCGGAGATCACGGCCGGATTTTCCATGTTTCTTTTCATGGTCCCATCAGTTTTTACCTGTGATCTCATCACCGAAATATTGAGGAATGGTTCCAGCAAATTGAATATCCTGGGTGAAACAATCTCAAACTCGGCCCCCATCTGTTGCTGATCGCGGTTCAAATACAACTCCCTTACCAATCCATTATCAGGGTCTATGACTGTAGTACCACTCAAAGCGATGGCATCTTTTTGAAATACTGCAAAAGTTGCCAGGGTTACTTTTCCGGAACTTCCCATCTGTTTAACTGCCCCCAGGTCGAGTTTATACCTTGTTTCATTCACGGGAACCTCCATTTCGATGTCAAGCGTGCCTTCCCTGGGTTTGACCTGGCCTACGGCCGAGTTGAAATTCACCGATAGCCCTCCACCAGTATGCCAGGATGCACCAAAGCTCCCCTGTATTGTTGCAGGTTCCCATTCATCGTGAACAGGAGTCACATTTTTAAACAGGGCACCATCTCCATCAATATTAAAGGCTGCATAATCAACCAGATAGGTTTTTGTCCAGCGGAATCCGGCGTCAAAAGTCAATGGCCCAATGCGTTGTTCATCAACGATCACCACTGAAAATGTTTCAGTATTACACTCCTTTCCTGTATAGAACCTCTTGCCATTGGGTGCCTTCCAGTGATCATACAATCCGCCTATTCTCAAAGTATTTGTTTGGTGTATGGCAACTGAATGCATGGTGTTCAGTCCGTATTCTATATCCTTTTCATTAGTTGAAACCGACGTGATTTCAGCTTTCAACTGAGGGTTGCGGTATGAATAGAAAAGCTGCAATGCCGATGATACATTTTTAAGGGGCCTGGATATCATTTTTACATTTGAAAGGATCGACCAGTAAGGATCAAAGTTCTGGCTCATTTTGATATACCGTTCATCAGCAGGTGGCTCGGCAAAAGTCAGTTCCCGCTTACCATCGAGAAAGTAAACGCTTCCAAGGATATTCAGCTTATCTGATAATTCCAAGTTAAACCTCGAGTATAATGTTCCCATCGCCTCCCTTGAATGCTTTCCTGAAGGGCCATCGCTCCGGTCAAATCCGGCGCCAGCGGCATACGCAAAGCGTCCTATCTTGTTACCTCCTGAAAGATGGGTATGAAGGGAGTTGAAAGATCCGTACTCTAGTTCAAGAGTGGCCTCAGGACCTGTGTATTCGCGTGTCGTGATATTTATCAGCCCTTCAATGCCCGAAATGCCAGTCAGAAGAGCCGCGCTCGACCTTACGATCTCAATCTTTTCGATATCGGAAGCGGAAATAAAATATGGAAGCTCTTCAAATTCCTGCTGCCATATTCCGTTCAGTGCATAGTCGGGATATGGATATTTTTGCCCTCGGACCGAAAAGAACTGTTTCACCTGTCTTCCCCGTGTCTCGGTCAATCCTCCCGGAATATAGGTCATTGCATCAATAATATTGACGGCACCCAGTTTTTGTATCTGACGGACACTGATTGTGCTTATCACAGGCAACAGTGAAAATGGTTCGGTATATGGTTCCTTCAGAAGGCTCCGATACTCTTTAGGTGCGGTAATACTGACTGAATCGATCAGATATAACCTGGTGCCAATACCGGAACTTCCTTCCTGAGCTTCAAGATTAAATGAAACCACCATCAGAACGATAACAGGAACCAATAAAACTTTCATTCGATCTTTAAAGTTGAATTTTTTCGCGGATCTCAGTGTTATTCTGAATTTCATTGAACCGCATAATTAACAAGAACTTTCCTGATAAATATTTCTTTTAACAAAAATTAAGAATTAAAATCTCTATTTTTGGTATCAAGTGCCCATTACAATTCTGTAAAACAAAGAGAATTAAGCTAATGCAAAAAATGACCCTTAAAGCAGCCGTAGTAATTCTACTTCTTTTCACCCTTCCCGCAGCATACTCCCAATATTACGACTGGCCAATGTGGCGCTATGATCATAATCGTTCGGCCTCTACGCCCGAGCAGCTTGCAGATGATCTCCATCTTCAGTGGCAGGTGAAGTATTCACCCCGGACACCGGTATGGGATGATCCCCTGAATCAGAACCTGATGCAGTACGACAGGATCTTTGAACCCATTGTTGCGGGCAATAAAATTATTCTTGGATTCAACGACCAGGATAAGGTTGTTGCGCTCGATCTGGAAACCGGAGAGGAGTTATGGCACTATTATGCCGATGGACCTGTCCGCCTGCCTCTGGCTTCAGCCAACGGGAAGATTTATTTTACAGGAGATGATGGCTATTGTTATTGTCTTAATGCGGAAGACGGATCATTGGCATGGAAAGTTCTTCTTGCTCCCGGTTCAAATAAACTGCTTGGCAATAAACGTCTTATTTCGATGTGGCCGGCACGCGGCGGAATTGTGATCAAAGACAATATTATCTATACCGCCGCAAGCATTTTCCCGCTAATGGGAACTTTTATCTACGCACTGAATGCTGATGATGGTAAGATAATATGGAAGAACGAAGGTACAGCCAGCAACTATATTCTTCAGCCTCACAGGTCCCCGGCATTTGCCGATGTGGCCCCGCAGGGCAGTTTTGTTATATCGGGGAACAAGCTTCTTATTGCCGGAGGACGTTCCGTTCCTGCAGCATTCGATATTAAGACGGGAGAAGAACTTTATTACCACCTTGCAGCAAGCGGAAAGACCGGCGGCGCTTTTTCGTGCAGCAACGACAGGGTTTTCTTCAATCATCACAGGGAGCGAATGACATACATGTATGAATCTGATTCCGGAAATCTGGTCAGAAGAAATGCCGGAGAATATCCTGTTGTTGATGGTGATAAAATATACTTTTCGGGAAGAAATATCACTGCGGTCATCCTTGATGCGAAAAATCAGCTCGACACTCTCTGGACTCTGGATATTCCGGCGACCACCGATCTGATAAAGGCCGGAAATTATCTGTATGCTGCCGACAGCACAGGTATCAGTGCAATAAGAATAAGCAGGGATAATAAGCCTGAACTTGCATGGAAACATGCTTCGGGAAAACTCATTGAACGTCTTATCGCCTCCAATGGCAAGCTTATAGCTGTTCTTGGGGATGGTTCAATTCAGGTATTCGGTGATAAACCTGTTACCAGTGTTTCGTATTTAAGGGGACCGGATGTTACCCTGAGAGGTAAATCTGCCCTGGCAAAAAAAATTATAGGTTCGACCGGAACCACCGAAGGCTTTGCCCTTGTTTTCGGAACGGATGACATCCGACTTCTTGAAGGTCTTGTAGCACAAACCTCACTTTCGGTTATTGCATATGAAAAGGATCCTGAAAGGATAGATCACCTGCGGGAATATTTTGACGGACTGGGTATTCAGGCCGGCCGACTGAGCTTCCTCCATTATGACAAGACCCATCCTCTTCTTCCGAAATATTTTTCATCAGTCACTGTTATTAATGATATTGATTTTCTGAATGGCTTTAACAAGGAGATTCTTAACCTTATATATGAATCAACCCGCCCATATGATGGAAAGATCATAATCAGAACAACGGGAAAAGAATATAATACCCTGGCTGCAAATCTTGAGGAACTGAATCTTTATGGAGCGGAACATACTTACAGCAAAGGATACACAATAGTATCAAGAACCGGCCCCCTGGAGGGTACTGACAGCTGGACCCATAATAACGGAGATATAGCAAACACCCTTAAATCGGATGACAAACTTGTAAAGGCTCCCCTGGGTATTTTATGGTTCGGAGGAAACTCAAACCTGGATGTTCTTCCAAGACATGGCCACGGACCGGGAGAACAGGTTATTGACGGACGGCTCATCATTCAGGGAATAGGCGGTATAAGCGCCCGGGATGTATATACCGGGAGAGTATTTTGGAGGAGATCTTTCGCAAATCTCCTTGATGACGCATGGCTCGTCTATTATGATGAATCATATGATGAGGAAGATCCGCTTGATCCGAAGTATAATCAGGTGCATTTGCCAGGTTCCAATGCGCGGGGAACAAATTATATTGCCACAAAAGAGTACGTGTACCTCATCGAGGGAGATAAATGCCATGTCCTTGACATAAAGACAGGTGACCTTATTGATACTTTTACGACCGGTGATGCCAATACCCGGGAACTTGGATATATTGGTGTTTATGAAGACTTGCTAATCCTGGGCAATAATTTCTCCGAATTTGCTGGAATGGAATCTGATTCAATAGCATTAAAAAATCCGCGGTTTACCAGGTACGACCTTACAGCCAGCAGTGAGCTTGTGATTCTCGACAGGTTCTCAGGCAAAAGACTATGGAGCATCGGGGCCAATCATGGATTTATTCACAATTCAGTCATTGTTGGGGATGGTATCCTGTTTTGCCTCGACAAGCTTCCGCAGTATCTCGAGACCAAACTCAAGAGAAGAGGGGAAGATCCTCCCGGGGGATCAAGATTACTCTATCTGGATATCAGGACCGGTGAAAAGATCCATGAGGAAACCATTGATATATTTGGCACATGGCTTGGTTACTCTTCCGGACATAAGCTCCTGCTGCAGGCAAACCGGCCATCAGGCGACATGCTTCATGGCGAGGAAGGGAGAAGGATGATTGCCTATAATACCGTAACAAAACAGATCATCTGGGATAAAGCAATGACCTACGGGAACCCTCCCATTATCCATAATGATAAAATCTATTCCAACGGGATCGGATGGCACCTTCTTACAGGCGATCCCATCCTTGAGAAGGACCCGGTAACCGGTGAAGATCTCAAATGGAGTTTCAAGCGTGAATATGGCTGCGGTATTGTGGCTGCCAGCGAGCACCTCCTGACTTTCAGGTCAGCTTCGGCAGGCTTTGTCAACCTGGATGTTTTTGAAGGAACTGGCAGTCTGGGAGGATGGAAAGCCAGCTGCTCCACTAACCTTATTGTGGCGGATGGTGTCCTTAATTCACCTGATTATACGCGTACGTGCCAGTGTCCCTATCAGAACCAGACATCTCTTGCACTGATCAACATGCCATGGATGACTTACTGGACAAACAGTAACTATAAATGGGACGGAAGCCGTATCAGACAGCTTGGATTAAATCTCAATGCCCCGGGCGACAGGACTTCGGACAGGAACATACTGTGGCTTGAATTTCCGAATGCGGGTGGAACCCAATCCGAAATTCCGGTCAAGATCGATACTGTTAATTATTTCACAATCAGGAAGGATCCTGTTTCCATATCTTCGGAAAATACTCCATGGATCAGCTCCAGTGCCATTGGCGGTGTAAGATCGCTCGAAATAACCCTGGCAAAGGAAAAAGATGTATCTGAAACCAGGTACATGATTAAACTCTTTTTCTCAGAGCTCGAGGATAAACAACCCGGCGAACGTGTTTTCAATGTAAGATTGCAGAATGATACTGTTCTTGAAAACTTCGATATTGCTAATGAGGCCGGAAAAAATGACAGGGAGGTGATTAAGTCATTTGCGGGTATAAAAGCCGGGCAAACCGTAACAATTGATCTGATACCTTTAAAGGGAAATACAATAATATCGGGAATAGAACTGACTCAGGAACAGGTAGCCGTGAAATAATCAATTTTATTATGAAGAGAATGCATATGAAAATAATACTCCTGTCAGCAATCTTAAGCCTTGCCTGCACAACAAAGGTGTCGGAATGGGTTTTGGTCAATGCTCCTGCCGGCCGGTATACCCTTATCTATTTTTATAAGGACCAGATTAATGAAACTGACAGAAACAGGAATTCTTCCGTCAGCAGGGAGATCAACCATGCCAATATCGATTTCAGGAGCGTGGAGAAAAAAGATATTGTACAGCCCTATTACGCATTATATTACGGAAACAGGTTATTTGCAAGGTATGATGATTCCAAAAACCTTACCGGACTGACTGTCTCACCTCTCCGTCAGAAAATCGCATCCGAAATAATGGCCGGCAAACTATGCGTCCTGATTTATCTTACAACCGGCAATAAGGAAAAGGATGACAAGGGCATGCAAACAATCCGGAATACACTCAATGACTCCCCGTTTAAAAATATAATCATTGTATCCGAATTGAGCAGAAACAGTGCTGATGAGTCTCATTTTGTATCATTGCTGCTTAATGTGGAGGATGATCTGAAAACTATATCGGAACCAATGCTTTTCGGTGTATTTGGCAGGTTCAGGGCTCTGGAACCATTGCTTGGCAAAGGCATCACTGAAGAAAACATAAAGCTGATGATCGATTTTTTTACAGCCGACTGCAGCTGTGTTATCAAGGACGACCTTCCCGGAATGGACATTCTGTTTACAGATAACTGGGATAATCCTTCAACCGCCATGGTTAACAGGATTCTTGATGAAAATCCTGACCTTCTGCATCATTAATGGATCAGGATAGTGTAACATATGATTCACTTGAAGTCAGACCATTGCCGAAATGGCTCACTGATCAGAGGGACGGCCTTAATACAATTCAGCCTGTAAAAATGGAGATGAAGGAAGACAGGTCGCTTTCAGTTTCTTTTGTTTTAACCGGTGCAATTATTTTGGTGGCCGTTACAATACTGACAGTTTATTTACTCAGAAAGAAAAAGAAAAACCAATAATGAATCCGATAACACTGATTATCAAAGAGCTGTTTTACAGGAAGGTCAACTCCCTGATAATCCTGTTGACCGTTATCATTGCAGGAACCGTTTCCGTGGCAATTTATACCTTAAGCAAAGCCAGTGAAAATGAGACCAGGAAAATAATGCGGGAGCAGGGATTGAACCTCTATATTTTCCCTAAGGGAACGAACCTTATCGATTTTTACTCCGTCAGCAATACGCAGGCATTTCCCGAGGAATATGTCGATAAGCTTGCAGAATCAAAAACATTTGATGCAGTCAGGCATCTCACCGGCATACTTCAGGTAAGGTATTCAGACTGGACCGATCCGAATGGCTCTTCTCATCAGATTGTACTCTTCGGATATAAGGATGAGGCGATGCAGAGGTTCCTTCCGGCACAGGAAACAATGGGCTTTGATGTTGAAAAGGGGAAAGTCCATCTGGGTTTTCTTATTGCAAGGAATATCAGGGAGGGCGATCCGTTTACGATAAAAGGATCTGACGGTTCGCTCCGCAGTTTTGAGATCACAGAACGGCTTGAGGAAGGGAGAGGCATGATCGATCAGGGAGTGGCATTTAACCTTGGGGATCTTCAGGAGGTTCTTGGAATGCAGGGAATGATCAACAAGATTGAGGCACTGGGCTGTGTCTGCAAGGATGGAAGAATCAAAAATGCAAGGAACCAGGTTCAGGCAATCTTTTCCGATCTTGAAGTGACTGAAATAAGCAGTATTGCAGATGCGCGGGAGAACCAGCGCCTGATGATGAACAAATACGGGGCTTTCATAATACCATTTGTAATACTGTCGTGCCTGCTTATTACAGGGCTTCTGTTTTACCAGAACATAACTGTAAGGAACAGAGAGATAGGATTGCTTAAGGCAATGGGGAAAAGCACCTCCGGCATTCTTTTCATGATAATTGCCAAAGCATTCATACTGGGATTGATCGGTGGTATCATCGGATTTTTTACAGGTCACCTTGTGGCGGAATACTTTGGAAGGGAAATTTTCAGGTTCACTTCCTCAGATATTAAGCCCCTCTGGAATGTTTTTTACTATTCCATCCTCCTTTTCCCGCTTTTATGGATGCTGGCCAGCTGGATACCTGCACTAATGGCAACTCAGATAGATGCAGCGAAAACACTCAGTCAGGAATAATAGAAAAGATCCGGGATATGATTGAGCTGAAGAATATTTCAAAACAATATGTAAAGGGAAAAGAAGTCTTTACCGCGCTTAAGGATATAAGCGTCAGGATCGAAAAAGGAGATTTTTGCTGTGTAACGGGACCCAGCGGAGCAGGAAAATCAACCTTGCTTTATGTGATCGGCGGATTGATACATCCCGAATCAGGAGATGTAATGTATAACGGCCGGGATATTTACAGGATGAACAGCAGGGACATTAACCTGTATAGAAGGAAGCACCTGGGATTCATGTTCCAGCAGTTTCATCTGATGCCTTATCTGACCGTTGCCGGGAATATAAAGCTTGCATGCAATGGTAACAGCCAGGCTGAAAAGATCGGATTCTACCTTGAAAAATGTTTGCTTGCAGATAAAAAGAACAAGTATCCTTCGGAGCTGAGTGTCGGAGAAAAGCAGCGCACAGCCTTTATAAGGGCTATAATTTCTGAACCTGAAATTCTTCTGGCTGATGAGCCTACAGGCAATCTTGATGATTCGAACAGCGAAATATTATTATCCCTTGTTAAAGAGTATAATAATGGCGGAGGAACTATTGTCCTGGTTTCGCACAATCGCGAAATCGAAAAGTATGCGAACAGGAGTATTACGCTTCGTCAGGGTTGCATGCAGTAAAACACCCGGAAATAACGCATCCACGTCAGGCAGGCATATAAGATTATTCCTTTTTTGAATCTTCTTTCGATTCTGACTTCATCTTCTCGGGTTCATCATCAACCTTTGAGGCTTTTCTAAAGTCCTTCAATCCCTGTCCAAGACCCTTCATAAGTTCAGGGATCTTCCTTCCGCCAAAGAGAAGCACAACAACAAGCAGAATTAGTATTATTTCAGTAGCACCGAAATTTCCCATCTTTTCAAACTTTTAATATTCTATAAAGAAAACTTAATTTTAATTGAAATAAACCAACACCAACCACAGATACACGATAACTTTTTAACAGTCC
>Ga0105100_10002398_pt1 | contig 10968 bp, 6 predicted proteins | sample PPLLak12cMay2015_2_FD_87033 | JGI IMG/M metagenome (GOLD analysis project Ga0105100, IMG submission 87033) | Freshwater sediment microbial communities from Prairie Pothole Lake near Jamestown, North Dakota, USA - PPLs Lake P8 Core (1) Depth... | ecosystem: Environmental > Aquatic > Freshwater >... | reverse complement strand
GCCATTTTGATTGGAAATCGATACCGCCTGATTGGCTGTCTCAACAAACAGTAACAAAATGTCGTTGACAGCGATACCGGAGGGAAGTGCCGGGGAGATGGCCCCCGTGCCGGATTTAACAGCCCCGGCCGCAACAAATGTAGGAGCCGCCACAGCCTGTGTTGTCGCACTGGCCGGGCTCGATGCGGCGCCAGTGTTCAACAGGGCGTCACGCATCTGCACCGTATAGGTGTACTGAGTACTGGCGGAGAGTCCCGTATCGTTATAGACAGGGTTGGTTACCCAGCCGCTGTCACTGCCGCCGGAATGACCGGTGGTCTCATCGAAGTAGTACTCAACCGGGCCGGTCGCGTCGGAGCCTGTTGTCGCCGTCATCGTAATCTGGCTACTGCTTACCGCAGCGGGAGCCGAGGCAAACGTCGCAGGATTTGGTGTCGGCGGATCGGTATCAGAGGAGCCATACTCGTAGTATTTAAGCGATACGTCGTCAAAGTGGGACTGTGTGCTTTCGGCGTCTCGGCCGAGGCCACAGACAATCTTTATAGCCTGGCCAGTGTAGCTGGTAAGGTCGTTAACGTCATACATCCTGATGAATGCCTGATAGGTACCGCTCAAAACCGGGTCCACCGAGGAAGTTGGCGTGACTTCTACTCCGTTGGCCAACAGTTTTAGCACTACAGGAGTCGCGGAGCCATTGGCGTACATCGAAAGTATGTAGGTGGCGTTGTACTGGATGTTGCCGAGAGAGGCTTCCGAGGTGATCAGGCCACCGGCTGGATTGCCCCAGTCGGCGCCGTTGGCCAAGTAGCAATAAGCCCCACTGGGGGTATGGTTGTTTCCGGTTGATACGGAACCCTGAAGGTTTCCAGTAGCCTGGTCCCGTCCATACGTTCCGCCCCAAGCGATCCAGCCGTCCCTGTCGTAGCCGAGCCAACCGGGGATATCGGCCAGGGTGCCGGTGGTTTGATCGGAGAAGGTGTACAAGCCGCTATCTATGGGGCAATCCGGTCCTACGCCCTGCGTCCAAGTTGTTATGGTCGCGGTGATCGTGGTTGAGTTCGGTTTGTAAATTGTTTCAAAACCGCTGTTCGGCACGGTGACCACTATGCTACCGGCAAGAGGAGTCATGGTACTGGCCGGGGTCGATGCGGTGCCGGTATTCAACAGGACATCACGCATTTTCACCGTGTAGGTGTACTGGGTGTCAGGATTCAGTCCCGTGTCGTAATAGACAGGGTTGGTTACCCATCCGCTGTCAGTTGCGCCGGGATTGCCGGAAGTCTCATCGAAGAAGTACGCGACCGGTGTAGAACCATCGACACCTATTGTCGATGCCATGACGATTTCGGTGTCGCTTACCGCGGTGGGAACCGTGGCAAACGTCGCAGGATTGGGTGTCGGCGCACCAGTATCCGCATCTGTCGTGGCAGATTCCGCGGTAGAGTAGCCGGTGTTATTGTGATTATTACTGGTATCCCGTGCTTTCGCCTTGTAGGTGTACTGCGTCTGGGCCGTAAGGCCGGTATCGACATAAGTGTTGCTGGTCTGCCAGGCACTGTTGTGTCCGGCACCTGCGGTGCAGGCGAAGTAGTATTCGACACCGTGGAGATCATCAGTGGCAACTGAGGCCGTCATAGTAATCGAACTATCCCCGGCTGCCGCAGGAACCGAAGCCCAGGTCATCGGGTTAGGTGTCGGCGCGGTGACATCGGGGTCATAATACAGGTCAATTATATACTGCATTGCCGCTTTAGCCGCGGTTCCTTCTTCAGTATCATAAATATATTTCCACACATTATACCATCCATACTGGTAAAGCGGGTTTCCGCCTTCAGGTTGAGATGGATAGATAGTGAGGTAATGATCCCAGAATTCGGCATTATCCGCTGGGATGATGTCTTTATAATGTAGAAGACGGGTTTTAAATGCCGCGGATTTTTGTATTCCTTCATCTATCATCGCCTGTTGAAGATTACCGGGTTCCTCTGGATGAACGCCCCAACAATGAATCAAAGGCGTCATATCATAGCCGACAGCTTTTGAAAGCCGGAAAATACGGCTATCGATCTCAGTGAGGCCGTCACTTGGCGGCGGAGAGATATAGTCTAATTGCTCCTGGTAATAGAAGCTGATCAACTTATCCCATCCAAACATAGTACCGATCTCAACACATCTGCCATAACCACGGTGTTGATATCGAACCTCATTGTACTCGGTATCCGTTAAGTCCATTGGGTTGCCGTTTCTGAAGTTTACGGTAACAAACCAGGTCAGGGCTGCCTGATCTACATCGATATTCTCCAAATACGCAAGTTGCATAGAATCTGTAAATGCGTCAACGAGTGGTATGCCAAACTTTTCGGTGGCAACATACACATACGGCAGATTAACCGTGGCTTCTTCGTGTCCTGGGAATTTAGAAAACAACTGGCAATGGCTTAACTCGTGAAATTCCGTACTCCAACCGAGGACATTCGTCAGCCAGAAGTGGGAGGAATTCCCGTTCGTGGGATCATTTGGGTTGTAGCCGTGGTTTATTTGAGGGTAGCCGGTCCCATAAGCGCCATGTTGGATATCTGTGTCTGGTTGTACATACAACACGACCAGATTACGAACATTATGAGGAGAACCGTACCCTAATAATTCGGAAACAGCGTCCATAGCCAAATCCCAGTCCTGCATCTGTGATACAGGATCGGCGTAAGCGTAAATCCAACTGGTAGGTACGTTCATCATAAATTTGTCAGATTCAAAATCCGCCCATGGCCCGGGATGGTGACGTTCAGTATCGGTCCATTCCTGCAGTGTAGTCTGGTTAATACTCGTTGCCGAGAAAAGCGGAGACTGTACTACATTAGCTATTTCCACCGTCTGGGTGCCAAAGTTCGCCTCGTATGGCACCATAATATATACCCCACCTCCAAGCGGGTTGGCAATACTGGTAACGGTGCTGGTAATGTTGAAACTCGTCGTTACTCGATCAAGTCTGCGAAGAGTATCTTTATAATATACGTACTTATCCACCGCATGGGCGCCCACCTGAATTTTAAAGCCCTGATTTACTATTGCCGATGGAACGGTTACTTCCCCGATACTGCCGGGCGCCAGGTAAACCCCGGTCGGTCTTCTGGCAGGTATAGGACCGTAGCATACAGGTTTTCCCCACATCGTGGGGTTACTCGCATTTATGGCCACCGCGTATGAGACTTCCGGATCTACCGGAGGAGTGCATGCGCCTGGGAAGAAGTCCGATGTCTCAAGTATCTTCCCATTTAAGAAGGTTTGGTAGGTTTGGCAGTTCGCAGACGTATAAATTACGTCAATGATTGCCTGTTGCACTGCGAAAAGTGCCCGTTCCAATTCATACCCATCGGATCCTCCCTGAACTCTGGGGAATCCGCCATCAGTCTCTGCATTGATCCATAGCGGCCCTATAATTGTGTCATAATAGTCCGCTAAAGTGAAAGCTTCTCCCATAATGGTTGTGTTATCATCCATGTATGCCTTATTCGCTTCAATGGTCGCAGTCCGTGTTTCGATCTGAGGACCGGTTAATGGCGTTGTGCCATCTATATGGTCCATAAGATCACTCATTGCAGCAGAAAGGTCGCCTAAAGTCCCCATTGCCACTTGAACCTGGCCCATGGCGAGGGCAAGAATCGCCATGGCTACAATTGTCAAAACATTTTTTCTACACATCATAATAATGCACTCCTAAAAAAAGTAATAAGGATTACTGTGTCCTCAAAACATATTGAGGACGTACGCGATTTCCACACACACACACTTTAACATTGTCAGACCTGTTCGGCACTCGATTCGATGTTGGCGCAGCGCAACTGTGTTATAGAAGAAATTACTGTTGGACAACGCCCCATTCAACCCTGTGGTGACAGACAGCTTAGCAGACCTCACGCCGAACAGCATCTGGGTCATATCAATCACTATCGTGCCTCCATCGCATACGAAGATACGAAGATACGAAGATACGAAGATACGAAGATACGAAGATATGAAGATATGAAGATACGAAGATTACAAAAGCATCCGCAAACCTCCAATTAGTCTTCGTTGACGGCATATTAGCAAATCACATTTCCTTTTGCAAGTCTTTTTTTATTATTTTTCAACAAATTTATTATTATTTTCCAGCAAGTGACGTAACTCATTGGTGTTGCTTGGTTTCCATGCGGTTTTTTTGGAGGGGGGGGTAAAAATTGTAAATTAGCCTGGTGTTGTTGTAGAAAACCTGGCGGAAGAAGGCCCCCGCCTTCGCGGGGGAATTGTTCGCGGGGGTGACAATTGTTCGCGGGGGTGACAGGTTCGGTGACAATTGTTTGTTTTCGCAGCAGGGAAGTAGTTATAAGTGATACTTCTTTCCAGGGATTTTTGGCATAAAATCATTTGTGAGACAGTGACTCTTGCATTTTCAACTCATTTCGGTAATAATACCCCCTTATTATTGAGATGGCCGGTGTGTACGGCTAAAGCGGATGGACTCTGGCGGTTTGCGTCAGGCCGACTTGTGTTGAGTCGATGGTGTTGTGTTAACTCATTGGTAGAACGTAAGTTAGGAACTAGTTCCTATACACCTTGGCAGTTTCCACCGGATCGGCGGACTATGAATTTTTCGGAGATAATGTGAATGTTTGAACAGGTCGATTCAACCTGCAGGCACACTGAGTTGGAACATCGTATTCTCAAGTGGTGGGAGCAGACGGACGCTTTCAATAAGCTGCGTAAGAAGAACGCCGGCAATAAGCCCTGGTCCTTTCTGGATGGTCCCATTACCGCGAATAATCCCATGGGTGTGCACCATGCCTGGGGCCGAACGCTCAAGGACTGCTACCAGCGTTATCACGCTATGCTCGGCCATGATCAGCGTTGGCAGAATGGTTTCGATTGTCAGGGGCTGTGGGTAGAGGTCGAGGTTGAAAAGGAGATGGGTTTCGAGACCAAGATCGATATTGTTCGGTCAGGGCTGGAGGATTTCGCCAATCGCTGTAAACAACGTGTGTGCAAGTATTCCAAGATTCAGACCGAGCAGTCGATTCGCCTGGGATACTGGATGGATTGGGATAACAGCTACTACACCATAAGTGACGAAAACAACTATACTATCTGGTCGTTTCTGAAAAAGTGCTCTCATCGCGGTTTGATTTACAAAGGACTTGACGCTATGCCCTGGTGTCCGCGTTGCGAGACGGGCATCTCCGAACAGGAGCGTCGGGAAGGGTACAAGAACATAGAAGATGTCGCAGTTTTTGTGCGGTTTCCACTCAAAGGCCGCCGCAACGAATATCTGCTTGTCTGGACGACCACGCCCTGGACGCTCTCGGCCAATGTTGCCGCGGCTGTCAACCCTGAGTTGACCTATGTCCGGGCCTGTCAGGACGGCGAGATTTATTACCTGGCAGAATCGCTGGTTTCGGTAATGAAGGAGAAAGGGCCTTACACGATAGAAGAAACGTTGCCCGGCAAAAAGATGATCGGCTGGGAATATGACGGTCCCTTCGATGAACTGGAAGCGGTAAAACGTACTTTCGCCGAGGCCGGCTATACGCACCGGGTTATCGGCTGGGAAGATGTTTGCGCTAGTGAGGGCGTGGGCATTGTCCATATCGCCCCGGGCTGCGGCAAGGAAGACTTCGATTTGAGTAAGGGCGAAGAACTGCCCATTTTAATGCCTATCGATGAGAGCGGTGTTTATGTTGATGGATACGGGTTTCTGACCGGCAAGTCGGCCGGGGCGGTTGCGGATGAAGTAATCGTCAACCTTCGCGAAAAGGGAATCTACTATAAAAAAGAAAACTACCGTCACGATTATCCTCACTGCTGGCGATGTGGTACGCCACTTTTGTTTCGAACCGTTAACGAATGGTATATCGATATGTCATGGCGTAAGGAAATAATGGACGTCGTTGACGAGATTCGCTGGATTCCGGAATGGGGCCGTGACCAGGAACTAAACTGGCTTGAGAATATGCACGACTGGATGATCAGTAAGAAACGGTTCTGGGGGTTGGCGTTGCCGATCTTCGAGTGCGAATGCGGCTGGTTTGACGTTATTGGTTCCCGGCAGGAGTTGAAAGAACGAACCGTCGAAGGCTGGGAGATGTTCGAGGGCAATTCTCCGCATCGGCCGTGGATAGATGCTATTCGTATCAAATGTGATAAGTGCGGCAAACTCGTCAAACGTATCGACGATGTCGGGAATCCGTGGCTCGATGCAGGTATCGTACCGTATTCGACCGTCAAATACGGCAGTGATCGCGATTACTGGAACAAGTGGATTCCGGCTGACCTGGTGCTGGAGTGTTTCCCGGGGCAGTTTCGTAACTGGTTCTATGCGTTGCTGGCGATGAGTACGATGATGGAAGGTAAGTCGCCTTTCAAGACACTGCTGGGTCACGCCCTGGTCCGCGACGAGCAGGGCAATGAGATGCACAAATCGACCGGGAATGCCGTCTGGTTCGACGATGCCGCCGAGAAAATGGGCGTTGACGTTATGCGTTGGATATTCTGCGGTCATAATCCAACCAATAATCTCAGCTTTGGTTATCATATCGGCGATCAGGTTCGCCGGCGGGTGTTCAGCACATGGTGGAATGTGTACAGTTTTTTTGTCAACTATGCCCGTCTCGACGGTTTCGATCCCCATCGCCGGGCGGTTCCATACGATCAGCTTCAGGAGATCGACCGGTGGCTTCTGAGCAAACTGCAGGTTCTCGTTAAGGTGGCTAATGAGTCGCTGGTCAATTATAACGTGGCGGCGATGGTTCAATATGCGGATGATTTCATCGAGCGGCTGAGTAACTGGTATATTCGCCGTAACCGCCGTCGCTACTGGCGTCCCAAGAACGACTCTGACGCCGACAAACTTGGCGCTTATCAAACGCTTTATCGTGTCATGGTGGACCTATGTAAAATACTCGCACCGGTTACGCCATTTATCACGGAAGAGATTTACCAGAACCTGGTGCGGAGTTATGATCAGAATGCTCCCGAAAGTGTTCATCACTGTGATTACCCGCAATTCGATGAGGCTTTATATACGGAGGGTCTTGCGGAGGATATGGATCTCGTGTCCGATATAGTCTCCTGCGCGCTAAGTTTGCGTGAAGCCAGTCAAATTCGGGTACGGCAACCATTGAGCCGATTAATTGTCGAGCCAACAGATGATCGTACCCGTGATGTGCTGTGCCGATTCGAGGCCCATATCCTGGATGAACTAAATATCAAGAAACTTGAAATCTGCGATATATCTAAATATGAAAGATATGAAGCCAAACCCAATCACAAGACTCTTGGCCCCAAGTTTGGTAAAGACATAAAAGTCATCGCCGCCTTGTTGGCTGAGGGATCTGTATTGGATATCGCCAATGACGTAAAGGCAAATAGAGATATCATATTGAAGGGTGAAAAAGTATGGAGATTGCAGCCGGAAGATGTCATTATCGAAAAATTAGAAGTTGAGAATATGAGGTTCGCAACGGGACCCAGCTTTAGTTTGGCGCTTGATACTGAGATTACGGCTGAGCTTCTTCGTGAGGGGCTGGCACGCGATGTTGTGCGTCATATCCAGCAGAGACGTAAAGACATCGGCCTGGAAATCCAGGACTACATAACCATAAGTTATCACAGCGATGATGAAACACTCAATGGGGCTATAGTCGAGCACCGTGATTATATCTGTAGCGAAACGTTATGTGAACAGTTGAGCTGGTCAGCACCAGGGTCGCAGGGAGGCAGTGAAATAAAAATCGGCGGCATCGTCCTGAACGTAGAGATAAAGAAAATCAGCTAATTGTGAACCGGCGGCGGCGTTGCCTTGGGTAGAAATGATCCCAATGACCGCAAAGAATCAACGGCTAACCATGGAACCGAATAGAAAACATCAACGCTACCAGCGAATTCGGGAGCAACTCCTGGAGTTGCTGACCGTTACGGAGGATCGCACCGCCCGTATGGCAAGCATCGTCGCTTTGCTGCATCATAAAATAGACTACTTTTCCTGGACCGGTTTCTACCGGCTGATTGATGGGAAGCTGTTGGTGGGGCCGTACCAGGGATTTTTGGCGTGTCAAAATCTAAAAAAGGACACCGGTGTATGCTGGGCCGCGGTCAACCGGAAAAAAACGATTGTTGTACCAGATGTAAATAAATTTCCCGGCCATATTCCCTGCGATGGTCGCAGTAAATCGGAGATCGTCGTGCCCTGTAATAACGAACAAGGCGATGTTTTTGCCGTATTAGACGTTGACAGCAGCGATTATAGTTCTTTCGATGACGTTGACGCTCGAGAATTGGAGAATATTGTCAAGTTGCTGTAGTGTTTTGTAAAGTATTGTCGAACAACAAAATGACTGAAAAAGGCAAAAAACTGCGTTTGGGTATTCTGCTGTCCGGCGGCGGGCGGACGATGGTCAATATTGCCGAGCATATCGGCCAAGATAAGCTGGATGCCGAGATTGTTACCGTCATCAGCTCTGTCAGTACAGTGGGTGGGGTTGACCGTGCCCGGGAGCTAGGACTGGAGCCGCACATTGTGCGTAAAAAGGATTATCCGGATGTCGATGAGTTTAGTCGGCAGATAGTCGAGCTATTGGACCAGGCGTGTGTTGACCTGGTGCTCCAGTGTGGCTGGCTGTGCCTGTGGAAGATACCGGCTCACTACGAGAACCGTGTTATGAACATACACCCGGCCCTGCTGCCATCGTTCGGCGGACAGGGTATGTGGGGCAGTCATGTGCACAAAGCAGTGTTGGCCCGCGGCTGCAAGGTAAGTGGCTGTACGGTCCACTTTGTCACTAACAATTACGATACCGGGCCTATTATTGTTCAACGGACCTGTCCGGTACTCGAAGGCGACGGTGCTGAGTCGCTTGCCGAGCGGGTTTTTCAGCAGGAATGCCTGGCCTATCCCGAGGCGATCAGGCTATTTGCCCAAAAGCGTCTGTTTGTACGCGGCGGCGGGGTAGAAATTGCAGATATCAACGGTGGTTGAGGCAAGATCGTCGCCTGCTCAGCGAAAAAAATAGTCTTGCCTGGTCAAGAAATGTAATGTACAAGTACTGGTTGTTTCTGACAGGAATAAAAAAATGAGCCAACCCAACGATCCAAATCAAGATGTTACCCAGGAACCGCAGGTTCGTGGCAATCTGCCTAATGTCGAGCGGTCGCGTATTACCAAAAACGCTGAAAGCTCAGCCCAAACCGCTCGTCGCGTCCGATTCAAACGAATGCTGGTGATTCCAGTTTTGTTTGTGCCGCTGTTTGTGCTGCTGGTGATTTTGGGGCACGACCTGCTGGCAAAAAACGAATATCTGAAAAACATGAACAAAATAAGCCAACAGATGAAGCAATTTCGTGATTCTAATAAAAGGCTGCCCAGCCAGGAAGAGTTTCTGAAATTTGCAATTGATTCCCGCAACGTGGACATCGCCAATCTCAGTTATGACAAATCTCTTATTCTCGAGGATTCGCCCGCCGATATGGTTTTGGCCTATACTCCGAAAAGTGAATTTGAGTTTTTGAAAGATGGTCACGCAGTACTATATCTTGACGGCTCCGTTATATGGGTCAGTCCTGAAACACTACAATCCCAACTCAAAAAACGTCAACAATTCTACAATTCCAGAATAATTTTCAAAGACTATTGAGGCTATTGGAATTTTCGGTTGAACGAAAATTGGGTTAAGAAACTGCGAAAGTAAAGTGCTAATATATCAGCATACTTTGATGCGACTGTGTGCGATTGCCATGGTGGCGTCGGTTCTTTGCGGCTGTCAAGGCCGAGGCGGCCCGATCGCGCCGACTCAGACGCAACAAGAGCGTATGATGCAGAGGCTGGGCCGTCTTCCCACGGTAAAATCAACCGTTCCATGGGAGCTGCCGGAATTCATTAAGGATCGCACCGGCTGCCATCTCAAAATAGCCACCAACCACTATGAAATCTATACTACCTTGTCTGACCCACTGATTTTGCGGAAGGTGCCGGTGTTTTTGGAGACGGCTTTTCTCAGTTATGCTGATGTAATCGGCCGGACTATTGATGTTCCCAAGAAATTGCAAGTGTATTTTTTTGAGACTCGAAGCCAGTGGGAGGATTTCACCCGCTACTGGACCGGTCCCCTGGCGGACGCTTATCTGAAGATCCAGTCAGGGGCTTATTACGCTAATGGCGCCTGCGTCACCTATAGCATCGCTCGCCAGGCAAATTTTTCCATCCTGGCACATGAAGGCTGGCATCAGTTCAGCGAAGAGCTGTTCAAATACCGCCTGCCCGCCTGGCTGGATGAGGGCCTGGCGACGAATTTCGAGGCCTATCAGGACAAAGACGGCCGAGTGGAATTCAGTCCCCGCTTCAACGGTTCACGTTTATTTGCTTTGCGACAGGCGATAGCCAATGGAACGATGTTTACTATTTCCGATCTGTTGGCGCTGGACGCCGGACAGGTGGTATCGCGCTCGGCACATAACGCGACAGATTCCCAGAGCGATCCCAAGGTTTCCGCTTATTACGCGCAGCTTTACGCTTTGGTTCGTTTTCTTTGCGAGGACAATTACGGCCAGCGATTGTCAGACTTTCAAACCATGCTTAACGATGCCTACCTTGGTCGCTGGCCGATCGACCCCGATCTCCAGGCCGAAGCTGTCCAGCGTGATCATAATCCCACCCGCCACTGGAACGCCATTGTCGGCCGGATCATTTTCGGTGAATACATTACGGCCACGCCCATCGAAATCGAGGGGCAATACGTAAACTTCTGCCAAAAAGTCCAGAGCAGCCTGCGCTTTAAGAAAATGCACTAAGGAGTGTATGGCCGGGGCGTTTTGCCCACATTTTATGGTTCCTCATAAGAATCTGTACAGAACACGAGGCTAAGAACTGCTGTATCCTATTGACCTGCAAGGAGATACGTCATTTGTCGCGACATTCGGAAGCAACCCTTGGATTTATCGCAT
>Ga0105100_10002397_pt1 | contig 10968 bp, 8 predicted proteins | sample PPLLak12cMay2015_2_FD_87033 | JGI IMG/M metagenome (GOLD analysis project Ga0105100, IMG submission 87033) | Freshwater sediment microbial communities from Prairie Pothole Lake near Jamestown, North Dakota, USA - PPLs Lake P8 Core (1) Depth... | ecosystem: Environmental > Aquatic > Freshwater >... | reverse complement strand
TTAACCTTCTCAATATTGTGGGATTCCTTCCCCAGATACTTAAAACCGGCTCTGATTATATTATTAATTATCGCCGTATCTCCGGCTGAATCTGATGATCTGCCAATTCCTGTTATTCCTTTATTGGCATTAAGTGAAACACTGCCTCCGGGGAAGGTCGTAATAATGCAGATTGAAAATAGTGTCAGTATTTTTGCTTTCATAATTAAGCCACAAGTTAATAAGCGCAATACAAATTTACGAAGAAGGAAGTTGTTACAAATACTCTCTTCTGAAAATCCGATCAGGTTCAGAATAGTATGTTAAATTTACGAAAAGGAGGTAAATTAAACCTGTCCCGTTTAACGGATTGTCATTCCGGATTGACAAATGGTATTTTACAGATTACGGTTAACAACCGTTTTGCTACTGACCCGGCCCTCCATTAGGGGGATTGAGGGCTAAAAAACGTTTTTCAACAACCTCCTGATTTATTCAAGACTATTGCAGAACTCAACCACCCTGACAAGATGTTCTTTCCTGTCAAATTTGATACGGTTTTCTCTTGTGAATGCTTTTATTTTATCTGTCTTGCCCGGGTAAAGGTTCATAAACTGTCTCTCATTTATAAAACTCAGCAACTCATTATCCCTTCGGATCCAGTATATCGGGGTAACATTTACTATGTAGTCTGAGGGTAACGGCAGATTGTACCTGCCTGAAGATAAGTCAATATTACTTAAATAATGAGCTGATGCCAGTTGCGATGTCCCTCCGTAACCCACCTGCTTGCCCGCAGGTAATAATGAACCCTTATGCTGAATGAACAATGCTTTCGGACCTGACAGCAATACTTCATAAAAGACTTTCCCGACCGGTACAAACCTTATATTCTGAATGGTTACAGTGTCTACCATTTCAGGATTTGTGAGATCGTAGTAATTATCATCTCTGACAAATACAATTCTTTCAGTTACAGTATTATAATTTAACAATGGGGTTTGAATCTGACCGTTTTTCATTTTCACGGTTCCGCTTACAAAATCTTCGAAGAAATACTGAGGCATGGAACCATCACTTGCTGTCTGACTTAAGACCATGGCAGGTATTGCTATCAGTAAAGCTGTTTGGACTGCTTTGGCAATTATCTGATTTATAATTCTTTTCATATATTAATAATATTTCAATCGTTTGTTTATTAATCAACATATTCATTAAGATCCTCCCATCTGACTTTCCATTTACGATTATCAGGGAACTGATCTGAAACACACATCTTTGCGACTGTTGTTAAAAGTCCTCCATTACCCGGTAAATATATGGCAAGTCTTGGATTCTGATAGTTATGCCCGTTCATCAGGTATCTGTTTTTCGGAGCATCCATCATCAGGAAGTCCACAGCCTGCTCTCCCCTGCCGATCGATGCAGCCGACATTGCAAGCATGGGAAAATCCCATCCCCAGGTAGTTGGCCAGTTCCATTTACTCATTATTGTGTCGAGGGAATTGCCGAGAATTTTATCGTCAACAAGACTGGTTCCTGGCAAAACACCTTTAATACCCGAGACAATCGGATGATCACTCATATATCTCCCATTACGGTAAGAGTCTTTTGTATCTTCGGAGCAAAGGTAAACACCATTCTGAACCGTGAGCCTGGAAATTTTCTTTTTTATGTCTTCCCAAAGTGGGACTGTTTCCAGTCCGAGTCGCTTCCTCCACTCCAGTGCGGTTTTAAGCCCCCAGTACCAATAGACAATTTCAAAGGAAGGATTAATTGTTGTCTCCTTCCTGAGGCTCTCCTGGGCAGGAATCAATACAGGTCCGAGAATATAGCGGTCAGAAGCACTCTCGTACCAGACATACGAAGCCATAAATTCAGCAGATTCAAATACCAGATCTTTATATTTATTCAGGATCTCATCCTTATTTTCAGCATTTTTGTAAAGAAGCTCTGCAAAGAATATCGGGTGTGGCTGCTGCCAGATCAGGAAAGTTCCTACACTGCTTGGACTCTCCCTGCCATCAGGACATGTCATCTTAGGCCATCTGACTCCCTCATAGCCCTGATGTTGAGCAGTCTGACGGGCATTTTCAATAATACTGAAGTAGTATTCCATTTGTTTTTCCAGTATCTTTTCCCGCTTCCACAGTGCAAAATGAGCAGCATGCCACCAGTGCATTTCCAGATGAAACTTGCCGAACCAGCTGTTGTAGGTAAGACCTGTTTCCGCAGGGGGAAATGAACCGCTGCACTGGAGCCTTGTAAGATACTGCGACAGGATCACTCTCCGTTCCAACTCAAAAGCTCTCGGATCAGTGCATTCTGAAAAGTCTACCGCTCCCCCATTCATCCAGAACTCCTCCCAGCTTTTCGTTCCGGTTTCCCGGGTGCGGGAGAATGCATCCAACTCTTTATCAAGGTTAGTTTTACTGAACCTGCAGGAGAATTCGAAAGAACTTTTTTCATTGTCCGGTGTGATTAAATAAAGATGCCGGTCCTGTTCCTTCATCTCACCCCCCTGATGAAGCATCCTGACAAAGTAGCTGTCCTTGTCCTGACTCCTTCGAAAAAGAGTCTCATTTTTGGCATCATTTAATATTTCTGTTACATGATTATCGGGTTTGTTAAAATCATATCCGGAAGGTAGTGCAATGCCAAGCGGAAAATGGATCTTCACCTTCAGTCTGTTTTCCCTGATCAGTTCGGATTCGATCCTGGCTGAAATAAGATCCTCCTGCGGATGGCATACAGTTATAACAGTAACAGGTTCACCTTCAACTTTGAAACGGCTCTCAATCTCACCTGTCCAGAGGTTAAGCGTCTGAATATTCTCCCCGATATCTTTAATCCTCAATTCCGATCCGTCTTTCTTAATGATCTGTAATCCAATCATTCCCAGATGTATCCGGTGAGGATTTTCCCTGAGCCAGTTTGTAGCCTCTCTTTTTCTGGCTTCGTCCCCTCCTCCATACTGCCACAGGTAATCAACCGACCTTCCGTGCACTTCATAAGTCCGGTATACTTCCGATAGCTGAAAATTCTGCGGATTTTCTCCGGTGTGCCATCCCCAGTTCGACATTGTACCCAGTGAGATCCCTTTCGAATAAAATTCGGGAAAAGTCTGTAACCCGGTTGCATCCACCGTAAAGGCAAACTCACCATTACCGACTGACAGCGAGTTCAGGCTGTCAATAACAGAATTCCTGATATTGTGTCTGGTGACAAGCTCATACCTGTTTATCTCGCTATTTCTATCGTAACAACCCGATGTAATGATTATTATAGATAAGAAAATACCTGTCAGGAGTTTCGTCATAACCGGATACGATTTACATATTAAAAGTAGTCGTTTTCGGATTATGTGCAAATAGTGATTATTTTTGCCGTTCCACTATCAGAGAGAATGGATGCAGACATAACGATAATAGGAGCCGGGGTGATCGGTCTTGCCATTGGTGAAAGGCTTTCCGGCTGCTTCAGGAATGTTTTTGTTATTGAGAAGCATCCCACTTTCGGTCAGGAGACCAGCAGCAGGAACAGTGAAGTTATCCATGCAGGCATCTATTACCCGCAGGGAAGCCTGAAAGCCAAACTATGTGTTGAAGGGAAAAACCTGTTATACGAATACTGCAGAAATTACGATATTCCTTTCAAAAATTGCGGTAAACTAATAGTTGCAACCACACCTGATGAAATATCTGTTATACAAGGAATTAAGGAGACTGCTGCTAAAAATAATGTGGATCTTGAAATTCTCGGGAAGGAACAGATAGCTGCTCTGGAGCCCGACATTTTTGCATTAAAAGCTCTCTTCTCACCCACAACAGGGATCATAGACACCCATTCCCTGATGAAACAGTTTGAAACCGTTTTTCTCAATAACAATGGGCAATTAGTGTATGGAAGCGAGGTGACAGGTATAAGGAAGATTAACGATGGATATGAGATCACACTCCTCGACGCCGATAAGCAAAATTTCAGTTTCACTACCCGAATTCTGATCAATTCAGCAGGTCTGACTTCTGATAAAATATCAGAAATGGCCGGGATCAGGGATGAAAAGCTCGCGATTCATTTCTGCAAGGGTGAATATTTCAGGATCATTCCGCCAAAAAACAGGTTGATAAGCAGGCTCGTTTACCCTGTCCCTCATCACAACATGGAAGGTATCGGCATTCATGTTACGGTTGATATGGCAGGTGGCGTAAAGCTGGGACCTGATGTAACTTATCTTGAATCAAATGAATATGACTACCGGGTAACTGCCTCAAAGCAGGAGGCATTCTGGAAGTCTGCAAAAAAATTTCTCCCCTTTCTTGAATTTAACGATATAGCTCCCGAGATGGCAGGTATCCGGCCTAAAACGCAGAAGGCGGGTGAACCAATACATGATTTCTATATTAGGGAGGAGTCCCCGAGAGGTTATAAAGGCCTTATTAATCTCATCGGGATGGAATCGCCGGGATTAACATCCTGCCTTGCGATAGGTAATTATATTCTAAAACTTATAAACGATTCAAAATAAACTATTAATTTTATTTCGATTTTTTGCCACGAGTAACATAAAAAGGAGGATCATATGAAACCGCTCTGCACATACAAGTATTTATTTTCAGTATTATTTCTTGCATTGTTGACCACAGGCTTGCTTGCCCAGAATCCAAAAACTGCTGAGGAATACGTTCCGGAAGTGGGTCAGCAGGGGAAGGATGTAGTCTGGGTCCCGACACCACAGGAGCTTGTCGACACTATGCTTTCAATTGCAAAAGTGACACCAGCCGATTTTGTGATAGATCTTGGGTCGGGAGACGGACGTACTGTGATTTCAGCTGCAAAAAGGGGTGCAAAAGCTCAGGGTATTGAATATAATCCGGATATGGTCGCTCTTTCAAAAAGGAATGCCCAGCATGAGGGAATTGCAAATAAAGTCGAATTCATTGAAGCGGATCTGTATGATTGTGATCTGTCGAAAGCCACGGTAATAACAATGTTCCTGCTTCCGGAAATCAATCTGAAATTAAGACCAAGGCTTCTTGAGCTCAAACCCGGCACCAGGATTGTTTCAAATACTTTTACAATGGGTGAATGGGAAGCTGACCGTGAAGTTACCACTGATGACAACTGGAACAGCTGGAATACGGCCCTGTTGTGGATCGTCCCGGCCAGAGTGACCGGCACCTGGAAGCTGGGTCAGGATGAGCTTGTCTTAGACCAGCAGTTCCAGGTGATACATGGAAAACTTAACCGTAACGGCAGATCAGTAACAATATCCGACGGGAGGCTCAACGGTAATGAAATAACATTTAAGGCAGGAGATAATTTATATACCGGCAATGTTAACGGTAATAAAATAACGGGTACGGTTACCAATGCCGCAGCCGGCAACAAGAGTGACTGGTCCGCCTCCAGATAACGCGGATAATCAATAACTTTAAACCTGCCGGAATTTGCTTTTCAGGAGCTTCTGCAGCTCAGCCATTTCATCCCTGAATCTGGCAGCTTCAATGAAATTAAGCTCTGATGCAGCTTTTTCCATACTTTTTTTGGTCTTTTCGATAGCCTTCTCAAGGGCTTCACCATTCATATATTTTATAACGGGATCAGCCGCAATATCCGGCCGGTCAGGTTCAATGTAAGCTTTTACCGATATACCCTTTTTACTCAACCCGGCAAGTACCGAACCAGTCTTCCGAACGATCTGAGCAGGTATTATACCCATTTCTTCGTTGTATTTCATTTGTTTCTCGCGCCGCCTGTTGGTCTCATTTATTGTCAACTGCATACTTCGGGTTATTGAATCTGCATACATTATAACCTTCCCGTTAAGGTTACGTGCGGCTCTTCCTGCCGTTTGGGTCAATGATCTGGAGGACCGGAGAAAACCTTCCTTATCGGCATCAAGGATAGCCACCAGCGATACTTCCGGAAGATCAAGACCTTCTCGCAGAAGGTTAACTCCGACAAGAACATCAAATTCTCCGGTTCGCAATCCTTCCATAATCTCAATTCTTTCAAGCGTGTCGATGTCAGAATGGATATAGCGGCTCCTGATATCAAACCTGAGAAGATATGTATTCAGCTCTTCAGCCATCCTTTTGGTAATCGTTGTAACCAGGGTTCTCTCTCCCAATGTTGTTCTGTCCCTGATCTCATCCATCAGGTTGTCAATCTGATTCATGGTTGGTCTTACCTCGATCGGAGGATCGAGAAGTCCTGTCGGTCTCAGTACCTGGTCCACAAAGACACCCTCACTCTTTTCAAGTTCATAATCTGCGGGAGTAGCGCTCACATATATTACCTGTTCAGTAAGTGATTCGAATTCCTCAAGTCGTAAAGGTCTGTTATCCAGCGCTGCCGGCAGACGGAATCCAAATTCAACGAGAGTCTGTTTCCTGGAATGGTCGCCACCATGCATTCCTTTTATCTGCGGGATGCTTACATGGCTCTCATCAATAACCGTGATAAATCCATCCGGAAAATAGTCGAGCAGGCAAAATGGCCTGGTCCCGGATTTCCGCCCGTCAAAATAGCGTGAATAATTTTCTATACCGCTGCAATAGCCAAGCTCCCTTATCATCTCGAGGTCGTAGGAAACCCTCTGCTGAAGCCTTCTGGCTTCCTCCCTTTTTCCTATTTCATTAAAATATGTTACCTGCCTGGCAAGGTCATCCTGTATCATGCCTATTGCCTGGTTTATCCTCTCGCGGGTTGTGACAAAGATGTTAGCAGGATAGATTATATACTCATCCAGTGTCTCAAGACGGTCACCGCTGACCGGATCGAATGTGCTTATCTCTTCGACCTGATCCCCGAAGAAGATCACCCGTACGGCTATATCAGCATATGCCGGGTATATGTCAACGGTATCTCCTCTCACCCTGAACGTACCATGACGGAATTCCATTTCGTTGCGTGAATAGAGACTGTCAACCAGCTTCCTGAGTAACTGATTCCGTCCCATGTTCCGGCCGGAAATCACATGGATCGTATTGGAATGGTAGTCATCAGGATTTCCGATGCCATACAGGCATGATACGGAGGAGACAACTATAACATCCTTTCGTCCCGAAAGAAGTGAAGAAGTAGAGCTTAGACGAAGCTTTTCGATATCTTCATTAATGGAAAGATCCTTCTCGATATAAGTATCCGTCACCGGCAGATATGCTTCCGGCTGGTAGTAATCGTAATAAGAAACAAAGTATTCAACGCGGTTCTCCGGAAAAAACTGGCGGAATTCACCATAAAGCTGAGCTGCCAGGGTTTTATTGTGACTCAGAACAAGTACCGGTCGCTGGACCCTTTCAATAACATTGGCAATTGTAAATGTCTTACCTGAACCGGTCACACCGAGAAGTGTCTGGTATGGGATGCCCTTTTCCAGACCTTCGGTCAGTTGTCTGATAGCTTCCGGCTGATCGCCCGTTGGAACAAAATCCGATACAAGTTTGAAATCCATTTCCCTTAACCAAAAGAAAAGGCGCTGTTTGCAAGCGCCTTAACTATCCGGCAGAACCGGTATTTTACTAACCCAAATAACCTTTCAGTAACCTGCTTCGGGAAGCATGTCTCAGGCGGCGGATTGCTTTTTCCTTTATCTGCCTGACTCTTTCCCTTGTTAGTCCAAACTTCTCTCCAATCTCCTCCAGTGTCATTTCCTGACAACCGATCCCGAAGAAAAAGCGAATGATATCCCTTTCCCTCTCAGTAAGTGTTGCAAGAGCCCTGTAAATCTCCCTTGAAAGAGATTCATCCATCAGAAGCTTGTCAGCAACCGGTGAATCGGTATTCGTAAGCACGTCCAGAAGACTGTTATCCTCACCTTCAATAAAGGGAGCATCAACCGAGACGTGTCTGCCAGAAACTTTAAGGGTATCTGTAACCTTCTCCTTTGGAAGTTCAAGCACATCGGCAAGTTCCTCGGGTGAAGGAGTGCGCTCATTCTCCTGTTCAAACTTGGAAAAAGCTTTGTTGATCTTGTTCAGTGAACCGACCTGGTTGAGTGGCAGCCTTACTATTCTTGACTGTTCAGCCAGAGCCTGGAGAATTGACTGCCTTATCCACCAAACTGCATAGGAAATAAACTTGAATCCCCTGGTTTCGTCAAATTTCTCGGCAGCTTTTATCAGGCCGAGGTTACCTTCATTTATAAGGTCCGGAAGGCTGAGCCCCTGGTTCTGATACTGTTTGGCAACAGAAACCACGAAACGTAGATTTGCCTTGGTGAGTTTTTCGAGAGCAGTTCTGTCTCCCTTCTTAATTCGCTGAGCCAGTTCAACTTCTTCTTCCACCGATATCAACTCCTCTTTACCAATCTCCTGCAGATATTTGTCGAGTGAGGCACTCTCCCTGTTTGTTATGGATTTGGTAATCTTTAGCTGTCTCATCCTGTCTTAAAAAAATTGTCGCAAAGATAGTTCATTATAATCTAATAACAAATATTTTATGACATTGTTATTAACAACCAGGTATATTTTATAACATACCTGGTTTTCAGCTATTTACAAAGTTAAAAATATTAGTTGCCGTACTGGAAATGAAATTGCCTTCCGTCAGAAGTGATCCCTTCAATGGATTTCAGCGATTTTTCACCTTCACCTATAGCCTTACGGACATCCTCGGCACTGCTTACTTTCTTATCATTTATGCTTAGAATAATTGCACCTTTTCTTAGTCCAAGGTCCCTGAACAATCCCTCATCTATTTCAACAATTTTCACGCCATGATCAACCCTGTAAGTTCTCTTGTCACTTGAGTTAAGTGCTTCAACCCGGGCACCAAGTACATTGCCTGCACCCATACCAGGCTTTACAACACTTGTGGTTCCTGCAAAATTCTTCATGGTTACCGGAAGGGTTGACTCTTTGCCATTTCTTATAAATGTTACTGACACTTTGTCGCCCGGACGATGTTTACCCACCTGTTCCTGCAGATCCGAGGCAGTATTAACAGGCACACCGTCAAGTTTTATAATCACATCATTCGTTTTAAGGTTGGCATCAGCTGCAGCGCTTCCTTCCCTTACTTCGGTAATAATCGCACCCTTTATTTCTGACAGTTTTTGTTCTTCTGCAATTTCAGAAGTCACATCAGTCATGACCACACCAATAAGGGCTCTCTGTACTTCACCATATTGCCGCAGATCCTCAACTACTTTTTTAACGATGGTGACAGGTATTGCAAATGAGTTTCCTGCATATGCACCGCTGGGAGAATAAATAGCAGATGTAATCCCAACCAGCAATCCCTTCGTATCAACAAGTGCACCTCCGCTGTTTCCCATATTAAGAGCTGCATCTGTCTGAATAAATGATTCAATCCGGTAATCATCGTCAAGTATGCCAAGATTTCTTCCTTTTGCACTGACAATACCGGCAGTAACGGTAGAGGTAAGATTAAATGGATTCCCTACAGCGAGTACCCATTCTCCAACCTTCAGGTTTTCGGAATCTCCGTATCTCAGGTAAGCGAGTCCTTTGGCATCAATTTTTATAAGGGCAATGTCTGTACTGGGATCCCTGCCAATGACTTCAGCATTGAATACCTTGTTATCGTTCAGTTTTACTTCTATATTCTCGGCATCTTCAATTACATGGTTGTTGGTGATTATGTAGCCATCAGACGAAATGATCACACCCGAACCGAAACCTAACTGTTCCCTTGGTCTGCTGTTGTAACGGTCCCCGTAGAAATATTCCATAATGGGATTATCAGGCTGCCGGACCATAGATTTGGTACGTACGTGGACAACCGCATGAACAGTCTGTTCGGCTGCAAACTTGAAATCAATCTGCCCTTCCTGCATTTGCATTGCAGTAAGAAAAGCCTGTGCCTCAGGTAATTCTATCCCTGAACTGTCTTTCACCACAATGGGAACCGGTTTTTCAATAATAGTAGTATAAGCAAATAATGCGATAGCGGCTCCGATGATAGCCATCAGTAATCCGCCAAGTAAATATTTTCCTTTCATAATTCTCATGTTTAAATAATCCCTGATTTTTTTTAACTGTCTCGTTTTATAAAATATTATGCCTTGCCAAAAGATTCATATCTTTATAACCTTTTCCCGGCATTTTTGTTTTTACAAAGATCATACATTTTTTGCATGATCTTCAATAAATTACGTTGATTTAACAACACTTTAACACTGATGATAGTTACTTTTAACAAATACCAGGGTGCAGGTAATGATTTCATTATCATTGACAACAGAAATGATCTGATCAATCCTGAAGATTCGCAGCTTATTAACAGATTATGCGACCGGCGTTTTGGCATAGGAGCCGATGGCCTGATATTAATTTCCGGTCCGGAACAATATGATTTCGAGATGAAATACTTCAATGCCGACGGGAAACCTGGTTCGATGTGCGGCAATGGAGGCCGCTGTACAGCTCATTTTGCGATGAAGAATAGCATTGCCGGAGAAAAGCAGAGATTCATGGCTTTTGATGGTATCCATGAAGCATTTGTAAAGGACGATTCAGTCCGCCTCCAGATGGCAAATGTAAGCGGGTATAAATTAATTGATGACAATTACTTCATTAACACAGGATCACCTCACTATATCATATTTACGGATGATGTTGAGAAAATAAATGTCTTTGAAGAAGGTAAAAAACAAAGGTGGTCGGAGAAATTCGCTCCCGGCGGAACCAATGTCAATTTTGTGCAGGTAATGGACAATGGCCTGTATATCAGAACTTTTGAGAGAGGTGTAGAGGATGAAACTCTTGCATGCGGAACCGGCGTTACAGCATCCGCCATTGCTTCAGTGCTAAAAGGACATTTTGACACACCATCGGTTAATATCAGAACCAGAGGCGGGTATCTGAAAGTCGAATTAACTGTTTCGGGCGAAGAAATTACAAATATCTGGCTGACAGGACCGGCGACTTTTGTGTTCGAAGGGACTATTAAAACTTAATGGCGAGAGGGCGAGAGGGAGAGAGGGCGAGAGGGAGAGAGGGACTGAGGGACTGAGAGACT
>Ga0105100_10002392_pt1 | contig 10982 bp, 10 predicted proteins | sample PPLLak12cMay2015_2_FD_87033 | JGI IMG/M metagenome (GOLD analysis project Ga0105100, IMG submission 87033) | Freshwater sediment microbial communities from Prairie Pothole Lake near Jamestown, North Dakota, USA - PPLs Lake P8 Core (1) Depth... | ecosystem: Environmental > Aquatic > Freshwater >... | reverse complement strand
AGCCGCCGCCAAAGGGTTCACCGAGGTGATTGTGCGCGTCGACCACGGGGAAGCGTGGTTTTTCTACCTGTGTAGTCTCCGTTACGAGTTGGGGCTTGTGGCAAAAATCGGTTAACTGCATGGGATTATCACTTATGCAACAATCACCTCAATCCCTTGTGTCCGCAGCGATTCGATGAACTCCGTATCCGTCTCGATATCTGTGACGAGAGTGTGCATGCTTGTGAGCGGAGCCAGGAAAGCCGTGGACATCACACCGCATTTCGTGTGGTCGGCCACAATAATAGTTTCACGCCCGGCCTTCAGAATCGCGCGGTCAGTTAGCGTTTCGGGCAGATAATCATTAGTCAGCCCTTGTTCCAGGCTAATAGCACGAATTCCAATCACGACTCTGTCCGCGCGCACTTCAGATAAAGCCTGCTCGGTGATATGACCAATAAACGACAGTTCGCTGTCACGCAACATCCCACCCAGTGCGATCAGCGAGATATTTTCCTTCTCGGACATCAGATTTATCACCGGGAGGGAATTGGTGATGACCGTAATATTCCGCGTTACAAGATGCTGTGCCACCTGTAAAACAGTTGTGCCCGAGCCGAGGAAAACCGTTTCTCCATCCTGGATGAGGGCCGCGGCTGCGCGGCCGATGCGCTCTTTCTCATTTTCCTGCTCGTGACTTCGGCTCAGGATTGGCTCTTCTGGTGCTGCCTGGCGAACAAGGATTGCACCACCATGTACGCGCTGGACGAGTCCTTGTTCTGAAAGCGCCTCTAAGTCCCGGCGGGCAGTTGCTTCACTGATACTGAATTGTTCGCATATCTGCACTACCGAGAGTCGTCCAGCCCGCTCAAGTAGCCGGGCTAATTCGCGCTGACGTTCATAACTGGATAGGGTGTCAAAGGTTGTCATAATCAAACACAATCAATCACATCCAATCATCATTATAATTATTTTTGAACGATTTTCAAGAGGCAAATTTAGAAGCAGTACTAAATTTCCTGCAAATGATTGACTCTGAATCTTGGATTTGCTATACTATGTAAGCGCTTTCAGAAAACGCTTACATTCAATGTCTCCCGAGATACAGCAACCCACAATTTCAGACGTTGCCCAACGGGCGGGAGTTTCGATTGCAACTGTGAGCCGTGTGATCAATGGGACGACGCCTGTTGCAACTGAAACGGCACGACGAGTTCAAGAGGCCATTAAAGAACTGGCCTTCGTCCCACGCGCGGCGGCTCGTGTGCTGGCCAGCCGCCGCACAGAGACGCTGGGTCTGCTGCTGCCTGAGATCGGCGGCGCCTTCTTTTCCCCGCTCCTGCGAGGGATTGAAGCGGAAGCACAGGCAGCAGGGTTTGACTTGCTGATCCATGCCACCAGCCACATCCCGCATGCGTCTATGCCCGTAGCGCACCGTCCGTTAGGCGAACACAACACGGATGGCTTGATCGTTTTCACCCAGAGCATCAACGAAAAAGAGTTGGGCCGTTTGCATGCGCTCAACTTTCCAGTGGTGCTTCTATATCAGACCTCCCCCTCCTCCTTGACTATCCCTTCCGTCACCATTGAGAACAAATCCGGCGCTCAGATGATTATGGAACACCTCATTCAAGTTCATCACTGCCGCCGGATTGTTTTTTTGCATGGTCCTGAAGGCAACGAAGACTCAGCATGGCGGGAACGTGGCTATCGCGAGGCCCTGGAGTCCCACAACATTCCATTCGATCCGTCGCTGGTAGCAGTGGGCGGATTCAACGAAGAAGAAGCCCAGGTTACCATACAGAAATTGTTGGCCGACGGTTTGGAATTTGATGCCGTCTTTGGTGGCGATGATGACTCTGCTGCCGGTGTGATTTTGGCTTTGAACCAGTTCGGAAAACATGTTCCGCAAGACGTAGCTGTGGTTGGGTTTGACGACGTGCCCATTGCACGCTATTTGCGGCCAGCATTGACAACGGTCCGTTCTCCGATTGAGCAGGTAGGGAGGGAGGGCGTCCGGCAATTGGTGCGCCTGATTCGCGGTCAACAGGCAGAAGCCTTGGTCTTATTGCAGACTGAGATTGTCATCCGCGAATCTTGTGGCTGTCCACCTGTCCAATCGCAGGGATTGCTTCAGAACAAGACCTATTAGTGTAAGGAGGTGACTAGAGAAAATACCTTTTCAACCACCCCAAACGCAAATCTATATGGATCTTTTTTCGGAGGAGAACATGCACAGAAAATTTAACATCCTGATTTCCGTTTTCATTCTGGCTTCTATGCTGCTGGCTGCCTGCGGTGGTGGACAGCAAGCTGCTAGCACGGAACCAGAAGTGTTGCGCGTTTGGATTCAGTGGGGCGACAACCCACAACAAATCCAGGAACTGTTTGACAAATACATGGCCACTTCTGGAATCAAAGTCGAAGTGACCGCTCCGTTGGAAGAAGACAAAATCCTTCCCTCGCTGACCGGCTCAGAGCCACCCGATGTGCTGGTGCTTTCAGGCGGCGATCTGGTCAAATCGTATGCAAAGGAAGGCCTGGTGACAGAACTTTCGGATATCATCAAATCCGGCGGTATCGACCTGAGCGATTTCTTTGAAGCACCGCTGGATCAATGCAAATCTGGGGATCAAATCCTGTGCCTGCCCTGGGGGACGGACATGTACGCCCTGTTCTGGAACAAGGATATGTTCGAGGCTGCCGGGCTGGATCCCGAAACGCCGCCCGCAACTATGGAAGAATTGGCCGAATTTGCCGATAAAATGACCAAGATTGGGCCGGACGGCAAGGTTGAGCAGGTTGGCTTCCTGCCTGATCAAGGTTGGGACCATAGCGACCTGTATGTGCGCATGTTCGGCGGTTTCTGGTACAGCGATGACGGCACGCAACTGACAGCTAATAGCCAGGCCATGATCGATTCCCTGACCTGGCAGCAGCAGTTCTATACCAAATACAATGCGGACGATGTGCTGGCTCTGTCGTCCGGTTGGGCTGACGCGTATATGTCAGCCGACTATCCCTTCTACACCGGCAAGATGGCCATGTACGTTGACGGCGAATGGATGACTGGCCCGAACTTCATCAGCGCCTTCAAGCCTGAAGCAAGTTATGGCGTTGCGCCTTTCCCGCCCCCCGCCGACCACCAGGAACGCGCGAATACGGCTGTCGTGCAGGGCCCAGTCGCGGTCATCCCAGCCGGTGCGAAGAATAAAGATGCGTCTGCCAAGTTGCTGGCCTGGATGATGTCGCCAGAGATTGTGGCGGAGGAGTTCTGCTTCAACGCCAACCTGCCCACCAGCAAGAAAGCTGCCACGGATCCGTGCTTCACGGAAAATCCCAAATTCAAGGTCTTTGTTGATCTGATGGCCAGCCCGAACGCAACCTACATCATCACCACTCCCATCTCACTCGAATTCAACGATGCCTATGGATTGGTCTTCGAGCAGGTTGTCCACACTGGAGCAGACCCTAAGCCGTTGCTCGATGAGCTTCAGGCAGATTTTGAACCCAAATTGCAAGAAGCCCTCAAGTAGCAAATTGGTAACTCCGGAGGGCGGTGGCAACGCCGCCCTCTTCTCTACCTCTTCACCGGGAAGGAGAACAACATGGAAGAACTACAGATCAAGAGAAAATGGACCTGGCCTCCAAAGCTGCCGAAATGGAGTCATCGCGAGCGCGTCAATTTCAAGACCGGGATGCTGTTCCTGTTGCCCTGGACGATTGGCTTCCTGGTCTTCACCCTCTATCCGATGGTGGCTTCGTTCCTTTACAGTTTCACCATCTATCATCCCAGGCAACCAAATGAATGGATTGGATTGCAGAATTATGCCAACTTGCTGGCAGACGATAAATTCTGGAACTCGCTATCCAACACGTTTTACATGGTTGCCATCGGCGTCCCATTGACATTACTGACATCTTTCTTTTGCGCTGTGTTGCTCAACCTGAAAGTGCGCGGCCAGTCCATCTATCGCGTGATTTACTTCCTGCCTTCCATTGTCCCTACCGTAGCGAGCACCATTCTCTGGTTATGGATACTGAATCCGCAGACCGGCATCCTGAACACACTATTAGGGTATATCGGGATCCAGGGTCCAAACTGGATGAGTAACCCAGACTGGTCCAAACCGGGGCTGATCCTGCTTGGCATGTGGGGTATGGGCGGCACGATTGTTATTTATCTCTCTGGCTTGCAGGATGTACCCGTCAGCTTACTTGAGGCCGCCGAACTGGACGGAGCGAGTTGGTGGCAGCGCCTCTGGTATGTAACGATCCCAATGGTTTCACCAATCACCCTCTTCAATTTGATCACAGGCGTGATTGCCATGTTCCAGTATTTTGCGCAAGCCTATGTTTTTCGTGGCACGCATGACCTTGGCTACCCTTTGAATTCAACGCTCTTTTACAGTATTTATTTATACCAGAATGGCTTTCTGTGGCTCAAAATGGGATATGCCTCTGCGATGGCCTGGGTGTTGTTCATCGTCATCCTGATCTGTACGCTCTTGTTACTGAAAGTCAGTGAGCGCTTTACCTACTACGCGGGGTGATACCTTGGCTAACAATTTTCCCACTCTGTATCCTAGCCCTCAAGTCTCCCTTGGAACTGATGAAGAACACCACAAACGTCTGCGGGCCCGCAAAGTCCGAAATTTTTTCAAGTCTCTGTTCAGCCATGCTCTCATCAACTTTATTGGACTATTTTTCCTAATCCCGTTCCTGTGGATGTTGCTAACCGCCTTTAAATCCAACCAGGATGTGTTCCACACGCCACCGCGCTGGTTGCCGTACGATAATGTGCGCGTAGAAATCAATGGCAAACAATACCCACTTTACACGATCCAGACCGAGGATGGGCCAAGGAAATTGGCGGCGTTGAAGATCGTCGAAGGTATCGGTTCATTTGTAGATCCAGATAACCCGGATCAGGTTATGGAATACGAAATTCAACAGGGTGCAACCAAAATCGCTGAACCCATCATGGAAGTCAGATTCAACTGGCAGAACTTTCCGGATGCCATGCAGCGCGGTAGCCGGCCGGGCATCGGAGCCAGTTTCTGGGTTTATTTCAAGAACAGCCTGATCATTGCCTTTTTCTCAATTGTTGGGACATTGTTCTCGAATACCCCGGTCGCCTACGCCTTTGCTCGCTTAAAATTCCCTGGCCGTGACATCCTCTTTATCATAATCCTGGCGACCATGATGCTGCCGTTCCAAGTCACCATGATCCCGATTTATTTGTTCTTTAATGATTTTCTCGGCTGGGGCAACACCTTCCTACCTCTCATCATCCCTACTTTCTTTGCCAACGCTTATGATGTATTCCTGCTACGACAGTTCTTCCGCACTATCCCCGAAGAGATGTGCGATGCAGCCCGCGTGGATGGCGCTTCCGAATGGCAGATTTTCACCCGCATCGTGCTACCTCTCTCCGTGCCCGTGTTGGCAACTGTCACGGTCTTTACTTTCCTGTGGGCTTGGAACGATTTCACCGGCCCGTTGCTCTTCCTGACCAGCCCGAAAAACTTCACGATGGCGCTTGGCTTGCAGGACTTTCAGAGTCAGCGTACCATGGTCTGGAACCAGTTGATGGCCGCGGCAACGGTCTTCACTGTACCGATCGTGATCGCTTTCTTCTTTGCCCAAAAAACTTTCATCCAGGGCATCAAACTAACCGGCTTAAAGGAATAATCTATTGCCCTTAACGGAGCATGGAAAAGAATTTATGACCACCTACCAATTCCCCTCGAAATTTCTCTGGGGCGCAGCCACTGCTGCCTACCAGATCGAAGGTGCCTGGAACGAAGACGGTAAGGGTGAGTCCATCTGGGACCGCTTCAGCCATACGCCAGGCAAGGTGACAAATGGGGATACAGGGGATGTCGCCTGCGACCACTATCATCGCTATGTGGACGACGTAGCCCTGATGCACCGCCTGGGCCTGAAAACCTATCGCTTCAGCACCACCTGGACCCGGGTCCTGCCAGCCGGTCGAGGGCGGATCAATCCCCCCGGGCTGGATTTCTACGACCGCCTGGTGGACGCGCTCTGCGCCGCGAATATCGAGCCATTCCTGACGCTCTACCACTGGGACTTGCCACAGGCTCTCCAGGAGGAAGGCGGCTGGTCCAAACGCGCTGTAGCCTACGCTTTTTCCGATTATGCTACGCTGATGGTTAAGCGCCTGGGTGACCGGGTCAAATATTGGACAACTTTTAACGAGCCCAGCGTGGTCATGTTCGACGGTTACCTGGTCGGCGAGCACGCCCCCGGACTTCAAGATCTCAAGACCGCGTATCAAGTTGGTCATCACCTCATGCTGGCGCACGGACTGGCTGTGCAGGCCATGCGGGGTGTGGCTCCGCACCTGAACTACGGCATCGTACTCAACCAATGGGGACAGGAACCAGCCAGCGAGGATCCCGCCGACATTGCCGCTGCCCAGGTCGCCTGGGATGTCAGCGAGCCGCTCTTCCTGGATGCCATTTTCAAGGGATATCACCCGCCACAGGCTTATGACCTGGTCGGCAATAATATGCCTGAGATCAAAGATGGCGATTTGGCTATCATCGCCCAAAAACTGGATTACCTGGGTCTTAACTACTACTCCCGCAACCTGGTCAGCGCCAAAGGAAATATTGATCTCGTCCCCGGCTCGGAATACACCGAGATGGGCTGGGAAGTTTGCGCCCCTGCCTTGCGCCGCCTGCTCAACAAGATCAATGACGAATATGACCTGCCGCCCATCTACATCACCGAGAACGGCGCAGCCTTCAAGGATGAAGTTACCCCTAACGGCAGAATCCACGACGAGCGCCGGCTGGACTACCTGCGCCAGCACTTCATCCAGACCTGCCTCGCCATGCAGGATGGTGTGGATGTGCGCGGTTACTTCGTATGGTCCCTGCTGGATAACTTCGAGTGGGCGCACGGTTACACCAAGCGCTTCGGCATCGTACGTGTGGATTACGAAACCCAGGAACGCATCATTAAAGACAGCGGTGAGTGGTACAGCCAAGTCATTGCAAGTAATGAAGTGAAAGATGACGAGCAGGGGATTGAAAGATGAAGTATACAAGCACGATCTGGAATCTTCCTCTTACCCACCTGATGCCTTTCTCTGAAATCAAAGAGAAGCGATCTGTATTGCTCGTCACATCTTCACCCGCCTGGGATGCAGTCGAAGATAAATTGCCTTTGCCTGTTGTCGCACAAGTAGAGCCTGTTGAAGCAACAACAGCCCACTGGGACGATCTCAAATCTACAATCGTGAATCGCCAATTTGAAATTGTATATGCTGTTGGCGGCGGACTTGTTGCCGATGCCGCCAAATACATCGCCGTCAAACTCGACCTGCCACTGGTTGTCCTCCCCACAGCTCTTTCTGTGGATGCATTTATCACCGCCGCATCCGGCATCCGCAGGGACGGATGCGTCTATTACATCGAGACCAAACCACCCGAATCGCTCATCATCGACCTAGACGTGATCGCCACCGCCCCCGCATGGATACGAGCCGCTGGCATCACAGATGTCATGTCCATCGCCACCGGCTCCTGGGACTGGAAGTTCGCACACGAGCACGGGAAGAATCCGCCGGGCATGGAATTCATCTCATGGGTGTACAACAATGCGCAGAGTATTTTGAGTGGTGTCCTTGATTGCGCCGAGGCCGCGGGACGCGGGGATCGCGAAGGCTTGAAGACTTTATATGATTGCCTTGCCATGGAAGTCCAACTCTGCAACCAGGTCGGTCACGCCCGCCCCGAAGAAGGCAGCGAGCATTATTTCGCTTACAGCGTGGAAAATCTCATGGGGCATGGACTGCCGCACGGCGACCTAGTCGGACCGGGGATACTGGTCATGTCGAGGTTGCAAGGGCAGGCCACGGGTCCGCTCGAAGCGGCGCTGAAGGCCTGTCACATCCCGCTGGACCGCATCTCCGACGATGTCATCCAGCCGACGTTGAAAAATCTGCCTGAGTATGTCTATAAACACAATCTGTCGTATGGTATTGCTCACGAAATGGAGAAGTATTTATGAGTCTGAAAATTGCTTTTACCGGGGCAGGCTATATCGCCAATATCCATGCCCAGGCCGTAAGGAACCTGCCTGATGTGGAGTTGGTGGCCGTGGTTGAGAAGTTTTCGGATAAGTCGGAGGCCTTTGCCGAAAAGTTTGTCGTAAAGTGCTGCTACCCTTCGGTAGAAGAATTGCTTGATGAGGGTGGCGTGGATGTGTTGGTGATTTGCACACCGAACTTTTTACATGCGCCACAGGCGATTGCGGCACTGGAACGGGGCGTGCATGTGATGGTCGAAAAGCCGATGGCGATGAACGCAGCCGAAGCAGAGCAAATGTACGAAGCGGCTGAAAAATCAGGGGTGACGCTGATGGTCGCTCACTGCTGGCGCTTTGACGAGGACGTGCTCTGGCTGAAAGAGCAGGTGGACAGGTTAGGCAGGATCATCCGCACGAAGGGCTATGGCGTGCATACCCACTGGGGGCCTTCGGGCTGGTTCACAGAGAAGGACCTGGCTGGCGGCGGGGCGATGGCCGACATGGGTATCCATGCGCTGGATACGGCCCGCTTCCTGCTCGGTGACCCGCAACCTGTTTCGGTTTATGCAAAGATCGGCACGTATTACAAGGATTTCGATGTGGACGACACTGGCGTGACCATCGTCACCTGGGATGACGGCGCTGTATCATATATCGAGTCGGGCTGGTGGCAGCCACACTCAGATGGGCCGGAAGCGGCCACGCAACTCTATGGCACACAGGGTTTCGGCCAATTATTCCCGACCCGGTTAGAACTGCCAAATGTGAAGGAAGAAATAATGGATGTGATCGATGCGGGTTTCGATTTCCCTCGTGCCGAACATTGTCCGCAGTCCATGTATAATGCCCAGATGGCCTATTTTATCGAATGCGTTCAATTTAGCAAGAAACCAATCCCGGGCGGTGCGGAAGGGTTGGTGAATATGAAGATTGTCGATGCAGCGTATGAATCCGCACGAACCGGGAAAGAAGTAGAAATCAAATGACCATCGAAACCATTCTCCCCACCCCCGATATTTTTTCCGCAAAGCGGATATTGTGCATTCAACCGCATTACGATGACAACGACATCGCCGCGGCTGGCATTCTCAAACAACTTCAGCAGAACGGTGCAGAGATTTTCTATCTCACCGTGACCGATGATTTGATGGGCGTGGTGGACGATACGCTCTCGCCCGAAGCCGTCACTGAAACGCTGAAACGTGACCAGTTCGCCGCCGGGAAAATCATCGGCGTCAAGGAGCAATACTGGCTGGGGTATCCTGATGCAGGTAAATACGATTATTTCGATGTGCGCCTTGACGTGCTCAAATACATCCGCCTCATCCAGCCCGATTTTGTCTTCACTCCTGACCCCTGGCTGACCTACGAGGGACATCGCGACCACATCCAGACGGGATTGGCGACGACGGAAGCGGTCATGTTCGCAGGGTTGACGAAGATCGCATCATCCGACCCGGAAGTTGATTCTACTTATCGGGGACACGATATTCTGGGAGTTGTTTTCTACTACACCCGTGAACCGAATACCATCGCAGACATTACCCAAAACTGGGATGAAAAGATCGCAGCCGTACGCTGTTACCAGGCGCAGTTCGAGCCAGATGATATGGAAATGCTGGTCATGGCGCTGGATATGAAATCCCGCCAGGTGACCGCAGGCGCAGGCTTCGAGCATGGTGAACCGCTCAAGGTACTGCATCCTCAGGCGCTGCATTGCGGGTTCTAAAGCAGAAGGAGAATTATGAAAATCACAGTCATCGGCGGCGGCTCAACCTATACCCCTGAACTCGTCAACGGCTTCCTGACTAGAGTTGACCGCCTGCCGCTTACGGAACTCTGGCTGATGGACATCGACAAGGAACGCCTCGACATCGTCGGCGGCTTTGCCCAACGGATGGTCAAGGCCAAAGGCGAGCCGTTCAAGGTGGTGCTTTCGCTGAACCAACGGGAGGCGATTGCGGGGGCATCCTACGTCATCACCCAATTGCGGGTCGGAATGATGCCCGCCCGTCGCGGCGACGAATACCTGGGCAGGCGTCACGGCCTGATCGGGCAGGAGACCACCGGTGTGGGCGGCATGGCCAAGGCCCTGCGCACCATCCCCGTCATTCTGAGCATCGCTAAAGACATCCGTGAAACGGCCCCGGGCGCATTGCTGGCAAACTTCACTAATCCCGCTGGGTTGGTCACTGAGGCGCTCAACCGTCACGCGTCCGACGTCCCAGCGGTGGGGGTCTGCAACGTGGGCATCACCACCAAAATGGAAATCCTGGAAGAATTGGAGAAATTCACCGGCCAGAAGATCGCCGACGAGCGTGCCGTGCTGAAAACGCTTGGACTTAACCATCTCACCTGGCACTATGGCTTCACCGTCGATGATGAAGACATGTGGCCGCAACTTTTCCCTGCCTTCGTCGAGATGACCCGCCAGGAAGAAGACCCCGAATGGGATATCCTCACGCTCGAGTCGCTCGGTATGATGCCCAACTACTACCTGCAATATTTTTACTACACCGACAAAAAGCTCAAGGCGCAGGAGAAGTGGCCGCCCTCCCGTGCCGAGGAAGTCATGGAAATTGAGAAAGACCTGCTGCGCGAGTACGCCGATCCTGCCCTGACCGAGCCTCCCGCCGACCTGATGAAAAGGGGCGGCGCCTACTACTCGACCCTCGCTACCCAACTAATCGACTCACATTACAACAACCTCGGGCAAATCCACATCGTCAACGTACGGAATGATGGGGCTGTTCTCGCCTATCCAGAGGATTGGGTACTGGAAATGCCCGCCCGGGTAAACAAGGCTGGCGTCCACCCGCTTCCATCGGACCCGTTGCCAGCCACCTGCTTCTGACTGTTTGCCTCAGTCAAGATGTACGAGCTTCTCACCGTCCAGGCTGCCGTGCATGGCGACAGGAATGCTGCTTACCAGGCACTGT
>Ga0105100_10002391_pt1 | contig 10988 bp, 8 predicted proteins | sample PPLLak12cMay2015_2_FD_87033 | JGI IMG/M metagenome (GOLD analysis project Ga0105100, IMG submission 87033) | Freshwater sediment microbial communities from Prairie Pothole Lake near Jamestown, North Dakota, USA - PPLs Lake P8 Core (1) Depth... | ecosystem: Environmental > Aquatic > Freshwater >... | reverse complement strand
GCATGTTTAGGGACGGCAACAGCTGTACCCTGAGCGATGGCTTCGATGATCAGTGTGTCGGTGTTCATCGGAAGGTGAAAGGCATGTTGCTCGGTATGACCTATGGGAAATAAGAGCACTCTGTCTCGCTGGTCATCTGGCGGCAGAGCTGGAAGTGGGGACAGGCGTTCAGGAACTGGCTGCACGATGCGATCCGGGCCAACATCTAGTCCCAGTCCCTGCGAGGTGAGGGAATAAACTCGGCTGAAGCCATCATCGCGCAAAGAATCCAACAAATTCCCCACGAATGCTGACAGGATCTGGACAGGTACAGGTAAACCACTGCCTTGCCAGCCGAAAGGGATGGCAGGCAGCAGGCCTAAGCGCCCTGGGTTACCCAGCGCTTCCGCCAACCGCGGCCAATCGTATCCTTCGCCCAGGGGGATCACCAACGGCGTGTCGCGCGGCAATCCGGCTATCTCCGGCCAGGTCAGATTCTGGTATTCGAAAAACTCGCTCATCCGATGCATCCTTTCCTATTCTGAATCCAATAGGATTGCTGAAACCTCACAGGTCTTCGAGACCTGCGAAGTTTTTGAGTAAACTCAATTATTTCGGCAGCAAATACCAGTCCAGGAAGCGCTCAATACGTTCCAGCGCGTCTTTCAGGTTTGCCCGGCGCAGGAAACCGTGCGGCTCATCCGGATAGGTCTTGTACTCGAAGGTTTTCCCGTGGCGCGTTAAAGCCTCCACCCACTCTTCTGAAGCCTGCGGCGGGACGATGTCATCCAGCAGTCCGTGCAGGATCAACATCGGTTTGCGCACGTTTTCCACCTGGTAGATAGGCGAGCCGTCCAGGTAGACCTGGCGGTTGCAGGCTGGATGTCCCAGGTAGACTTCGGTGTACACGCGCAAGCGCCGGCTGCACTGTGCCCACGAGCTGACCAGGTTGGAATCGCCGTACTTGCTGATCCCGCAGGCAAACAGGTATTCCGGATCGCGCGCTAAAGCGCAAATGGCCATGTACCCGCCGTAGCTGCCACCATAGATGGCAATCCGCCCGGGATCGATGCCTTTCAGACTGCCCAGGAAGCGCGCCCCGTACAGGCAGTCCTGCAGGTCGCCTTTCCCCCAGTCATTGTAATTCGCGTGTTCAAATTCCAACCCGTAACCGGTGCTGCCGCGGTAGTTGGGCGCCAGGAAAGTGTAACCTTTGGCTACCAGGTACTGGGCGAAAATATCCCAGCCAAAGCCGTACTGGTCGGACGGCCCGCCGTGCGGGTGAAGCACGGATGCCCCGTTAAGCCTGGCAGGCTGGTAAAGAAAGGCTGGAATCTCCAGCCCATCGTTACTATTGAAGCTGACCTGCTGGGGTGTCACCAGATGCAATCCTGCCAGGGCCGGGAGGTTGGAGAAGGTCAGCTGTTTCATACGCTTTGTTTTCAGGTCGAAGCGGTACAAGTCGGGAGGTTGGGTTGGACTCTCATATTCAACAGTCAGGAAATCTCCTCTGGGCGACCAGTTAGGGTTAGAATAAACGCCGCTACCACCTGCCAGGATGCTGGCTTGGCCTGTCGCCGCATCTACCAGGGCCAGCTCGAATGCACCCAGACGGTTCACAATGCATGCCAGTTGGGTGCCGTCCGGCGACCAGCAGATCCAGCTGGCATCCATACCTAAATGGGTCAGCTGCTGCAGCTCGGCGCCATTTTGCCGTGCCAGCCAGATTTCATAATAACCGCTCTTCTGTGAAAGAAAAGCCAGGATCTTCTGTTCTTGGTCCTGACCGGGAACAGCTGGTCGCCAGCGCGGTGTGTGGCTGAAAAGCTTCGGGGTGTTCGTGATCGAGCGGATTGACCCATTTTCCAGGTTCAGAATGCGGATATCCGTGCGGTTGAAGTCGTCGAACGGCCGGAAGACAAATGCGATCTGCTTGCCATCCGGGGACGGCTGTGCATCTCCTGCATCCCCATCATTCTGGTCTGTCAGGGCGTGCGGCCAGTGACCGTGCAGGTCACTCAGTAGCAGCTGGTTGGCTTCGTGACGCTCGACGGAAATCACCAAGCCCTTACTGTCCGGCATCCAGATAGGCGATGAAGCCTGCGTGGTGAAATCAGAGATCTTCCGCTGAGAACCAGTCTCTACTTCCAATACGTGGACATGCCCTCCCTGTGTAAATGCCAGCCGCTTCCCATCCGGAGACCAGCGAGGCAGCTCGTCGTCCCAGAAAGCCACCAGGTCACGCTCGGTGGTCAGGCGTGCCGGCCAGCCGCCGGCCGATGGCATGCGGTATAGGTCCGATTGATCTTCGCGATCCCAGATGAAGGCTATTTGCCTGCCGTCAGGCGAAAGCGTATGGTTGTGGACGCGGTTTACTGCGGTAATTAAAGACAGGCTCCAGCCTTCCGGCGGCTTCAGATCAGGCCGCCTGATTGCTGGCCATCCACTGCGCTCGTATTTTTCTTTGATTCCTAACTCAGATTCTCCCATGTCCTCTCCGAATTTGAGCAATAAGGCTATGCTAACAAGCAGCCGAAGCTGGCTGACTCGCATCTGGTGGCAGATCGGTAAAAGATACTGCCTGTGATGATTCTACATTCAAACCAGCCAATCGCCAACCTGTAGCTTTAACAGTCCCAACATGTTTCATTTACCCAGCGATGCAGCGCTAGATTTCTACTGTCCCAGCTTCACCCGTTCCAAAATGATTTACAATATTTGTGAACCATCGCACATAAGGATATACTTTCCAGGTTCGATCATTCAGTCAATCATGATTCTTCGAGGAGCGGGCTGATGACTTCAAAATTGGTTGAGCTTTCCCAGGCTGCAGCCATGATACCTGACGGCGCTACGGTATCATTCGGGGGATTTACCACCCAACGCCATCCCATGGCATTTGTGTACGAGCTCATCAGGCAGAGCAGGCGCGATCTATATCTATTCGGTCATTCACCTGGTGGAGATTGGGATATCCTGATAGGAGCTGGATGCGTCAAGCGGGTCGAGCTGGCATATGAGGCCGACGAAGCCTTCAATACCGTGGGAACACGCTGGCGGCTGGCGGTACAACGCGGCCAGATCGAATGGGAAGACTACAGCAACTTCTCGATGGTAGCGCGCTTCACAGCCGGTGCCATGGGTCTGCCGTTCCTGCCCACCCGCAGCTTATTGGGCAGCGATGTGCTGAAGAAACAGGCCCTGAGCGACGAACAGCGCCGGCAGGACTCGCGCACTTCTCCCAAGAAGGCACACGTCATGCGCTCGCCTTTCAACCCGGAGGATAAAGTGGTACTGGTTCCGGCGATCCATACCGAATTCGCCGTCATCCACGTCCAAAAGGCATCCATCAACGGGACGGTGCGAATTGAAGGCCAGACTTTCGCCGATATCCAGCAGGCTATGGCAGCCGATGTCGTGATCGTGACCACCGAAGAGATCGTCGAAGAGCAGGTCCTGCGCCAGGAACCCGAACGGAACGCATTGCCGCCCTTTGTGGTCCATTACGTCTGCCACGTGCCATTCGGCTCACACCCTTACGCCGTTTATCACTATTACGATTACGATCCAATCCAGCTCAAGGCTTATCACAGCAGCGCCGGCGATGACCGCCTTTTTCAGGATTACCTGCACAGATACGTTCTCGAACCCCAGAACCATGCAGCATACCTGGAAGCCATTGGGGGATTGGAGAGATTGGAAACATTGAAAGCTGACCCAGAATTTGGTTACCGAGCCGACCTTAAACGCAGGAGCTAAGAACTATGGCTGAAGCTCACTATTCGCTCACCGAATTAATGACCGTGGCTGCAGCCAGGGAAATCCTGGACGGAGAGGTGGTCTTTGCCGGTACTGGATTGCCGATGCTGGGTGCAATGCTGGCCCAGCACACCCATGCACCTGATTGCTGCATCATCTTCCAGGCCGGCACGATCGCCAGCCAGCTTGCCCACTTACCAATGTCGGTGGGTGACCCGCGCGCCCTGCATGGAGCCGCCCTGGCTGCCGGATTATTCGAGGTCTTTGACTACATGCTGCAGGCTGGAAAAGTGGATGTCGGGTTCCTGAGCGGCGCCCAAATCGATCGCTATGGGAATATCAACAGCACCTCCATCGGGCAGTACCCCGGGCAGCCCAAAGTGCGCTTTTCTGGCAGCGGCGGCGCCTGCGATATCGCCTGCCTGGCCAAACGCACCGTGATTATCGCACGGCATGAGCGCCGCCGCTTTCCCCGGCGCGTGGACTATATCACCAGCCCCGGCTGGCTGCGTGGAAAAGACAGCCGTGCGAAATCGGGTCTGGTGCGCGGCGGGCCGAGTGTGGTGGTAACGACCATGGGTGTGCTTCGCTTTCACACGGAAACGAAACGCCTGTACCTCTCCAGTTACCATCCCGGATTAACCGCCCGTGATGTTGCCAGGAACACCAGTTTCAGGCTGGATATCCAGGACGCCATTCAGACGCCCACTCCTACGGACAAGGAGCTGTATATACTGCGCGAGTTGGTGGATCCAGAAAGAGTGTTTCTAAGATAATAGTGGTGGGTATATTATTTGGTACCGGTGCTCACTAATAAAAAGCGAGGATTTTACTGATGAGGACTCCAAACACGAAGAATTTGATCAACCGCAGGGGGCTGCTGCGTATGGCTGGGACCTTTGGAGGGCTGGCAGCACTCTCATCTTTCCTGGAAGCATGCTCGAAGGCCGGGATCGATTTATCGAGCGCATCTTCTACACCTGGAGACCCTACTGCGGTTCCTCTCCCTGCGACTTCCACTTCCACCCTTTACGATGAGATTCCACCCACCGTCCTTGCAGATAGTACCCCGGTTCAATCTTCGGCAGTGCCCACAGCGGGTGAAAGTGTTGTTTCGAGGGTGGCTTTCGTGAACACAGATAACCGCTCACAGGGCGTGCGTAAAGCGATCAATTTATTGGGCATCAATCCCGTGGCAGGAAAGAGCGTCTTCCTCAAGCCTAATTTCAACAGTGCTGATCCGACACCCGGATCGACCCACCCGGAGGTTTTAAGCACCTTGGTGCTAGTAATGAAAGAAATGGGCGCAGGCATTATCACAGTCGGTGATCGCAGTGGGATGGGAAACACTCAACAGGTGATGCAAGAGCTGGGGATTTTCAAAATGGCAGAAAACCTCGGCTTCGAGATAATGAACTTGGAAAATCTGCAAAAGGATGATTGGGTAATAGTAAATCCAACCGCGAGCCATTGGAAAACAGGCTTTCCTTTCGCCCGTCCATGCCTGGAGGCTGGAGCCCTGGTGCAGACCTGCTGCCTTAAGACGCACCGCTACGGCGGTCATTTCACATTGTCGCTGAAGAATTCGGTGGGGATGGTGGCAAGCAGCATCCCCACGGACAAATACGATTATATGAACGAACTGCATACTTCTCGACACCAGCGGCTTATGATCGCCGAGATCAATACCGCTTATACTCCGGACCTGATCGTTTTAGACGGCGTCGAAGCCTTCATTTCCGGAGGTCCGGACAATGGTCAGAAAGTATCTTCCCAGATAATCCTGGCTGGAACAGACCGGATCGCCATCGACGCGGTGGGGGTGGCGCTGCTGCGCTACCACGGCTGCCAGACTGAAGTGGCGAAGGGTAAGATATTCGAACAGGAACAGATCGCCCGGGCGGTCGAATTGGGGCTCGGGGTGGATTCACCGGCCAAAATTCAGCTGCTCACACCAGACCAGGATAGCGCTGACTACGCTGAAGAAATTAATTCCATATTATCCCAGGGCTGACAACGACTCTGTTAAATTAAAGCCTCGCTTACGCAGCTCTTGCGCATACAACGGTCCAGGAACAGCGATCTCGGCTGGCTTGACGCCCTTCGGTGTAATTCCCTGGGCGTTCATGAGTGCCTTGATGGAGGCGTCCCACCCGGTGGTGCGCTCCATGGCAGTGAAGCCGGTCGTTACGTCAAAATAATCGATTAACTCTACAACGGCCTGCGCAGCACTACCATCTTTTCGCCCTTTCGCCAACACCCTCACAATCACTAGGTCCGGTTCCCCCGGTCCGGCGCGTAGTTTGGGATCCAGCAGTGAATGAAGGACTTCGCGCGGTGAAATCAGCATCCCATTCACTTCCACCAGTTCTGTTTCCAGCAGCCCGGCTTTCATATAGCTCTGCCATTCCTTGAAGTGACCAGGCCAGCGCAGTGTTTTATTCCACAGCGTCTTCAGCTTGCCTTCGTACGTCCACGGCATGGTCGAGGTACCGCCGCCTGCCACGAATGCTTCCATTTTCCCAATCGGCTCAGGGAATTTCACCATTTCGTAATCTTCATCTAAAAATGTCGGGACTTTGACGACCTCCCAGTTACGGATGAAATTGGCGAATCCATAATATTCATTCGTCAACCCGGCAATGTTAAATGTGAGAATGTAATTGAAGGGTGGACTGGGATGCTTTGGATTACCTCCATCCCAGAACATCACTTCATCCGTCTCATCGAGGAGGGACATGGCATACACCGACAGGCTGGTACCCATCCCAGGCACCTGCCCGCAGTCCGGCACGATCGAGATACCAGCCTGGATGGCCATCGGGTCGAGCTTCAGCTGCTCAATCACCATGTCTGTGTTGCCGCCCAGGTCGGTCATGCAGGCTTTTGCTTCAATCGCTACGCGGGTTATCCCAGGATTGTGCCAGTAAGGAACAGCTGAAACGAAGGAAGTCACTCCCTCTAGGAAAAACCGCAGTCGCGCATGTTCAGCCACGTCGACCAGTTGGGCTACTGCCACCTTCCTCCCAATCAGAGCATTCACCCGGTCGGCTGATTTTTGCGCATTCTCAAGGCTGATATCTCCGATCTTAACCAGGGATGCATCACCGAATTTTGCCATGTCGTACGCTGCTGCAGTACCCTGCCGGCCGCCACCCAGAACTGCGTAAATGATGCTCATCGATTGCTCCCAGTGAAAAAATATCCCCATTTAATTTACCATAAAACAAGCCCAGGAAGATCCCGCCTGATATACTTGCACAAACTCCTGCTGGAGGCGAAAATGGAGCGAGGGTTCCAACTTTACAGCTACCGCTGGGTTGTGCTGGCGGTCTTCATGTTTATCAACCTTACGATCCAGGTCCTGTGGATCAGCTATGCACCAATCACAGGGCCTGCAGCTGACTTTTACGGTGTCAGCGACCTGCAGATCGGCCTCCTGGCGATGTCCTTTATGATCGCCTTTATCCCGCTCTCTCTCCCCGTTTCGTGGGCCATCGACACATTCGGTATGCGTTTAACAGTCAGCATCGGCGCCGTGATGATGGGTGTTTTTGGCCTGCTGCGTGGGTTGGCAGGCGCGAATTACAGCCTGGTCCTCCTGAGTACCTTCGGAATTGCTGCCGCACAACCTTTCCTGCTTAACGCCTGGACGAAAGTGCCTGCCAACTGGTTTTCGATCAAAGAGCGCGCCACTGCAGTCGGACTGGTCACGCTTGCCAACCTGGTCGGGACAGCTTTAGGAATGGTGCTCACACCTATATTAATCGAGCGTATTTCCATCCCGGATGTCCAGCTCATCTACGGGGCAGTCAGCCTGTTTTCTGCAGTAATGTTCCTTCTCCTGGCACGCGAGAAGCCCCCCACTCCTCCCTGTCCGCCCGGCCAGGAAGTGCGCGCCCTGATGCTTGACGGCCTGAAAAACGCCTTGAAGTCCAGGTATTTCTGGTACTACCTGGTGATTTCGTTCATCGGTTTTGGCATCTTCAACGGCATCACCACCTGGATTGAGAGTATTATCCGCCCGCGCGGTTTCTCACCAACTGAGGCGGGGACCCTGGGCGCGTTGATGTTGGTCGGTGGCGTACTCGGTGCAGTGACCATTTCTCCATTTTCAGACAGGCAGCGCAAACGCCAGCGCTATATCCTACTAGGCCTCAGCCTTGCTATTCCAGGCCTGGTGGGATTGACCTTTGCAAATAACCTCTGGCTTTTATTTATATCAGCCTTCCTGTTCGGTTTCTTCTTGATCAGCACCAGCCCCATTGGCATGCAATATGCTGCCGAAGTGACTTTCCCTACCCCAGAAGGAACATCCAATGGTTTGATCCAGCTGTTTGGACAGGCCTCGGTAGTGTTCGTTTACATCATGGCTGCTCTCAAAACACCTGATGGTTCTTTTACTCCCGCCTTGCTGCTTTCCATCGGATTGCTGGGGATCAGCGTTCTGCTGGCAAGCCGGTTGAAGGATGCCGAGCTCCCGTCTGAATGATAACGAAAAAGATTACCTGGATGTCAAAAGGAATTGGAGAATTTCTTGAAGCGTATTGGTTGCACTCAAATTGAAATAGGAGTATAGTAGTTTGTGATAATCTACGCAAATCAAGTAGCCAGATCGCTATCTCCGGGGTGAGCGATGCCTCTATCTCCAGGCCAAATCCTTCATCAACGATATCGAATTGTCAAACTGTTAGGTCAGGGAGGCTTCGGTGCGGTTTACCGGGCCTGGGATATCCAGATGGAAGGCGCTTGCGCGGTTAAAGAGAATTTAGATACTTCTTCATCAGCGCAAAGGCAGTTCGAACGCGAAGCAAAATTGCTGTACAAATTACGGCATCCCAATTTACCGCGCGTCTTTGATCATTTCGTGATTGAAGGTCAGGGCCAGTACCTGGTGATGGATTACATTGAAGGGAAGGACCTGGAGGCTATGCTGGCTTCGGCCGACGGTCCCTTACCGCAGAACCAGGTGCTGGATTGGATTGGACAGGTGAGCAGCGCTCTGACTTACCTGCACTCGCAGGAGCCTCCGATTATCCACCGGGACATCAAACCCGCGAACATCCGCATAATGCCCGATGGTCAGGCCGTACTGGTGGATTTCGGGATCGCGAAGGCCAGCGATCCGAACATGCAGACCACCACCGGCGCCAGGGCATTAACTCCCGGTTATGCGCCCGTTGAGCAGTACGGGTTAGGAAAAACGGACGCACGCTCCGATATCTATGCCCTGGGAGCTACATTGTATGCGACATTGACAGGCAAACGGCCTGTTGAGAGCGTCCAGCGCACAATTAAAGATAGCCTGGTTCCGCCTGAGGAATTCAACCCGGCTGTTACATCTCCCCTTTCGAGTGTGATTCACCATGCTCTGCAGATGGATCCGGAAAAACGCTTCCAGAGCGCTTCAGAGTTTAAACGGGCTCTTGAAAACTCAGTTGAGCCGCAGCCAATCTTTATCAGTCCAACTTCGAAAAACCAATTGATTAACGCACCGTCATCCGCTGCATCCGTCACCTCTGCACCGCTCGAAACGCGATCACACACCAAGAAATTGCAGGTGGGCGTGCTGGGTGGAGTCATGATCATCGCGCTTATATCAGGTGCGATATTGGTTACCGGTTTGCTCGGCCTGTACCTATACAATAAAACAAAAAGGCCGCTGGATACCCAGACTGCTGTTGGGCTCGTCTCCAGTGCAATCGTGGAAAGCCAAATCCCAGTACAAACCCAGGCCTCTTTAAGCGGAAATATATCGACTTCCTCACCAGGCAGTAATGCCTCCCTGACAGCAGAGATCGTTGCTACAAGCACCCTGTTCAGTCCGGCGCTGAAACCTGAGGATATCCCGATTATGCCTGGTGCTGAGGATGTGCAGGCTTTTCAAATGAATCAACAGGAGGGGAAACCGATTCAGGAAGTTATATTCCGTACCTCCGCTGCAGATGCGGAGATAATCGCCTTTTACGAGCGGGAAATGCCTGCCAATGGATGGGTAAAAACCAATACATACATGGATGCGAATCAGCAGATTTTATACTTCACCAAGGGCGATCGAATTGCCACGGTATCTATTACCCAAACCGTCGACCCACTTATGGTGGGGATTATGGTGATGGAACAATAATGTGTGCTCGTAATTATTTCGCGGCAGGAAGATCTGGTTATTTATTGTAATTTGAGCTATCTTTACCATCTTAGCCATATTTTTATGGTAAGATGGCGCAGACTTGTTTCAATAATAATTTCAATTTGATTTCATGCCAATCCCTTTATTGGGATTGTGCTTAATATCCGTTCGAAGAATTCATTAATTTCGACCGATCCAGGTCGGTGCCGACGAGATGGAAAAAAATTAGTTGCTGTGAGCGACCCTGCGACAAGGTTTACCAATAGAGCGGACAATTACGCGCGCTATCGTTGGGATTTTTCGCCTCAAGCGATTGAAGCGATTTTTCGCATTACTGGGCTTTCACCTGCAGCCACAGCAGCAGATGTCGGATCGGGAACTGGCATGCTCAGCCAGCATTTTGTTGAGAGAGTCAGCAGACTATTTGCACTCGAGCCAAACAAAGAGATGAGGAAATTGGGTCTAGATTTACTGGAGTCTTATCCTTCCTATACCAGTATCGATGGTTACGCAGAAGCAACGACGCTCCCGGAGAATTCGGTAGATCTGATCGTCGTTGGACGGGCAATTCATTGGTTTGACGCAAAGAAGGCCAGGGCCGAGTTCTTGAGAATTCTAAAACCCAAAGGTTGGCTGGCGATTCTTCAGACTCCCTGTAAGGACCAAGAATTGGACGAAGCAATTAAGCAAATTCGTAAAAATGAGAATGGCTGGGATGTGGACGGCGACAAGGCTAAATTAATAAAGACCCCCCTCAGCTTCTACTTTGGCGGTGATGATTTCATAACGTTGATATTCCCTGAAATCATCTCTGAAACATGGCAAGAATTTTTTGGCAGGCAGTGCTCCGTATCATCAGCCCCGGTTGAGACACATCCACTGTATCCGAACTTCAAAAAAGCGGCCCAGGAGATCTTCCAAAAATTCAGTGTGAACGGTTGTCTATCAGTAGAAATTGCTACAGAATTACACGTAGGCCAGGTATTACCCGATTAAGTTCATGGTAGAACCTTCGATGAAACAATATCCTTTTAGCAAAGCTGAAATTGAGCGCTCGATTCCTGAACGTTTCGAACGGATCGTGGAGCAGTACCCCTGGCGAACGGCAATCAGAAGCGAG
>Ga0105100_10002389_pt1 | contig 10990 bp, 14 predicted proteins | sample PPLLak12cMay2015_2_FD_87033 | JGI IMG/M metagenome (GOLD analysis project Ga0105100, IMG submission 87033) | Freshwater sediment microbial communities from Prairie Pothole Lake near Jamestown, North Dakota, USA - PPLs Lake P8 Core (1) Depth... | ecosystem: Environmental > Aquatic > Freshwater >... | reverse complement strand
CTTTTCGACCGTTTGACGGAAGCCGGCCCAGTCCCGTCCCGCTGCGAGTTCCGAAAGGGTCGGCAGGATGGCGATGGCGATAGCCGTCCCGATCAATGTCTCGGGAACCTGCATGATCATCCAGCCGTAGGTCAGCGAAGTGACTGCGCCCACCTGCCCTGTGCGGGAGGCCAGGTTGTCGCGCGCGATGACGATCAGTTGGATGCCGCCCATGGTCAGCAGGCGCGGTCCCATCAGCTTGAGCGCGGAGAGTAAGCCGGTGTCGCGCAGGTCGAGCGAGGGCGTCCAGCGGAACCTGTACTTGATCATGGCCGGGACCTGGATGAGCAGATGCATGAATGCGCCCAAGATGACGCCATAGACCAGCCCGTGGATGCCGTAGCGTGGCGTGAAATACAGCGCGCCGATGATCTGCCCGACGTTGTAGAGGATGGGCGCCATGGCAGGCAGCAGGAAATGCTGGTTGGCCTGCAGGCTGGCCATGATCAGCCCGCTGATGGAGAAGATGATGGTAGCGATCAGGTTCAGGCGCATCAACTCGGCCATCAGTTGGCGTTGTTCCAGGCCGAAGCCGGGAGCGATGCCTAGCTCTGCATCCACGATCGGCTGGGCGAAGATGGCGATGATAACCGCCGCAAAAGCTGTGGCCGTGAAAGCCAGGTTGGCGACGCGTGAGAATAAGTCCCAGGCGGCGGCGCGACCTTTTTGCGTCAGGTATTCGCTCATCAGCGGGATGAAGGCCATCGCCAGCGCGCCCCCAGAGATGAGCGCGAAGAGCACGTCCGGCAGGTTGTTGGCTGCGTTGAAGGTGTCCAGCAGGTGGATGGAATCGCGGTACTGGCGCGAGATGATGCCGGTGCGCACGAAGGCCAGCACTTTGTCGAGCCCGAAGAAGAAGCCGATCAGCAGGGAGGTACGGCCCAGGAAGGAGATTTTTTTCATGAGGGGGTTTGGTTCGGGCGGCAGTTTAACCGCCGTCCGAACGTTTAATGGTGATGCTCAGCCGGAGCGCCGAAGTTCTCTGCGCCGGGTAGCTTGTCAGCCAGGCTGGCTGGCTTGTGGATCAGCACCGGCAGGCACTGCGGGCAGATATAGATTTCATTCCCCTGGAATTTAATGGTCAATAGCGGTTTTTCCTGTTCGTTTGCATTGCAGTTCAGACAGGCAGTCATTCGCGGTCTCCTAAAATGAAATGAACACAGATTGTACCTGAATCTGTGTTCACCGGTATCATTTTCACCAAATTCTAAAGTGTGCCTTTGTACATGCCGCCATCCACATTCAGCATTACGCCCGTGATATATGACGCCGCCGGGGATAACAGGAAGACAGCCGCATTGGCGAACTCTTCGGGGCGTCCCATGCGCCCCAGCGGGCTTTCAGCAGCTTGTTTACGGGTCTCTTCTTCGACGGTTGTGTTGTTGTTCTTGGCGCGGAAGGCCATCAGGTCGGCCACGCGCTCGGTTTCCGTCCAGCCGGGCAGGATGGAGTTGAAACGGATGCCGTCTTTGCCCAACTCTAGCGCCAGGGACTTGGTCAATCCAACGGTTGCAGCTCGGATGCTGTTCGACAGCACCAGGTTGGCGATCGGCTGCTTGACTGAATAGGATGTCATCGTCAGTACGCTGGCCGCATCTGATTTGCGCAAGTATGGCAACGCCGCGCGAATCAAACGCACATGGCTCATCAATGACAAGTCAATGGCTTTTTGCCAGGTTGTTTCGTCATGTGCTTCGAATGCACCTGATGGTGGCCCGCCTGCGTTAGTGACCAGCAGATCCAATCCACCGAAAGCTTCGGCAGTTTGAGCGATCAAGCTCTCCGGCACGGACGGGTCGCTCACGTCTCCTGCCAGACCGATGGCCTGCCCCCCGGTTTCAGAGGTGATTTTCTCCGCCGCAGCCTTGACGTTCCCTTCGCTACGGCTGTTGACGGCCACCCGGCAGCCCTCACGCGCCAGCGTCAAAGCGGTGGCAAACCCAAGTCCGCGCGATGCGCCGGTGACCAGAGCGGCTTTTCCTTTGAGTTGTAAATCCATACTATGCTCCTTTTTTGCTGTACAATGTCCTTTGTCTGGGCTAAACTTTATCAAATTCTCATTGGAGGTCGAGATGGAATTAAATCTTGGTCAATGGGTGGTGATTGGGGTTTGTGCGATTTTAATTTTGGGTTACATTCGTGGCTATTATTATAACCGTCGGCACGCCGGGCAGGTATTGGCCTGGCTGCATGAAGGGCTTGAGACGCTGGGACCGGTTTCAGCAGGGGATAAACTGCCGGGCATGGCAAGCGGTGGGCGGCTGGAAGTAAAACGTGCCGTAGCGCCGCTGAAAAGTGTGGAAGCGGTCTATCTGCTTGCGCCGCGAGAAAACTTACTATTCTGGCTGTTCCACCTTTTGCGCGGGCGGCAGGACGAACTGATCTTGAAAATCGTTTTGCGCGCCACGCCGGTAAAAGAGTCGCTTATTGAAGCAGGTCTCCGTCGCGATCGGGATTTCCAGCGAGTCATCGGAAAAGAGAAATCGCCCATTATGGATGCCGCCATTCACGGGTTGGAAATTGTCCATTGGAGCAAGAAATCCCAGGCTGGCGAACGCACGCGGCTTTTTCTGGAACAGTACGGGCAATCGGTAACACGTCTTTCCATTCGGCGGCAAGTTCCGCATTTGTTCCTTCGGGCGCGCCTGAAACCCTTGCTTAACAATTCCGCTGAAGATTTTTTCTCGGCTCTGCGCGACCTGAGCGCGGGGTAAACCCTGTAAAAAACACCCGTTGTAGCATTTCCTGTCACAACGGGTGTCTTTCTATCGAGTTGACGTTATTCAAACAGCAGGGCGGCCATGCGCTGGAGCATCTTTGTGCCGCGCACTTCCGTCTCAAAGAGCGGCAGGATGGAGCGCACCTGACCATCGAATTCCTTCCAGATGGTTGCCATATGCTCGTCCTGCATGGCGACACGGTTCTTGACGAAATCGGGCGCGTCTTTCTTGACGCTGTTTTTGTCAATCAGCATGTTGACGATCACACCGCCGACGGGAATATTGAATTCGCTGAACCAGCCAATGAAGCGCGTGATAACCGCAATCGGCAGCGCTTCCGGCAATGTGACAAAGAAGAACGAGGTCAGGCTTTTATCGGTAAGCAGGGACTTTGCGTTGCTCATGCGTTCGCGCAAATTGAGCAGGTATTCCATGAGCGGGTCTTTTTCCTTCTTCTTCTTGCTGTAAGAAAGCAAATCTTTCAGTGAGGTGGCCTCTTCCCGGCTCTGCACCATCTTGTTGACCCACATCGAATAGACACTGGTCATGCCCAGCAAACGGCGGGCGTTGGCAGTCGGCGCGGTATCGAAGACATAGACCTCGTACTCGTCGTCGAACATCAGGTCAATCATGTTCTCGAACATGGCCGATTCTTCGAAGGATGGGTTCATCGTGGCCGATTCGACGAATTCGTCAGCTTTGGTTTTGATGTCAGCGTATTTGAGGAACCACGCGATTTTCTCACGGATCTCGTTTTTGGATTTCTCGATGGTATCGTGCGTGTCAATCTCGTAGGCCGTCAGGTTGGGAACTCCCTCGACCGGGGTTTGTTTACCGAAGACATTCTGTCCGAGCAGGCTGCTGAGCGAGTGGACCGGGTTGGTGGAGGCTAGCAGGGTTTTCTTGCCCTGTTGGGCGGCCCAAATAGCCGCCGCGCCAGCCATTACGGTTTTCCCCACGCCGCCTTTCCCGCCGAAGAAGATGTACTTCAGTTTCGAGTTTTGAGCCATGTATTGTTGCATGGATGTCTCGATCATCATTTACCTCCAAACATCACATTTGCCATACGTTCGATCATGGGCAGGCCGGTGATGTCGCGCTCGAATTCAGGGATGCGCGCCAGGACTTCGCCGGAGAAAACCTGGTCAATTTCCTTCAGGTAGGTCGTCTGCATCTCCATGCGGTTGCGCAGGTAGGCGGGGATATCCTGACCGGCCAGCTCCGGCGGGATGACGCGGTTGACGATGTAACCAGCAAGCGGCACGTCAAATTTGGCAAACAGGCCGGCGGCTTTCTTTGTATCCAGGATAATCATTTCCTCTGGTGTCACGACAAAGAAGAAGGCTGTCTTCAACTTGTCGGTCAGGATGCTGGAGGATACGTTGATACGATGCTTAATGTATTGCAGTTCCTTGAGAATCTGATCCTCTTCGCTTTCCTTGTCGCGTTGCATCACCGCTGCCACCTGGGAGTACTCTTCCATCTCGGTGCGCAGGGCGGTGATTTTGTCGATCCACTGGTCGTAGACCGAGGCCATGCTCAGGTAGTAAAGGGCGTGGGCCAGCGGCACCAGATCGTAGATGTAATAGTCGTAGTTGCCGCTTCCGACAATATCCACCACTTCGTCGAAAATGGCGCTCTCTTCCATGGCCGGTTCGGCAGCTACGGCCTGGATGTAATTTTCGATCTCTTCGGGAACTTCTTCCAGGCCGTACATATCCAAGATTTTCTGCCGAATTTCGTTTTGATATTCATGGATACGCTGGTCAGCATCAATTTCCTGGGCGTACAGGTTGGGCATGATTTCGACCGGACCTTTGCCAAAGACGTCGCGTTTGAAAATGTCGGAAAGGCTGGCTTGCGGGTCCACAGAGAAGACGAGAACTTTGTGACCCTGCTTGGCGAGCCAGTAAGCAGTGGCGGCGCTGAAGGTGGTCTTCCCCAACCCGCCTTTGCCGCCGAACATGATGTACCTTCTATCGGGATTCTTGTCGAAGACTTCGCGCATTGACATGATTGGCTCCTATGCGAGTGCGTCGGTCAGGTCTTTTTCGCGCAGCATACGCCGTTTCCAGGTGCTGATTTGCGGGACAACGTAAGGGAGCAGGCGCAGGCTGTAATACGGTGGCAGGATCGGGATCCCGAGCAGATCGCCCATCGTGATCAGGATGAAGAGATGCTCCATGCTGCCGCGCGTTTTGAGGGCGTAGCGGGCCATGTCGTGCCCGGCCATGCCGTACAGAACGCTCTTGAAACCATCCAACTTACCGAGTTTCTTTTCTTTCTTGTCTGCCATTGCAATGTACTCCTTGTCTTGGAATGGGATTTGCTTTGATAGCAATAATGCCTAAGTGATTTCCTGGTCGCATAAATCAGTCAAGTCTCGTTCGCGCAACATGCTGCGCTTCCAGCCGGTGATGTTGGGCATCACGTGAGGCAACAGGTGCAGTGTATAGTACGGCGGCAACACTGGCACGCCGAGCAGGTCACCGAACACAATTAACACAAACAAGTGCTCGAGATGTGAGCGTTCCTTATGCAGGTCGCGCACCATCTCATACACAGTGGCGCCGTAAAAGATGTCTCCGATAGCGCGGATGGTTTCGCTAATTTTTTGCCTGAGTGTCATGGTTAGGTGGCTATAAATTGGTTTGGATGAACAACCGCGCCAGCGGCCTGCAAAGATTCATTTAACTTGGACGTGTCCAGCCCGACAACTTTCTTGTGCCTGTCTACAATGAACGTGGGATAGCGGTGGACGCCGTAACGAATGGCTTTGAACAGTCCCTGGAGCGAACGCGGATCCCAGATGCGGATCATGACCGAGTCGCCGTAGCGCAGGGACAAGTCGAGGATGGCATCGGAGAAGCGTTGATAGTCCGCCTGCCATTCGGGCGGATACTCGTCCAGGTCGCGCTCGTGGGGCGCTTTATCCATCTTGGCTTGGGCAATCAACGCCTCACAGGTGAGACAAATGCCCCAGCCTTCCGGCAGAGGCGTGATAACTTCAACTTGAACAGGTATCATGATTATTTTCGCGACAGGCTGTGCGGCACACCGGCAGGGATGTGCCGCACAGCCCCACAACAAATTGTTTCTAGACCTTTGCTTTCGCAGGTTCTTTTGTGCGCATGATCATCAGAGCCTTGATGGCGTCCACAGCCAGGATGACCGCCGCAATCACCAGATAGATGGCGATCAATCCGGCCAGCCAGTTGCCAATAACTTTGTCAATGGGCAGGTTGGGGGTCGTCATGACCTGTTTGATGACATTATAGGCTGTTATCAACAGCGCAGCGACGGTGGTTATGAACATGAAGATGAAGGGGATGAATGTCCACAGGTAGCTCTTGCCTTTGGACATCAACCACAGAGAAACCAGCAGCAACGCCAGCGCGGCCATCAATTGGTTTGCGCCACCGAAGAGTACCCAGATGCGCGCCCAGAAGCCGGTGTAGATCAATAGTGCCGAGAGCAGCAGGGCGACGATGGTGCCAAAGGTGGTGTTTTTGAACAGTGGAACCGATTCGCCCATGAATTCTGCCGAGGCGACTCGCATGAAACGCACCACCAGGTACATGATGGTCAAGCCCATCAGGGTCAGGAAAACCGAGCCGTAGGGCAGACCGAAGGAGGTTGGAACGCCGATCTTGGCCATCATCTCGCTCAAGCCGACAGCAAACACGCCAGCGTTCTTGCCAGCCGCGATCATACCAACGTAGCCAGCGAAACCCTGGGTTGCGCCAACGCCGACGACAGCGGTCAGAAGGGACAGCGTCGCCAGGAACATTTCCAGGAACATGGCCCCGCCGCCCACGTACAGGGCGTCGGTTTCCTTCTCCAACTGACGGGCTGTGCCAGATGAAGATACCAGGCTGTGCCAGCCGGAAACCGCGCCGCAGGCGATGGTCACAAACAGGATCGGCCACAGGGGCCCAAGTGCCACCACGTTCGCGAGCAATTTCGTGTCAATGGCCGAACAATCTGCCGCAGCGCACAGGTTGCCGCCCCAGTTGGTGAAGGCTGGGAAGTCGGCCGGGAAGGCCGGGTGCCAGACCAGTAGGCCGATCGTGCCGGCCAGGATGCCCAGGAAGACGATCCAGAAGGCGACATAGTTGATCGGCTGCGCCCAGCGCCAGATGGGCAACACGGCGCCAAAGTAGCAGATGACCAACGTCACCAGGCTCCAGATGAACTGCGGGCGCGTTACAGCACCAAAGACGGTCGCATAGGTCGTCGTTGCAGTCCCGTCGGCGGCGGTGGTGACGATGGCGCCGTTGATGACGTTGTTGAAGAAGCCTTTCACCGGGGCCAGCGTGCCCAGCCAGATGCCCACGAAGGCCAAGACGACGGTCAGGATGCTGGTCAGGATAATATCCATCTTCCACTTGTAGGTCATCTGTCCGGCCAACAGGCCGACGCCGATGACCAACAACACGCCCAAGGGGACGGCTGGGTTGGTCATCAGGTCATAGCCAACGATCTTGCCGAAGGCGGCCATGATGAGCAACAGATAGAAATAAATGAAGGTCAGCAGAATGGAGCGCGCGCGTGGTGAGATGAAGCGGTAGGACAGTGCGCCAAACGACTGGCCTTCCTCGCGCACACCCAGCATGATGCTGGAGTAGTCCTGTACCCAGCCGATGAAAAACGTGCCGAAGATGATCCACAGCAGAGCCGGCAGCCAGCCCCATTGTACAGCAACAATTGGGCCTGTGATGGGTCCCAGAGCCGCGATGGATTTGAACTGGTAGCCGAAAAGCACGTTGCGGTTGGCGGGGGTGAAATCTACGCCGTCCATGTACATCTTGGCAGGGGTGGCTTTCTTTTCGTCAGGCTGAATGATGTTCTTGTTGATCGTTCTAGCATAGAACCCATATCCAATAACAATCCCAACAACCCCGAGGATAAGCGTTAGTACTGCATTCATAATAATCTCCTCTTTTGACTAGTTCATGATCGGATAGTTGGCGGATCATTTTGTATTGCTCAAATGATCGCCACAACAAGTGAAATACTTATTCGCTTTTCTCCAATATTGCGCCTCCTTTATCTGTCTATAGCGACATTGACACTTCTAGCAAGGCAGGTATACTATCCGGTATTACTTCGTAAATAATGAAGGTATTCTCATGAGCTTACCAATAATATTGTTGATCGAAGGCTTCTCGTATATTGTCTTATTTGGAGCCGTCTCCTTGCTCAAACGCGAGGGGCTGTCCAGGCGTTTTGCCATTGAGGCCATGATCTTTACTCTAATTGTCAGTGGATTGACGGCCTTGACTGGCATCCAAACTCATCCGGTCTTGTTTTTGGTCTTGATCTATCTCCTTACTATGCGCGTGCGTATCCTGGTTGATCTGGGTACTATCTTTGCCAAACGTGCTCAATTTGAACAAGCCGAAAAACTTTATAACCTGGCGTCCAGTCTCTGGCCTGACGCAACCAATGGCTTGATCTTGAAAGTCAATCAAGGCACCTCACTGCTGCAACAAAAGAAACTTGACGAAGCCATTACCATTTTCAATGACGTTCTCAAACAAGCCGAACAAGGCTACCTGGGTGTCAAGTACGAAGCTGCAACGCACTACAATCTGGGTGTCGCCTATCTCCGTAAGAACATGGACGCGCGTGCTTCCATTGCCTTTAATGCGGCTGTAGATACCTGGCCTGCTTCAGAATATGCCCGCCGCGCGGAGGTTGCTTTACAAAAGCAACGCCGCAAAAATAATCCATCAACCTCTAAAGAAGAACCGTAGCATCCCTCGCGGCTACATAGCTTCGATGATTTTTCAGGCAATCCCAAAAATAAAAGCGCCATAGAGAAATATTTCTCGATGGCGCTCAACATACAATACCTTTTGGATTGGGTCTTTCCATTTACCAATCCACATTCCTCGATGTCGACCTTTGAACAAATCTCTCGGATGTTGTATTCCATTTTTGCCAGTTATTGCATGAAATGAAGGTTCACCAATAACAACACGTTGCGTTTTTGTTAGTTGCTTCTTTAATATTATACAAACTAGGACAAGCGATACAAGGGGGTCATGTAAAAGAAGTGACTTTAATCACCTTGTCGAGCTGCGATTTCACCCGGCAGTAAAGATGCGTAAACCATATCAGCAACAGGGGTAGGGACTCCCAGCTCACTTCCTTTGCGCCCGATGACGCCGATCATCGCTTCAAGCTCGGACCTCCGGCCTGCTTCCACGTCAAGCTGCATGGACGATTTGATCTGGGAGGCTGCGTTATCAATGAAGTCCAGCGATTTTTGGACGACGTCCTCATCGAGTTCTACCCCCTGCGCCCGTGCCACCGCTTCGACCTCCCGCATCAAACTGGTCATCATGACGCGTGTCTCAGGGACAGAACGGTACTCGCCGATTGGCAGGCGCGTCAGCGATCCCAGGCTACTGGCCGTAGAGATGAAAACGAACTTCGTCCATAAAATTTTCAAGATATTCTCTGACAGTTCAGCAGTGGTCCCGGTTTCCTCAAATGCCTTATGAATAGATTTGACGCGAGAAGTGACCTGCCCATCCAACTCACCTACCACCACCCGCCTGAATTGTGATACCTGCTTGATGATTCCCGGCGCTTCCACTGCGGACGAGATCCAGGTCGCGCCACCGATCATGTGCTCCATGCCGAGGACAGCGCCGATGCGGTCCGCCGCGTCGATCCCGTTTTGCAGGGGCAAAACCGTTGTCTCGGAAGCAACCATAGGCTTGATTTGTTCCGCGGCCTCGTCTGTGGTGTAAGTTTTGGTGCAGAATACCACCAGGTCAACTGGCCCGATTTGGGCAGGATCATCCGTGGCCTGCGCCGGCTTGACGTGGAAATCACCGTGGATGCTCTTCACCCGCAAACCGTTTTCCTGAATGGCTTTCAAATGTGCGCCTCGAGCGATGAAGGTCACATCATGACCTCCTTGCGCCAGCAAGCCGCCATAATATCCGCCTACGCCCCCCGTTCCCATGATCGCTATTTTCATTGTTTTCTCCTCTCTTGTGTCATTGCGAGCCCCGAGCAAAGCGAGGGGCGTGGCAATCTCATGTAACTACTTAACATAAGATTGTCACGACGCCCTTCGACTTCACTATGCTCCGCTCAGGGCGTCTTGCAATGACATCAAATAAATTCTATTTTCTCATCGATTACATCCCCATCCGGCCAATTACCTTCTACCCACTTTAACACTGTTTGCAGCGACCGTTGCACCTGCGCCGCATCCGAATTGACCAGCGCGCAAGCGATGACCGCCTCCTGCCACATATCCTGCCGGTCCATCTCCGCCACCGAGACGTTGAACTTCTTGTGCAGTTGGTTGAGCAGCGGCTTGAGCCGTCCGCGCTTTTCTTTCAGCGAGGCGCAGCCGGGCAGGTGCAGGTGGATGGTGAGCAGGCCGATCATTAGTAGTTCCGATAAATTCCGCTGCGCGGTGCGACTTCGAGCACCAGGACGATCAATTCATTATCTTCAATGGCATAGATAATACGCCAATCTCCCACGCGGATGCGATACAGATTGTCATAGCCCATCATTTTTTTGTAGCCGGTTGGGCGTGGATTCTCTGCAAGAGAGCGAATGGCCTGGCGTGTGCGCTCTAATATTTCGCCACGTAATCGTTTCAGCGTTTTTTCTGCTTTGCGATGGATAATGACTTGCCAGCGATTTGCCCCCATGGATTACCCTCCGTTGTCTAGCTCTGCATCTACTTCATCCCATGGACGGGCCACAGATGGGTTATTTTTCCATTCCTCATAATTGGCGGCAGCTTCGCGCACAGCACGCATATCTTCCAGCGTCTCGCGGATTTGTTCGTAGTCCACAGCCGGGATCATGACTGCAATATCCTTGCCATTGCGCTCGATGACTACATCGCCTTTACCTGCAAAAACCTGATCTAATATGTCTCGCCATTTCGCGCGCGCTTCGCCGCTTTTGACTTTGGTGGGGGACATCTTTCACTCCTTTGTACAATCCGTACATTGTGTACCAATTGTACATTTTGCACGTGAAAATGTCAACTAAGTAATTCTCTTAGTTTTGCAGCCAATTCTTCAGCATCCTCCTGCTCACAGAGGATATCCTTCGCAATGAAGGGCACGCCTTTTTCGTCGCCTTCCCTGCGCGGGACCAGCCAGGCATGGAAATGAGCTATGCCCTCCAGAAATACGATCTGATACACGCGCTCCGCCCTCGTCAGGGACTTGAGCGCCGCGTAG
>Ga0105100_10002388_pt1 | contig 10993 bp, 9 predicted proteins | sample PPLLak12cMay2015_2_FD_87033 | JGI IMG/M metagenome (GOLD analysis project Ga0105100, IMG submission 87033) | Freshwater sediment microbial communities from Prairie Pothole Lake near Jamestown, North Dakota, USA - PPLs Lake P8 Core (1) Depth... | ecosystem: Environmental > Aquatic > Freshwater >... | reverse complement strand
TTGTGTAGGTTGTCTCAGGTTCCTCCTCTTTTATGCTTAGGACCTCGTTCTGTGGTCGTTTCACTGCAAACCAGAATCTCCAGTTCTTCAGCATGACTTCCTCCTAGAGATGCCTCGTGCTAACGAAGCATTGGTGTCAGGTGCCTTCAGCCTTGGTTCTTCCTCGCATATTCAGTCAAATTGACTTTGTAGACTTCTTCTGCTTTGATTCGTGGCATCAGGCGTCCGGACTGGAGATGCAGCAGTTCTAGAAGGTCGCAGGGAGTCGCGCCGTCTTCCTGTGCGTTCTGGCAGTATTCCATGAGATACTCGTCCCACTTCGCCATGTCGAACATCAGAGACCTCCCACAAAAGAAAACCCGACCTCGAAAGGTCGGTTTCACTATTGACTCCCCACTACCCAAGTGACCACATACAGATAGTGGTTCTGCGCCCCTCTGCCCAATTAGTCGCTCGAACTATGCCGATGGCCTCGCATACGCTCCCTGTGACCATCTGGGGCTGAAGGGGTGGGGGGAGGACAGGCCGAATTCTCAGGGAACAGCGAAACCGCAATTGCAGTTTGAGACGCGAGTCTCGCCCATAGCAAAAGCGAGCGCCATCGCAATAAACAGAAACGCCGCCAGTCTAACGATCCGCTTCTGGGTCATCTCACCCCTGTTGGTTGCAGTCGCCTGTGACCATAGCACCAGAGAATGGAGAGTGTCAACCTGTCAGGACAGGCTGAGGTTCTACAAGGGGATGGGGGTGGCGAGACAGTAGACCGGTAGAGGCTACTCAGATAGAATGCGCTGACCTATTCCGTCAGTATCTGCTCCGTCAGGAGTTTGTCTACAGCCTCTTTGACCTCTTCCTTCTTGCATGTTATTTGCCAGAGTCCCTGAGGCAGGTTGAACACTCCCCATTGTCTGTGTATGCCCTTACCCACAATGACCACGAAGTTGCCAGTCTTCTTGTCCTCAGATATTTGAATTAGCCCTCTGTTCTTCCCCTTCATGGCAGACATCAGCCGGCATCTTGATTCTCTCAATTCCCATATCCCTGCCTCCCTGTTGACTGGAGCCTAGCGCAATCCTGGCCACATTGTACCACCCAACCTCAGCTTGTTTACAAAGGTCAGTTTGACCAAGGCGAAAGTGGACCTCTATGGATTCCCATCCCTGTCGACGCGCTCGATGATGTCAATCACCATCTGGAGGGATACGCTGAGTGACATGGGATGTATGTGCTCGTAGACGTCATTGCGGTTGTGGTAGTTTGGCAGTAGCTGGACTTTGGAAATGTCGGCGCAGAGCAAGCATATGGCAGAAATGCCCTTCAGTGAGAAAGCTGAGGCATCGCTGAAACCCACCCCGATCTCCCTGGTTCTTATGGGCCAGCCACGTTTGGCAGCCACCTCCTGAGCAACCTTCACCAGATGAGGGTCGTGACGAGTTCCCGCGAGAGGCTCGCGGTCGATCACGGTGAGAAACTTCTCATCGCAGATGCACTCCAGGAATAAGCCGTATGTCGGAATCTCCCTCAACTCCTTCAGATGTTTCTCGACATACCTCTTGGCCCCTCGCATGCCGGATTCTTCGGACGACGTAGCTAGCAACACTACCTCGGTCCTTCTAAGAGAGGAGTGTCCTGACATCTCTGCTTCATCCAGACACTTGCCCAACCCAGCAACGACAGAAACCCCGGCCATGTCGTCCATGGCGCCGGGGACAAATCTGTTGGTATAGAAGAGGAATGTCGCACCCACCACGGGTGTGAGCGCAATTGCTACAATCCCGATCACCACGTAGACCGTGGCATCAGCGGAGCCAGTGAAATATGCTACAGTCCTAGCCAAACTGCCGCCGAGGATCAGAAGGACGCCTAAGAAAGCGATCGCCATGAGAACAAGGGCAGCGCTCCTCAGGCGATACAGAAGGTAGAACTCATTTGCTGAATCCTGGTGGGCGCTGACAATAACCCTCTGCCTAACTTCTTCACGGGTCCGGATTACTCCCACAATGTTGTTACCGCGTTTCCGTGCGAACAGAAAGTCGACGACTTCGTGGGGTCCCCTCGATTCAAGGAGCGGTATGATAAGGCTGAGGGCAACCAAGGCAAAGGAGACCGACGGGCAGAACCAGTACAAGATGACTGCGACCAAATAGAACAGTACTGACAAGCGCAGATGACCCATATAGGCGCCTGGACTGCAGGTGAAAGACTCCACAGCAACCGTGTCACAAATGGGCGTCCATTCCTTGAGCAGAAGGCGTCCTAGTTTCTCTTCCTCCTCGCTGCAGGCCCCACGTGGGCCAATCTCATCAATCACCTTCTTCAGAAAGCCAGCCATATAGTCTTGGTATTGAGTTGCTAGCATGTGCGCTACCTCATGCGGCCCTGTGTGCACGTTTCTTAAGGAGAGGCTCTGAGGTGTCATGAACAATATCACGCCCGTGTGGTGGTGTCAACGATTGAAGCCGTTAGTCCACGCTGCTCAACCCGAGCTTGGATACAAAGGTTCCCTTGTTGCAGAACCTTGTGTACGCGCCCCATGACCATCTGGGGCGGAAGGGGTAAGGAAGGGAGCCTGAGAATAGGATTGCAGGCCTGCGATGGAGACTAGGCCGATCCCGTTGGGCGCGAGTCCGTACCGCCCGGAGAGCGATTTCTTGTCAGTCAATCGGCAAATGTGCGCGCACTGTTGCCTCGGTCCGTTAGTACTTGGTGATCAAGAAACTTCCCATAACCAGCGCGTCCAGACCCGTGGAAAAGAAGCAACGGATCGCGTCTTCCGGAGACTCCACGATAGGTTCACCCTGAATGTTGAAACTAGTGTTGAGCAACACCGGTGTCCCGGTTAAAGCGCCGAATCCTTCGAGCAGATTGTGGAATATCGGATTAATGGCCTTGCTCACCGTGTGCAGCCGCGCTGAGCCGTCGACGTGGGTGATTGCGGGCAGGAGATCGCGCATCTGTGGTTTGACTGGACAGACTTTGAGCATGACGGGGCTTTCGCCTATGATATCGAAATACGTGTCTTTGGCTTCCACTGGAACGGACGGCGCAAACGGGCGGAAGGCTTCGCGGTGCTTGACTTCGGCGTTGATCTTGTCCTTCATAGAGCGCAGAGTCGGATTGGCCAGAATGCTGCGATTGCCCAGGGCACGGGGCCCGATTTCCATACGTCCCTGAAACCAGCCGAGGATTCTGCCGTCCGCAAGCATTCGGGCTGCAACGGACGAGATGTCATCATGTCGTCTGGCGGACAGTTTGCAGTCGCTGATCAGCTTTCCGACGTATTCATCGGAGTAGGACGTGCCCAAGAAGGGATTGTCGTGCACGAATACGCGTGGCTGGTTCAGTACCGTATTGTAGACATGAAAGGCTGCCCCGATAGCGGTGCCGTTGTCTCCCGCGGCGGGCATCACATAGATATCATCAAACCCGGCTTCCCGCAGGATTCGTCCGTTCATCACACTGTTGAGTGCGACGCCTCCGGCGATAATCAGATGGCGGCTCTTGCTCCTTTTACGCAGAATAGCGCACAGATTCAATGCCCGTTCCTCCAACACCTTCTGAAACGCAGCTGCGACGTTCTTGTGGTTGGTTTCGAACTCTTTGCCGGTCCGTGGACTGCCGAAGGCGGCGATGAACTTGGGTGAGCAACGCTGGCTGTGCCAGAACTGATACTTGAAATAGGACAGATCTATTCTGATAGTACCTTTTGCGTCGACCGTTGCCATCCGGTCAACCGTCTTTCTGTAAACCTCGGGGTCGCCGAACGGCGCGAGTCCCATCGTTTTGCCTTCGTCATAGTTGGGGCGAAAGCCGCAAAACTGCGTTGCCGCCTCGTAGAAAAAGCCCAGCGAGTTGGGAAAGAAGCTCTCAGAGAAACAGGTGACTTGACTACCGTTGCCTTGCCCGAGAAAGGACGTAGCCCATTCGCCTGAACCGTCGATGCTCATAATAGCCGCGTCCTCGTAAGGTGAAACCAGGAATGTGCCGGCGGCATGTGCCACATGATGTGGCACGGAATAGACCTTGGGGGCCTTCTTCGGCCACATGGTGTGATACCAGTTCCCGAAATCAGACCCCTTGATTACGCCTATGCCCACTTCGATCACGCGAAATGGCGGGATGCTGGGCGCGTGTGCCAGCATATAGAAAGCCTTCTTTGCCCGGTTCTCGGAGGGATTGATAGAGACAGCCACCGCGTCGATATCTCTGGGATTGAGCCCAGCCACGGAAAGGCAGCGTTCTACGGCCCTCTGCGGAAAGGCGCTCGTATGCTTTTCGCGCGTAAGTCTCTCTTCTTCGATGGCAACCGCAATCTTGCCGTCAACCACGAGGCAGGCCGTGGAGTCATGAAAGGCGTAGTTCAGTCCGAGTATGTTCAGTGTTTCCTCCTATTGAATTCAGCCCAAAGCAGTTCCATTGGCAGTCTACACCATGCGGACAACGTCCCTGTCTCAAGTGCAGACGCTCACATCACGGTATGTTCACAGCATGGCAAGCCACGGAGGATTCGAATTCACGCTGGCCATACATCGGAAAGCCGATCAGCATCAAAGAGGCAAGTCGGTCGGTCTCAGATGCCCCCTGTGACCATCTGGGGTTGAAGGGGCAGGGCAATGAGCAGTCTGTGTCCGGCACAACCTTCAAGGGGTGGGGCCTCGTCCTCAGGATTGCGCTATGCGCCGAAGCTAATAACTGGAGCCTCAACGGAATCGTCTGCTGCTGAGAAACTGCCATCTGTGACCTGGGTTTCAACATCCTCGCCAGTGTCGGCACCGATGGCCCCCAGGACTTGAATGACCAACGTGCTCGAACGAGTAGTGTTGAGAGCCTTACACTTCACTGTCACCAAAGTGCCATCGCCATTCATGTTGGCATTCTGTACAACTACCTTCAGTTGGCCTGGCGCTTCTACTGCCCACTGTGCACTGCTGCCGTTTGCCAGGGCTCCCAAGTCAACCGCTGAAACCTTCAAGACTGTGGAATCATACAGCAGGTTTAGAGATATGGCCCCTACATGGTCAGCGTTCTCAATCTCGATTGGCACGCTTAGACCTCCTCGTCCTGTACCACAGCCTACCACCGGCGCAACAGCGAGAAGTGCTATTGAGGCGAACAGTACCAGTTGAACAATCCGCTTCCTACCCATCCTGCACCTCCTTCTCATGGCTAGTCTTGCCATGACCTGTAGGATAGCACTACCCAGTATAGTAGAGGCTGTCAACCTCAGCTTCGATACAGAGAGGGCAACCTCAACTCCTGCAAAGTCACACGTGTACCGCCAAGTTCAGCCATTAGCATCATTGCTCCAACTAGTGCTGTTTGGTATCATCTCGGTAGATGAGTTTGCCCAACCACTTGGTAAGGGGGTAGCCATGCTCTGCAAGAAATGCGGCATGCAAATGCCAGACGACAACAGATTCTGCAACTGGTGTGGTACGGCAGTTGGCGAGGTGCCAAAACCTATTTCAGGAGCAACTGTCAAGAAGACTACTCAAGACATCGGGGGCATAGTCTTGGTGGTACTTGCGTTCGCTATAATCATTGGTGTCTTCGTCAGTCATGCTTACGCATCAATACCCACGGCGCAGGATTTCACCATACGGGTCTCTGGCACAAGCGGCCTGGATTTCAGCGGCAGTTACTCGGTCATGATTGAGGGTAGTAATTGCAGTTCGAAGGCAGTTTATGGGACGGTGCCAACTCAATATGAGGCGAACGGGACGGCGGTCTCGGCGACGTTCCAGAAGCAGTCGCAAAGTGGCACACTGAAAGTTCAGATACTTAAGGGCAACAAGGTGGTCAAGGTAGAAGAAGCCACCGCGGCCTACGGTGTGGTATCAGTGGCAATGAACTAGTCCCCCTTGCGGTTTGTAGGCGGCTGAATCCACAGGCGATATTGTGCTGTGCTGGGCATGACAGATATGGGGGGAACTGATACCCTGCGAACCTCACAAGCAGTCCTAGCGCACTTGGCGAGTGTGTGGCACGATTCACAGATGTTCTCGCGATTCTGAAGGTTGGGCCAGGCTAGAACTATGGGAGACTAACCTGGCCCGGTTCCAGAGAAGTCCGTGGAGCCGGAAGGAATCGAACCCCCATCTTCCATAGGATGCTTTCCCGTTAAGCTACAGCCCCACGTGGTGAACAGAGCCGAAATGGGATGGTGAAGTTCTTGGAGGCGGCGAGTGGACTCGAACCACCGCTTGGAGCCATGCAAGCTCCTGCCTTAACCTTCTTGGCCACGCCGCCCCAGTTGTGCCGAACGCGATGGTGCCCTCACTATGCCGGGCCCTTCCAACAGATTAGTCGTTTGTTGTCCACAATACCCACACCTGATTCTGGACGCTGTCAACCTCCAATGGTTCCTTTCTATGCGGATTCTTGCGTAGACGCGCCCCGTGACCATCTGGGGCTGATGGGAGAGGGGAGCAAAAGAAGAAGGGTGGGCAGCAATGCCCACCCTTCTGACTGTGATGACCTTACGCGCGGGCGCTCTCTCCCTTGTTTCTCGCACCCCTCCTCGCGAATAGATATCCCAACCCGAGCAATAGCCCAAGAGCAACCAATGTTGTCGTCATCTCACTCGGTGCACCCGGCGTGACCAGTGCTCCACCGCTGCAGACGCCTCCTCCACCACCTATCACACTGAACCCGTCGGTCTTCGTGGCAGTGCCCCACGCCGTCGTTACCGAGACATCCCTCGTTCCTTTGGCTGCATCAGCGTCGATGGTGATCTCAGCGGTGATTTCACTGCTGCCAACAACACTGAAGTCATCAACTGTTATTCCAGGGCCAAAGCTGACGCCTGTTGCTCCATCAAGATTCGCACCCGTGATGGTGACTGTCAGATATTGCTTCGGTTTCCCCTCGACAGGATCCAGAGCCTCAACCTCTGGACTCCGACCCGTTGCGAAGCTCTTCTCCACACCATACACTGGGTCACCATGTCCCACGGCCTTGGCCTTGTAGTAGTACGTGGTCCCAGGAGTAAGGCTGGCCAGGTCAGAGTAGAAGGCGCCCGTGCTGGCCACGGCCTGGCCGGTGCTCTCGTTGGGATATGACCCTGAGTTTGTCCCCCATACAAAGGACACGGTGACACTGCTGGCCGTGCCTAGTGACGTTAGATCTCCGTTCAGCTTGCCGGAGTTGATGGTGATACTGCTGGCGTCATTGGTCGTCAGCGCCAGCGGCGCAGTGGTGGCAGCAAAACTCGTCTCTGCACCATAGCTGGTGCCATCACCCACCGCCTTGGCCTTGTAGTGGTACGTTGTTCCAGGAGTAAGGCTGGCCAAGTCAAAGTAGAAGGCCCCCGTGCTGGTCATGGCCTGGCCGGTGGTCTCGTTGGTCAATGACCCTGAGCTTGTCCCCCACACAAAAGATATTGTGACGCTGCTGGCCGTGCCCAGCGAGGAAAGGTTGCCGTTCAGAGTGGCCGTCGTTGTGCCTAGACCAGTGGCGTCGTCAGTGTATACAGTGGGAGGCGTGGTTGGCGAGTCAACGGTGGTGAATGATGTCTCATTGGAGTAGCTGGACCAGAGACCATGGATGTCTTGGTGCCGCACGCGCCAGTAGTAGGTCGTGGAGTAGGCCAGCGAAGGAACATTGATGCTGGTGAGGTGGGAAGCATCGGTGTTGCTGTCAAAGACCGGACTGGAATAGTCGCCTGCCGTTGTGGTGACCTGCCACCATGAGGCCGCGTGGGTATCCCCGGCATCAGGATCGAAGAAAGCTGATGATTCTAGCGTCGGCGTCAGGCTGATTCCCGAACCCGTTGGTAAGGTGTTGCTAGGCTGGTTGGGTGGTTGGTCGGCATGAGCATCCGAGTACACGGTGACCCCCCTTCCTTCCAGCACGGGAATATAGGTATGAACAGAGGTACTGCTCAACGGGTTTGTCCTGAGATCCAGAGTGTCTCCGGACCCAATCCCGGGATTGTCTACCAGGGGCTTTATGTCGCCAGTCTGGTTGTCTCTAATTGACAGGTCAGTCAGGCTCGTCAGGTTGGCCAGTGGCGAAAGGTCGCTTATCTGGTTCACCAACAAGTGCAGGGCCGTCAGATTGATCAGGCCGGCCAGAGGTGAGATATCGCTTATCTGGTTGTAGCCAAGGTACAGCACCGTCAGGCTGGTGAGCCCAGCCAGTGGTGAGATGTCGCTTATTTGGTTATCGTAAAGGCGCAGATCCGTCAGGTTGGTGAGACCGGTCAGTGGTGAGATGTCGCTTATTTGGTTCCCGGCAAGGCGCAGATCCGTCAGGTTGGTGAGGCCGGCCAGCGGTGAGATGTCGCTTATTTGGTTCCAGTAAAGGTACAGGGCTGTCAAACTGGTTAGGTTGGCCAGCGGTGAGATGTCGCTTACCTGATTGTTGCTGAGGTACAGCACTGTCAGTCCGGTGAGGCCAGCCAGCGGTGAGAGGTTGCTTACTTGGTTCTCGTGAAGGCGCAGATCCGTCAGGCTGGTGCAGTGCTCGAGTCCAATAAGGTCTGCGATGCCCAGGCCAATTCCATCAAGGGTGGTAAGCCCGTTCAGATCAGACTGGTAGATGTCCCCTGTTGGCTTACTGATTGCCGCCCTTATGGCGGCTTCAAGGTTGGGGTCAGTGAAAGTGACGGTTCCCTCTTCCTCGGTGGTGAAGCTCTTCTCATCGCCATAGCTGGAGCCGTCGCCCACGGCCTTGGCCTTGTAGTAGTATGTGGTTCCTGGAGCAAGGTTGTCCAGATTGAACTGGAAGGTCCCGGTTTCGGTCATTAGCTGACCGTCAGTCTCGTTGACCAACACGCCGGAAGCCGTTCCCCACACGAAGGAGACGGTGACGTTGTCCGCCGTTCCCAATGAGGTGGTGTTGCCGTTCAGAGCGGCTAAGGTAGTGGTAACACCGGTAGCAGCATCCGTGGTCACCGTTGGTGGTACGGTGCTGGTGGTAGTGGTGAAGCTCTTCTCCTCACCATAGTTGGGGCCATGCCCCGAGACTCTGGCCCGATAGTAGTAAGTGGTGCCTGGAGTAAGCCCGCTCAGGTCAGCGGAGAAGGCGCCAATGCTGGTCTTCACCTGGCTGGTGGTCTCGTTGTGATATGACCCAGAGCTGGTGCTCCAGACAAAGGACACCATGGCCCAGCCGGCCGTGCCCAGCGAGGTCAAGTCGCCGTTGAGCCGGGTGGAGCTGGTGGTGACATCGCTGGCGTCATTAGTGGTCACCGTGGGCGGCGCTGCCAGGACTGAGATCGGTAGGAGCAAACCAACAACCATGGCTGCCAACAGCAGACATAACAAGCCCTTCTTACTCATCTTGCCCCCCCTTTGAGTCGTTTTCTCATTATCGCATGGATCGGCCCAGTCGCGATATTGAGGGAACTACTTATGTGGGGGGTGTGGGGGTACTTATTTCGACTTTCGGGGGCAGGTCAGATAGACTGAGGTTCTACAGGTAGACGGTGGGGGGATTTCCGCTGTCCTATATTCCTGAGCAGGGCAAATATCGTTCCATAATTAGCCTCCGCCATCACACAGGACTACTGAGCGTGGAGTCTGACGATCCATAGTTTGCCTGCCAAAAGCAAGCCCTTCTGGTGGTAGCCAATCCTGCACCGGCTGCCATGTTCCACCGATGAGACGCCTTCTTCGGTGGTGGGACTGACTCCTGAGGCTAGACGGATGTAGGCACATCCGTGTCGATATATCGACTAGCAGCTTGGAGCGGGCCTGGTTCCACACTTGGTCATGAGCGCGGGTTTGGCTCCTGGCTGGGGCTGACAGCCTGACCTGCAAGCACAAGCTCATGGCTTGGCCGCTTGACCTTGTTCGGGCGGGCAGACCCCGGCAAGCACGAGCTGATAGCTCAGCCGCATCACCTTGTTCGGGAAAGCACTCCCCCCTCCCTGTGCTCACAGAGGAGGCCCAAGTAGGGAGGGATAATGCACGTCCATGAGGAAGGTCATACAGCCGATGCAGGCAATGTGGACAGAGGAAGCTGCAGGTGCTGGATATGAAGGAGGATGGATAAGGAGGATAAAAGGACAGGAAGCATGGGAAGGACAGAAGGGATAGTTGGATAATGAAGATGTAGGCATATCAGGAGGGGCTGAAGCCCTGCAATGCTTACTGGGTCTACTGGACTCATTAGACTTGCTGGACTTGCTGATATCGCAGCATCCAGAATTATCAGGAGCATAGGCAATGCACCTAATGCTTGGACTATCCTCAGGTTGAGCTGCAGGACTCCTGACCTTGAGCACAAAGCCGGATAACCGGGTTACCGGCTACTGAGGGAGTGGGAACAAGGTGGTCTAGTTCGTGAGGAAGAAGACTCAGGTACTAAGAGAACTTTTTCCCTGGTTGAGCACAAACCTCCGGATGACGCTCGGTATCCGTGCTCCGGCTAGATAACCAGGTTACTTACCCGCTGAGGGATCAGGAACGAAGGAGTCCCGACTTGCTGAAGCACCAACCCGGTGGGACTGAGGAATAGGGAGTCCCGGCTGACCTGCTTGAGAACAAGCAGGGGAGATGATGCCCGGTCTTCGTGCTCCGGCAGGACAAACCGGTCATCAGTTCCTGAGGGAAGCTGGGAGAGCAGTCCAGGGCAATGTGAGGGGAATCAAGATCGGGATAAGGGGGGATATTGGGGATGATGCTGGTGATTATAGGGATAGAACTCGCAGTAATAGAACCTACCCTGGACTGACACTTCTGGTAGTACTGGTATTTCTGGTAGTCTTGGCATTTCCTGTATTGAAGCTGCCGGGTATCAACCTGCAGGCGCAGTAGTCCCGGCATCTTCTGCTGTCTGGCTTCGGCGGATGGAGGACTATCAAGGGATGGAGGCAGATGGGGTCTGGTAGGGCCTTACAGACGCCCCCCTGTAGCTGTCTGGGGCTAAAGGGGTAAGGGGGGAACGAAGAAGGGTGGGCATCTCTGCCACCCTATGCACAGTCACGCTCGGTCGATACTAGACGCTCGCAGGCGAGCCAAATGCGAACAGGCTAGGTATCAAGATG
>Ga0105100_10002387_pt1 | contig 10994 bp, 10 predicted proteins | sample PPLLak12cMay2015_2_FD_87033 | JGI IMG/M metagenome (GOLD analysis project Ga0105100, IMG submission 87033) | Freshwater sediment microbial communities from Prairie Pothole Lake near Jamestown, North Dakota, USA - PPLs Lake P8 Core (1) Depth... | ecosystem: Environmental > Aquatic > Freshwater >... | reverse complement strand
GTCCTGGGAGCGGATCGGACTGCCCGGCAGTGGAATATGCCACGCGCGGGATATCCTGACAAGTGAGTACTGCCGCAACCCGCGGCAGCTCGCGAGCGCAGCTAGCATCGATGTGTTTGATATGTGCATGCGCATGCGGGCTGTGCAGCACTTTCGCCACCAACATACCGCGCATTTCAAAATCGGCAGTAAAAGCCGGTTTGCCCTGCACCAGCTTGATCGCGTCCACTTTGATTTCAGGCTTGCCCACACGCTGGTATGGCTGAGATTGGGGGGCAACCAGCACCTTAGGCATCACCTGGGTGGAGGTGGACAGGCTGGGTGAAAAAGGTGCGGGGCTTTCGTCTTGGCCTATGGCTGGACCGGAATCCCTTGCCTGAAAGGGCAGCACGCCACCCGGATCCGCCTCCGGGATTACTCCACGCAGTACAGCCGCGGCATGCAAAACTGCCTGCACCGGTTTGAGGTATCCGGTGCAGCGGCAGAGAACACCGGAAAGTGCATCGCGCACTTCCGCTTCACTCGGATTTGGATTACGTTCCAGCAGCTCTTTTGCTGCAAGGATTTGGGCCGGGGTGCAGTACCCGCATTGAATAGCCCCGCTTTCGATGAAAGCCTTTTGTAAGGGGTGCAAGCCATCGGTAAGCCGCCAGCCCTGTTCGGGGTGTTGGCCGATCGCTTCGATCGTCTCGATGCGGTGCCCGCTGGCTTGAGCAGCTAACATCACACAGGTATTTACCGGTTTGCCATCCAACAGGACAGCGCAAGCCCCGCATTCCCCGCTTTCACAGCCATGTTTAACGCTGAAGTATCCCAGACGGCGCAGGACTTTGAGCAAGGAATCACCTGGTGCAGCCTCAATCGTCTGTTTCTGGCGGTTGATTTCTAAGTAGATTTCCATGGTCCCTTCACCGAGAATAGTTCAGGCTCAATTTTCATCTTTCCTTGTCAACAAATCCTACTCAAACCCTATAGGACTTACGCAGTTGGTGGGGGAAGAGGGTTGTGAGCGGCTAGGCCTGCCCACACACCCCCTATTTTCCCCGGAACTCCGTAACTTCTATAATTATAATGCCCTGGCGAATAACCGACCAGAACTCGGCTCGAGAACCATCTTCCGGGCTATTTTGAGAGACTCTCTGGCAGCCTGCCAGGGAGGGGTGGTAAAATGACCCTGGGGGAGCGCTCTAACCCCAAGGAGCTACGAATGGACCCAAATCAAATCATGCAAGACCTGCAAGCCAGCATCAAACCCTACCACGATGGTTTTGAAACTTACACCCAACTGCCTGCCAAGGGCCGCTCCAAGGAGCAGATCCTGGAAGAAATGCAGGCTTTCTTCCATTTCGAGGAACCGAAGTGGCGGAATGGCTTTGTCTCTGGTGCTGTCTACCACGGAGACCAGAGCCACATCGACTTCCAGAACCAGGTTTACGCCATCAACTCGCAAAGCAACCCGCTGCATTTTGACGTCTGGCCCAGTAATGTCAAATTCGAGGCCGAGATCGTCTCGATGACGGCCCACATGTTGGGATCAGGCAAGACCAGCGATGAAATCGTGGGCACAGTCAGCTCCGGGGGGACCGAGAGCATCCTGTTGGCAATGAAAACTTATCGCGATTGGGCGCGGGATAAGAAAGGTATAACCGACCCGGAGATGGTCGTACCGAATACCGCCCATGCCGCATTCGACAAAGCCTCGCAATATTTCGGGATCAAGATGGTGCGCATCCCTGTGGAGGCAGACTTCTGCGCAGATGTAGATGCCATGCGAGCGGCTATCACTCCCAATACCATCGTCCTGGTCGGCTCTGCTCCACCATTTCCGCACGGGATCATCGATCCGATTGAAGAGCTTTCCGAAATGGCGCGGGAGCGCGGGATCGGCTTCCACACGGACGCCTGCCTGGGTGGTTTCATCCTGCCCTGGGCGGAAAAATTAGGTTATCCGGTGCCGCCTTTCGATTTTCGCCTGCCCGGCGTGACTTCGATGTCTGCAGATACGCATAAATATGGTTACGCAGCTAAAGGGACTTCAGTGGTGCTGTACCGCGGTCGCGATCTGCGCCATTATCAATACTACACCACCACACAATGGCCCGGTGGATTATATTTTTCACCCACCCTGGCTGGCAGCCGGCCTGGCGCGCTCAGTGCGGCCTGTTGGGCTGCAATGGTCCACCTGGGCGAGGAAGGCTATCTGCAAGCTGCCCAGCGCATTTTACAAACGACAGAAGTGCTCAAACGCGAGATCCGCGCCATTCCCGATCTGAAACTGCTTGGCGATCCTTTATTCGTCATCGCATTCGGCTCGGATTCCTTGGATATCTATGCCGTTTCCGATTACATGACCAAAAAAGGCTGGAGCCTGAATGGGCTCCAACTGCCCCCGGCTGTGCACATGGCACTGACCATCCGGCACACGCAGCCAGGCTTCGTGGAGCGCTTCCTCGGCGACTTGAGAGAGGCGGTTGCTTATGTGAAGAGCCACCCCGAAATGCAAGGAACGATGGGGCCTGTTTACGGTATGGCCGGGAATATTGCTTTACAAGGCGCGGTCGAGTATTTCCTGAAGGGATTACTCGATATGGTCTTCGATACCTAGGATATTTCGGATCGTCTCAAAAAGTGGGGGATTGGGTGTGTTGAACCATGATTAACTGAGCGTTTTCCGGCCATGCGGAAATCCAGCATCTGGACGGTTTCCGAGAACAGGTGCACGGCATGCCAGCTACTGTGCCATTATTGCCTCAATCTCTTCAATCGTCGCCGGAATGGAGGCTGAGAGATTTTCGCAACCATCGGCAGTTACCAGCACATTGTCCTCAATCCGCAATCCAATGCCCCACTCGCGCGCATAAATGCCTGCATCGACTGTAAATATCATATTTTCAGTCATCGGTTCTTCATATCCGCCTACATCGTGGGTATCCAGCCCGACATGATGGGTGGTCCCATGCCAGACATACCTGCCAATATCGGCGAAGTCGTTCAATAGACCGAGCGTTTTGAGCCCTTCGAAAGCGACTTCCCGGCAGACCCGGTTTGGCATGCTAAATGACACGCCTGGATGCACCTGCGCTATAATCGCTCGATTGGCCTCGTAGGCAATCTGGTAGATCTGTGCCTGCTGTTCGCTGAATCGCTTGTTCGCAGGGAATACTCGCGAGATATCGGTGCCATATTCATCGTACACTGCGCCAACATCGGCGAGGATGAGGTCGCCATCCGCCACACAGCCCTGAAGGGTGGAATAGTGCAAGTAAAAATTTCGCTCACCGGCAGAAAGAATAGATGGAAAGGCGGTTCTGCGCTGTCCATGAGCGGCAAGCTCAGCATTGAATGCTGCTTCAAGTTCGTACTCCATCCGTCCGGGCCTGGCAATCTGCATGATCTGACGGATGCCCGCTTCGGTGATTTGCATTGCCCGGCGGACCGCATCAATTTCGCCCGGTGACTTGACCTTACGCAGCGCGCACACCAGGGGATAGCTGTTCTTGATCACAACCTGGGGATAACGGTTCCGAATGTGAGTGCCAAACTCACGTTCAGTATCAAACGACCGTTCCGGGGACATCGCATCAAAACACAGCCAAAGTGCGCTGAAGGGCTGTGAAGCCAGCAGCGTATCGAGTGCTCGATTCAGATGATTGATGTCTTCAATTTGCTCAATACCGCTAATTTCATGGAGTTCTTCATCTGTGAATCGCCTGCCCGTCCAGACCTCTTGTACTATATCCGGTTTCAGGACAAACAGTCTCTCTTGAATGATCCTATCCTTATTATGCAGCAGCAGTGCAGACTGCTCCTGCTTTACACCTGTCAGATAAAGAAAGTTACGGTTTGTAAAAAACGGGTAATTCTCATCTGCTGTCTTTCGCACACTTTCCCCACTGAAAAACAACATTAGATCACCCGCTGCCATATGCGCGGCGATGCTACTCCTGTTGTTAATGTGAAACGTTTTATCCATTTACACCTCTTTGTGCGGTAATTGAGTACTCCATGCAGGCGAACTCATTTAGAACCTGCCCGAAAAATATTTCTTATTCGGATAAGTTTTATTGATTATACCTTCATAGGGAATAGGATTATTGAGTTGAGTAAATACGATAATTCCTTATTTCAGGGCCTGGAAGCAGCGCAGCGCCAGGGTTGCTGCCGCCTCCCGGCGATAGTCGGCGCTGGCCCATTCATCCCCTGCTTGGCTATACGCATCGCGGGCCGCCTGTTCCAGGCCATCCGCCTGCGGTCCATCCATCGCCAGCACCGGCGCAGCTCCATACCCGCCCAACGCCAACCGCGTTCGTCCGGAGGGCCAACGGGCAACGCTCACGCAAACCAGCGGCAAATCGGCTGGAGTGCGCGCCACGTATTCATACCCCACACGCACATTTTGCCCCAGGATCACCTTCGTGATCAGCCTGTTGTGCAAAGCCTCAACGCGCACGGGCAGCACATCTCCCAGCCCCACACTTTCGGGTTCTTTACCTGCCTGGTGCATCTCTAACAGGGCGTCCCACGCCAGCAGGAGGGTGGCGAAGGGCGAACGCCCGCTGGCCGACATCAAAGTTCCAGCAATGGTGGCTGCCTGGCGCAAATTGTAGCTGGCTTCATACCGGATTACCTTCGCCAATACTTCGGGGGTATCCGGATGCTCCAGGATCGCTTGCAAGGTGGTCATGGCCCCCACTGCCAAAGTTTGCCCATGCAGCTCCACCTGGTTCAGCCCCAAGGCCTGCAGATCCACGGCTGCTACCTGCTCTGCAGAAGGCTGGTTGAGTGCAGTCCCGCCGCCCAAAGGAACAGTTTTTATTCCCTTGCGAGAGAGTAAATCCAGAGCCTCTACCAGGGTTTCGGGGCGGAAGTATTCGACAATCATAATGCTCAATCCTCGTAGACTTTCCAGCCCAACTCTTTCAGGTCGACACTTTCGATCGCAGTCTGCGGAACATTCACCAATAGAGCCTCGGCTTCTGCCAGCAATTCGCCATCCGGCCCGAAAATCTCTCCGGTAGCAGTGGCGGTGTGGCGTTTGTTCTTACCAGCATGACCCAAGATGCGCAGCGGCTGCCCTACCGGCACATTCTTCCGGTAGCGCACTTCCAGCCGGGCGGTGTACATGAAGCGAGGCGCCTCGACTTCCCCCATTAAAGTGCGGCTTGTCACTTCGTCCAGCATCGCGGCTACAATACCCCCGTGAACGATGCCAGGGTAACCCTGGAAGCGCTCCGGGACGGTGAATTCAACCAGGACTTCACCCGGCTCAAGATCGTAGAATTTGAGCTGCAAGCCGAATGGATTATCGACCCCGCAAACAAAACATTTACGTGAGTTGGGCTGCTTATTCATGACTTGGGTTACACGCTGGTGAAAGTATCGATCAACAGTCTCACATCTCCGCCAACCGGATACAAAATTGGGCACGTAGCTCCATGCCGGATATATTCTTGTACCTTGGCGCGAGCTTCGTCCGGTGTTCCTGAGGCGGTAATGCGGTGGATCAATTCCTCGGGCACCAGATGCTTGGCTCTATCGATCTGCTGCTTGGTAGCGGGCCAACCCAGAAGCGACTGGATTTGCGCTACGACTTCTGTAGAGACCCCCGAGGCCTTGGCAATATGCGGCTGCTGTGCCAGGTATTGTGTGAGCAGACCGCGGGTCGTATCGATCGCCCGATCGCGATCATGATCCACGGAGCAAACCACCAGCTGAGGCCGGTCGATCTGATCCAGGCTGCGGCCGGCTTTGCGGGCGCCTTTATCCAACAATTCCAGGGCTTTGTCATTATATTCCGGTGGTACACAGTAATTCAACACGGCCCCATCGGCGATTTCGCCGGTCATCTCCATCATCTGGTCGCCGGTCGCGCCGATCATGATCGCCACGTTGCGCGGCTCTCGCCGCCCATGCACCACATCCAGCTCAATGCCATCCACATGATGGAACTCCCCATGGAAGGTTACCCGCTCCATCTTCAATAAGCGCCGCAGCACTTCGACGGTTTCACGCATGGCAGTCAGCGGCTTGCGCCGCTCGATGCCGACATTGCGAGCCAGCGGATCCCACCACGCTCCAATCCCACAGATCACCCGGTTAGGGGCCAGGTCGTCCAGGGTCAAGAAAGTGGCTGCCAGCAGCCCGATGTTGCGCGTCCAGTTGTTGGTCCCCCAAGGGCGAATTTTCAGCCGCTCGGTGACGGCCGCGTAGGCTGCCATTGGAACAATGGCATCGCGCACCAGGCGCGATTCAGCCTGCCACACCGCTTCAAAGCCGCGCTGCTCTGCGTAGCGCACATACTCAAGCCCATCTCGCAGATCATGGGCGTCTTGTAAATACAGGGCTACTCTCGGGAACATTCATCCTCCTGATTCTGCGGTTATTTATTTCTGAAGTGTGGCTTCAGCCATCGCTCTTCCAATCCAGGGATTCACCAACCAGTTCGAGATCTTCTGGAAGGTCCATATCCAGGGCCAAGGAAGGCAGCTCGCAAATTTCCAGGCGGGCGCCGCCTTGGATTGCGCGCTGGCAATGACGGTCAAAAGACCTTGGGCCAAATTCATAATCGATCAAACCCACCGGGCAAACCAGCAGGGCATTGGTGCCCTGGCGATGACGATCTGGCGCTACGACCACCACAGGCGGGTCTTTAGCCCGCTCAAGCATCACACGGACATCTTCAGGTGTGATCAGTGGCAGATCGGCAGGTATGATCAAGACCCCTCGGGTCAGGTAGCTTTTGACGACAACAGTTGCCCGGGTCAGGGCGACATTCAATTGTGGAGCACCATTCTCTTGCACCGTGCGCGCTCCATGATCGCGCGCCAGCGCTAGCGCCGCAGGGTCGCGGCTGATCACCAATACGTGCTCAATTTCCGGAATTGCAGCCAGCGTTTCCACGGTGTGGACTAACAACCGGCTGTTAAGATCGGCGCGTTCCTCCTGGTCAAGTACACCCGCCAAGCGCGACTTTCCGCGACGAAGCGGTTTTACCGGGACAATCGCCCATAGTGTCATGTGTGTATCTCCGTTTCTGTCAGGACTTACGCAGTTGGAGGGGGAAAAGGGGGTGTGTGGGCGGGCTACGCCCGCCCACACACCTCTTTTTATTCCCTGAACTGCATAACTTCTATCTGTAATGAGGCACGATCAGACATTCGTAAACACACGCTATTCAATGCGGGCGATCTCTCTTCGAAGTGTGGATTAACCATCACGCTCAGCCTTCTCCTGGTGCTGCACGGATGGCGCCGAAATCCTATTTGATTGTCGTTCACCCCCTTTACTTAATTGTAACCCAAATTCCACCACCTCCTGCGCCAGACGGCGGCGATCGTCTGACGTTTTCATGAGGGTGGCGGTGACCAAGACCCTCATCCCGAGAGACTCAATTTCTGCAGCACGGGAATGATCGCGAGAATCGATTATAAAACCTGAAAGCAAACCCTGGTAGTGCCTTGCTACCGCGGCAGCGGAAGGCTGGATCCCCAGCTCAGAATACATTTTTGCGGCTGGTCCTTTCACAGTTTCCCCATCGATGATCGGCGAGACAGCCACAACATTTTTATCGTTCAGAGCCGTGCGAATTCCCGGTATAGACAGGATGGGATCGATACTCACCCACGGATTTGAGGGGCACAATACTACCAGGCCGGCTGAGTTGATCGCTTCGAGGACACCTGGCGCTGGATGGGCGATCTCAACGCCTTCGAAGCGGAAACCGCGCACCTTCGGCTGGCACTGGCGCCGAACGAAGTATTCTTGAAATGGCAGTTCACCCTCTTCAGTATACACCCACGTGGGTATAGCGTCATCACTCATTGGCAAAACTGTAAGGTGCAAACCCCATGCCAGACAGAAATCTTTGGTGATCTGGCTGAGGGTCTGGCTCTGGCGCAGGCGACGAGTGCGTTCCAGGTGGGTGCCCAAATCCCGATCCCCCAATCTGAACCAGGCTGGCCCTCCCAAGGCAGTCAGACTTTCCAGCGCATTCCAGCTTTCATTCGCCTGCCCCCATCCGGTAACCGGATTCGCCAGCCCAGACAGGGTATAGCACACTGTATCCAGGTCTGGGCAAATTTTCAGGCCCAGATGATCGAAATCGTCGCCGGTATTGACAATGACAGTCAAATCTTGGGCAGGCAGACGCCGGGCCAAACCGTCTGCCAGCTTGGCGCCTCCTACCCCTCCAGCCAGAGCGACCACTTTAGGATCCAAGACGCGCACGGCAGGTCTATTCATCCTGAATGTACATGCAAATATCCGAGAGCGGTTTGCGCTCTCGTGGCGAGGATGGTTTTTCAGGATACCCCAAAAGCACCAATCCCTGTGGCTGCCATCCACTCGGCAAGGAAAAAGCTTCCTGCACGACCTGCGGGGTAAAGAGTGGGGCGCACATCCACACCGCCCCCAACCCGACTGCATGGGCAGCCAGGAGCAGGTTTTCTCCTGCCATCGCCACACTCTGGACAGACATCAAAAAGGCTGCCCTCTGGCGGGAGGCATCCGGGTAGGAGTCGACAGTCACCATATCCAGGCATATCAGAATCGCGACGGGCGCCTGGACGATCCGTTGGTACGAACGTTCCACCTGGAATTCTACCGTTTCCAGGGTAAAGCCATCGGCTTGCAGGTCTTTACGGAAATCGTTCCCCATGGCTTTTGCCAGGCGTTCGCGGGCTTGCGAGGTCTCCAACACAACATAACGCCAGGGCTGCTGGTTGTGCGCCGAAGGCGCTTGAGAAGCGGCTAGCAGGACGCGCTCCAACAGGTCTCGCGCCACTTCCTGCCGGGTAAATCGCCGGATCGACCTCCGCTCATGGATCAGCCCCAGACCAGCGAGTCGAGAATGTACGAGCAATGCCCGCATGCTGTGCTGATTCAGAAATTCCAGGATCACCTGCTGTTCATCTGGAGTGCAACCTACCAGGAGCTTGATCTCAGCATCCATCTTTACCTGATCCACCGTCAGAACCACTGCCTGCAAATTCCGTTCAGCCTGTGAGCCGATCCATACATCGATACCATCCCCATCTCCAGCTGAGGTGCCCTCCAGGTAGCCATAATCTAACGGATAGACCTGGTCTGGAAAGCGTGGATGGGCTGAACCTCTCGGTCGATCAATCTCGATCGACTTTTCACGTACCCAGCTTTCCAATACCTGCCAGAAGGTTTCTGAAATCATAGAGATCCTATCATGGCAAGCCGGTATTGCAGCGCTCCTACCTGGTCGTTCTCCTGAAAAACCAGGGAAAGATTATCAACCCGGATCTCCCAATCGTAGTTCCGAAAGGCTAATATATGCATGGCGCAATCTAACGCATCCCGGTCCAGGTCTTTATGCGCCAAGGTGATATGCGGGACCCATACCTGGGGAGAATAGAGCGGGCTGGGTTTAACGCTCAACTCAGAAAGCGCCAACCAGATCTGCGCATGCAGCTCGCTGAGGCGCGCATCTCGCACGACGGGGATATACAACACCTGATTTTGTCCGCTGAAAACGCCCAATCCGGTGGTACGCACGGTGAATGGCTGGTTGGTTTGGGCGATCACCTGCAATGCGGCTTTCAGGCGATCAAAGTCATAATCTTCCGACACCTGCCAGGAAAAATGCGGAATGGGCGTTTTCTTGATCCCTTCCAACCTGCACCCCAGCTCCAGCTCGGTCCATAGATCCTCTACGAATTTATAATGCGGGTCATTCAGTACAGAGACAATTCCATGCATGGGATTACCGGAAGAGGTCGGTTTCTTTAGGTCGCACTAACTCGCTTAGAGCAGCCTCACGCAATGGGTAAGGGAAGCCGCGCACGTGTACAATCGGAGTGCCCTCAGCCGCCTGTCCCATAACCAATGAAGCTGCCGCTGCCAGCTCATCGCCCGCGCCCACCTGGGTGATACGCAGATTATACCCAAACAAATCTGGCTGCCCGCGCAAATCCACCAATCCGGGCAAGCCTGCCAGCCCAATTGCGATCCCCACCGTGCCCAACCGCCAGGCGCGCCCGTGCGAATCAATGACCATCACGCCCAGGTCAGTTCCACTCGCCGCTTGCAGGCGTTGGCGCAGCGCCTGGGCAGATGCATCAGGATTTTCAGGCAGTAGCAGCACCCATTCTTCGCCCGGACTGCCTTCACCGGCAACATTGGAATGATCGATTCCGGCATTGGCGCAAACGAAACCCAGCCGGTGCTCCACGATGATCGACCCCGGTCGCGTCCGCAGCACCTGCCGGCTCTCCTGCAACACCAGTTCCATCAGGCGTGGATCTTTTTCAGTCTTGCCAGCCAGTTCCAATGCGCATTGCGATGGCTGGATGGTTGCCAGGTTGACCAGACGGTTTTCCGCCTTGGAAATGATTTTCTGGGCATAGACCAGAATATCTCCCGCCTCCAGGGTCAAGCGAGCGCGCTTTAATGCATCCAGCGTGATTGGGGCAAGGTCATCGCCAGGGGCGATCAGTGGAATGCCAGGCAGAGGTGTGAGGATCAGCGTCATGTTCGAGCAGGGATAAATTTCTGCGGATCGAGTTATAAGGTCAACGGAGTGGAAGGCGCGCTCTCAACTAGAGGCGATCTCAAAAATAGGGTGGGACTGAGGTATATGAGTACTAATCACGCGGGATCCCAGTGATGCGGATCCCTGAGGATTGTACACCATACTGCTTATTCAGATTGATTAACACTGAGGTCATGCCTTCCACGACAACCGCATTTTCGATCGGTCCAGCGTCCCATCCAATGAGGCCGGCAGCTTTAACCAGGTCGAGAACCTGCATGCGGGCAGCTTTACTGGTGCCGCACACCAGCACATCACACTCTACAATTTCATCCTGCAGAAGATGTTCATAGGAGATATTTTGAAACGCGTCGACCACCTCTACCCCCTCCCCAAGGATTTCTCGGGCTTCCTGAGCGGCTGAACCGGCTGGGGGCATCTGGACCCGTGTCACTTTGGGGGGCACCAGAGGCACGGTGACATCCACCAGGAGCTT
>Ga0105100_10002380_pt1 | contig 11004 bp, 9 predicted proteins | sample PPLLak12cMay2015_2_FD_87033 | JGI IMG/M metagenome (GOLD analysis project Ga0105100, IMG submission 87033) | Freshwater sediment microbial communities from Prairie Pothole Lake near Jamestown, North Dakota, USA - PPLs Lake P8 Core (1) Depth... | ecosystem: Environmental > Aquatic > Freshwater >... | reverse complement strand
TATGAATCATTTAAAACATTGTCAAGTGAAAACTTTATAATGAAGCTATCAACTAAACCTTTAAGTGAATAGAAATCTACTAATTTTTCATTCGAGTTCCATTCTTTATTTAATTCATTCCCGGTTATTATTAACAGAACTTTTCTTTCTTCAGTGAAATTATTAAAAGAATTTATTCCGTTATTGCTTGTTTTATTGAATACATTTCCTATTTCAAAGAAGGATAGATTTTTTTCACCTTTGTTAATATTATTCGAAACCACTTTTAATCCACCGGGAATAAGTGATGTTCTGAGATATGCCATATCAACACTTTGAGGATTAAGAAGTTTTATAGGATTTCCAGTTAAAGATGCAAATTTTTCATCCAGTAACGGATTGTTAAGAATTTCATAAAGACCTAAACCAGTACAAACTTCTCTTAGTTTATCATTAAATGCAGATTCATCATATTTCTTTTCTAAAGTGATTGTAATCTTTGGTACTGTGGGAATTAAATTGTAACCATGAATCCTTGATATTTCCTCTATAATATCTACTTCTCTTTCAATATCCGGTCTGAAGGAAGGAATAAACAGTTTTAGCTCTTCTTTTGTTTTATGAGTTGTATTTATTTCAAGTTTATCCAGAATTCTAACTACCCTTTTCTTACGGATTTTATAACCCAACAATTTTTGCATCCGCTTAAACCGGAATTTTATTTTTTTCCCCGAGATTTTTTTTGGATAAACATCAATCAAGCCTTTTAAGATTTCTCCACCTGAAATTTCAGAGATCAACATAGCTGCTCTATTAACAGCAAAGGCTGTATTATTAGGATCAACAGTTCTTTCAAACCTATATGATGCATCTGTATTTAATCCTAAAGATTTGGATACTTTACGAATATGTGAAGGATTAAAGTGTGCACTTTCAAGCAAAACATTTTTAGTTTCAGGTGTTACTTCTGAATTTTCTCCTCCCATAACACCGGCAATTGCAACTTCCCGTTTCCCATCGCAAATCATTAATGTACCAGCAGGTAGCTTCCTTATTTTAGAATCGAGAGTTATAAAATTGCTTTCCTTCTCAGTGCTTTTCACAATAATTTTTTGGTCTGCTAATTGAGTAAGATCGAAAGCATGAAGCGGCTGACCACATTCATACATTACAAAATTTGTAATATCAACAATATTATTAATTGGCCTTAAACCAATTTTAGATAATTTATTTTTCAACCATTCCGGTGATTCTTTTATAGTAACATTTTTAATTATCCTTGAAGAATATCTCGGACAATTTTCCGAATCAATAATCTCAATTGAAGCATAAGCTGATGCTTTCTCTTTCGATTCCTTCAGTTTTATTTCAGGGTATGTTAATTCTCTATCAAAAATTGCTGATAAATCTCTTGCAATACCTATATGAGAAAGAGCATCCGGCCGGTTCGGTGTTATTCCAATTTCAAGGATAACATCATCCAATCTCAATGCTTCTGTTAATGGAGTTCCCTCCTTCAAATTTTCGTCAAGAACAATTATTCCGGAATGATCATCACCAAGTTCAAGTTCAGCTTCTGAACAAATCATTCCGTTTGATTCTGCACCTCTAATCTTTGCTTTGCCAATTATCATTCCATTAGATGGAATTATGGTTCCAACAGGAGCAAAGATAACTTTTTGTCCTTTATCTACATTAGGTGCACCACAAACAACCTGTAAGTTTTCATTACCGGTATTTACATTGCATACGGATAGTTTGTCAGCATTGGGATGTTTTTCTTTTGAGGTTACTAGTGCGACAATAAAATCTTTATAAATTTCCTTCTGGTTGATTGAATCTTCAACCTCAAGTCCTGACATCGTAAGTTTATCAATTATTTCCTGGATAGGAATATCCTTAAGGTTCACATATTCTTTAATCCAGTTGAGAGAAACTTTCAATTTAATCTCCGCTAAAACTGTTTAAGAAATCTTAAATCGTTCTCATATAATTTTCTTATATCATCTATTCCATATTTCAATAAAGCAATCCTTTCTATACCCATTCCAAATGCATAACCGGTGAACATTTCGGGATCATATCCTACATTTTCAAAAACATTTGGATCAACCATTCCACAACCAAGAATTTCGAGCCAACCGGAATTTTTACAAACCCTGCATCCTTCTCCTTTGCAGATGAAGCAGGTAATATCCATTTCAGCACTCGGCTCAGTAAATGGAAAAAAGCTTGGGCGAAACCTATACTTTAACTCTTCCATATAAAATTGCTTTGCAAATGAAACAAGCGTTCCTTTCAGTTCTGCAAAAGTAACATCAGTATCAACATACAAACCTTCTACCTGGTGAAAAACACAATAGCTTCTTGTACTAATAGCTTCATTTCTGTAACATAGTCCCGGTATAATTGCCCTAACCGGAGGTTTAAATCTGTTCATGATTCTAATCTGAACCGGGGATGTATGAGTTCTTAAAAGAAAATCTTTACTGATGAAAAAAGTATCCTGCATATCTCTTGCAGGATGATCAGGCGGAAAATTTAATGCTTCAAAATTATTGAAATCGGATTCGAGTTCTGGACCTTCAAAAACAGAAAAGCCCATTCCTTTAAATATAGATTTGATTTCATCCAGAGTCTGTATGATTATATGCTTGCTGCCGATTTTCCTAATCGTACCTGGAAGAGTTAAATCAATTTTTTCTTTTGAAGTGTAATCAGACTTTTCAAGATTTGATTTAAGGAGATTAAATTTTTCTGTCAACGAGTTTCTAAGCTCATTAAGATTTTTACCAACTTGAGGTTTTTCTTCTTTAGGAACTTCTTTTAAGGCCTCAAACAGATGAGACAAAAGTCCATTTCTGCTGAGATATTTTATCCTTAGCTCTTCAAGTTCTTTAGAACTTTCTACAGATGAAAAATCTTTTTCAGATTCTTTTTTCAGATGTTGAATTTCTTCGGTAAGCATAATTAAACTATAGATTCAACAAAAATTATAAAAGAAACAACATGAAATACTCAGCCCTCCTGATCTTCAATTAAAATAAAAGACCAGGAGGGCAGTAAAAATTAATTAAACGAAACCTTAACCAGTTCAGTAAAAGCTAATGGATTTTCCACAGCAAGATTTGCAAGAATCTTCCTGTTGATTATAATTCCTTTATCCTGTAAAGAATGAATTAAACGGGAATAAGTAGTTCCGTTTAACCTTGCAGCGGCATTAATTCTTATAATCCACAACTGCCTGAAGGTTCTCTTTTTCAGTTTCCTGCCCCTATATGCATGAACCAAACCTTTTTCAACATGGTTTTTTGCAATAGTGTGAACCTTGCTTCTTGCACCCCAGTATCCTTTGGCTTGTTTTAGAATTTTTTTCCTTCTCAAGTGAGAAGCAACTTTACCTGTTGCTCGTGGCATTTTTACTTATCCTTATAATTATTTAATCATTAAACTTACTTTTTTCTCATTAGTTTTATCAACTAATGTAACTCTTCGTAAATTTCTTTTTCTCTTCCGGCTTTTGGAAGTAAGAATATGACTTTTGTAAGCACTTCTTCTTTTAAACTTTCCGGTTGCAGTTCTTTTAAATGTTTTTCTTGCACCTTTATTACTTTTCATTTTTGGCATAATATAATCCTTAAGTTATTTCTTCTTTCCTTTTTGTTTATTAGGGACAAGAATAACATTCATATTCCGTCCTTCCATTTTAATTTCAGATTCAATCTTGGAAATATCTTCAAGTCTTTGAATAAACCTGTTCAACAATTCTTCACCTTGTTCTTTATATGCCATTTCTCTTCCCTTAAACATAACAGAAACTTTAACTTTATTTCCATCTTCTATAAAATTAACTGCGTGTCTTGTCTTAAAATCAAAATCGTGAACATCGGTGTTAGGATGAAGTCTTATTTCCTTTAAAGTAGTAATCTGCTGATTTTTCTTTTGCAGCTTTTCTCTTTTCTGTTGTTCATATTTAAATTTTCCAAAATCAATAATCTTGCAAACAGGTGGTTGGGCTTGCGGAGCAATTTCAACAAGGTCCTGTCCCCTTTCAACTGATAATTTCAACGCATCCCGAACAGTATATACGCCTAATTGAGTTCCATCAATATCAATGACCCTTACTTTAGGGGCTCTGATTTCTTCATTTATTCTTACATTTTCTGCCTGAGCGATTTATTACCTCACTAATTTGTTGAATAATTTTTTGTTTTTATTTCTTCAAGTATTTTTTCTGTAAAATCTTTTAAAGTGAATGAACCCATATCCCCCTTTTTATGCTGTCTAACAGATACGTTTCCGGAATTAATTTCTTTTTCTCCTATAATAAGCATATAAGGAATTTTATGAGTTTCACAATCTCTTATTTTATAACCGATTTTTTCATTTCTTTCGTCTAGTTGAACTCTAATATTACTTTTTCTTAACTCATCTGCAATTTTTATTGAATGTTCTAAAAAATTTTGTGATACCGGAATTATAGCTACCTGAACCGGTGCAAGCCATAACGGAAATGCGCCTGCATAGTGTTCAATCAATACACCAAAAAATCTTTCAATAGAACCAAGGAGTGCCCTGTGAACCATAAATGGTCGGTGTTCTTTTCCATCTTCCCCTATATATTTCATATCAAATCTTTCAGGTTCGTTGAAATCAAACTGCACTGTACTCATTTGCCATTCACGTCTTAAGGCATCTTTAATTTTAATATCTATTTTGGGCCCGTAAAAAGCACCACCGCCCTCATCAATTTCATATTTTAATCCTTCTCTTGTTAAAGCGTTCCTCAGAGAATCTATTGCTTTATTCCATAACTCATCTTCACCAACAGCTTTTTCAGGTTTGGTTGATAAATAAAATTTTAGTTCATCAAATCCAAATGAATTCCAAACCATTTTTGCGAATCTGATTACTGCAATAATTTCATCTTCAATTTGTTTGTGTGTGCAAAAAATATGGGCATCGTCTTGTGTAAAACCTCTTACACGTAATAAACCATGTAATACACCGCTTTTTTCATATCTATAAACAGTCCCTAGCTCAGCCCATCTTAAAGGCAAATCTCTATATGAGCGCAACTGAGATTTATAAATCATAATATGAAAGGGGCAGTTCATAGGTTTTATATAATAATCCTGCTCATCAATTTTCATACTTGAGTACATACTATCTTTGTAAAAACCGAGGTGGCCGCTGGTTTCCCATAACCAGCTTTTACCAAGATGAGGAGAATATAAAAGTTCATAACCATTATCTAAATGAGCTTTTCTCCAGAAATCTTCAATCTCAAGCCTTATTCTTGCACCTTTGGGATGCCAATATATTAAACCAGCTCCGGCTTCTTCATGAGTACTAAATAAATCAAGTTGTTTACCAATTTTACGATGATCTCTTTTCTTTGCTTCTTCAAGAAAAGTAAGGTATTCATCGAGCATCTTTTTTTTAGGAAATGAGATTCCATAAATTCTCTGCATCTGCTTATTTTTCTCATCTCCCCTCCAATATGATCCGGATACTGTAAGTAATTTAACATTTTTAATTTTTCCGGTTGAAGGCAAATGGGGACCTGTGCAGAGATCTGTAAAACTTCCCTCCTTATAAATACTTATAGTTTCTGAGTTCTCATTTAACCCTGAGAGAATCTCCAGCTTGTAGTTATCACCCTTTTGCTTAAAAAGATCTAATGCCTTCTGTTTACTCAATTCCTCTCTAACATAAGGATTATCTTCTTTTGTTATCTCCATCATTTTTTTCTCAATTACCCGGAGATCTTCTTCGGATAAATGGGTGTTAATGTCGATATCATAATAAAAACCATCCTGTATTGCAGGACCAACACCAAACTTTGCTTCAGGATAAATATCCTGTACAGCATGTGCCATTAAATGTGAGGTTGAATGCCAATAAACTTCTTTACCTTCATCATCATTAAAAGTTAAAATCTTTATTGATGAATCTTTATCCAAAGGAGAGTATAAATCTTTAACAATTCCATTAATTTCAATAGCCAGAGCTTCCTCGGCGAGGTGAGGAGAAATAGATTCCGCAATTTTATATCCGGTAATATATTTCTCAATCTCTTTAGAGCTTCCATCAGGAAATTTTATTTTTATTTTTTCCATTTTCTTTCACGATAAAATCGTCCCGTTTCAGAAGGATTCACTTTATGTGGGTTCTAAAGGAGTCGAACCTTTGACCTTCTGCACGTCAAGCAGACGCTCTAACCAACTGAGCTAAGAACCCGTGTGAATTTCGGATTTAAGATTTTGATTGTGGATTTAGACTTTTATAGTAAAATTAGACCAATTTGACTTTTAAATTCGAAATCTGCAATTCGAAATCCATTTATTTGTACCGAGGGCCGGACTCGAACCGGCACGGGAACAAAATTCCCACAGGATTTTAAGTCCTGTGCGTCTACCAATTCCGCCACCCCGGCGTTTTTTTACCAATTTAAGCGTGTAAATATATTGAAACAGTGGTTTGATTGCAAGAAAACACAATTATTTAATCAGGTTCAAAAACTAATTTTATTAAACTCAAAATTCTCTAATCACGAATCATCAGGAAAAACTGATTCGTCAGATTCAATAATCGAAACACACAAATATTAAATGATTGAACTGATGTTTAATCACCTCAAAAAAAACTAATTTTTTTATTGAAATGCATTTAAAACTTGTTGCATTTTGTTATAAGAAATATTAAAAATCCAATTATGAGAATAGTATTTATTCTTAAATGAATTAAAAAACAAAAGTATTTAATGGCATATACATTGAATCAACTTGAACGAGGGCTGAATTATTTTAATATTCTATCATAATTGCGAGAGGGCAAAATGCTGAAGTCTATTTCATTCCGTACTCAATTATTATTTCTGTCTGTTCTCATTATTTTGGGTGTGTTAGTTCTCTTTTCTTTTACAGACTCTCCTCAGGAAACTGATTCAATTTATGAACAAAATGGATTGATATTCAGCCAGTCGACAGATGAACCTTTTACAGGCAAAGTAGTGGATACTGTTGCAAACAGAATTGTTAAATATGATGTTAAGACTGGTGTGAAGAACGGAGAATTTATTATTTGCCTCCTTGACGGATCCAAATCCGTGATTGGTGAAATTATTAATAACAAAAATGAAGGTAAATGGAGTTATTACTATCCTGATGGTAAACTTGAATCAGAAGGTTACTTTAAAGCCGATGTAGCTGTAGATAAATGGACGTGGTATTATTCAAATGGGAATAAAATGGAAGAAGGAAGATTTGTTAATGGAAAAAGAGAAGGAAACTGGCTTTTATATAATAAGGATGGTACGTTAAAATCCAGTTTGGTATTTAAAGATGGCAATATAATATCTACAACCAATCTAAAATCCCTTGTTGCTACCTGAGTTATTTAATAAACACAGATTTAATTAAACAAAATATTTTTATTGAATCTGTGTTTTCTATTTTCTTAAATCCTGCCCAAGGTATTAAAATCCAATTCAATTTATTTAAAGTTGAGTTTGTTATAGACTGGAATTTAACTCATCAACAACTAAACAGGGGCTATAATAAAACTTCTAAAACATGCTTGGAAGAAATAAAGAATTGGGGTAAAAAGTTTATTGATTAAGTGAATGAGGGAGATATAAAATGTGTTTTATTATTTCTTAAAATATTCTTTCAATCTTCATTTTCATCATCACCTGAAATATAATCAGGTATATACCCCATTTCTTCTGCGGTTGTAGAGTTAGCTTTAATTAAATCATGAAGTAGCATCATTTCACGATTAAGAAGCTCGAGGAGGTTTTCTCTTTCGGATTTACCAAGATATTTAATTTCACTAATTGTATTTACTTTTTTAAAAATATCTTTTTTCTTTTGCTCTATTTCAAATAATTCAAGAACAAGGTCTTCATAAAAACTATTTTGATAAAGATATACTGTAAGGCTTTTGTACATTAATTCTCCCGGTAAATATCTATTAACATTAAATATGTCACTGGCAATTTGTACAAAGTAAATGCCATTTAAGCCTTAAAAAGATTTTTTATAATTCTTTCTTTTCAGCTTAGAATTAAGATTTTAATAAAGAAAGAATTGAATTAAGAAGTAAAAAGTGATAAAGAGAAAAAATCACCAGGAAGATTTTACCTTTTGTTGTGGCCAGTCTGATTATATATTCATCCCTTTTAGTGATTCAAAAAAAATAATTGAGGTATCCATTTTCTGAAATAAGCTTTAGAAGATTTTTTCTTATTTGCTGGGAGTCTTCAATGATTATTATTTTCACAATCCATCCTATAATTTTATTGTAATATCGCTTTTAAAAGTGAATTAAAATGTAGCACGAAAGAAGAAGTTAGTGTAGTATTACTACAATGAAGCAGAGAGAAAAATTATTCAATCAGTTTATTTGTAATAGCAAAATGAATTAATTCTGCATTGGAATGCAGATTAAGTTTTTCAAGAATCCTTGCTCTGTATGTACTTACAGTTGTAACAGCAAGTGAAAGTAAGTTGGCTATTTCTGCTAATGTTTTTCCGGAGGCAATTAATTGCATAACCTGAAATTCCCTGTCGGAAAGAAGTTCATGTACGGGTTTATCAGTCCCACCCTGTATCTCGAATGCAAGAATTTCTGCAAGACTTTCACTAACATATTTACCACCGTGGTTTACTTTTCTTATCGCTTTAACAAGCTCATCGCCAGCAGTTTCTTTAGTAACATAACCTGAAGCTCCGGCACGTAATACACGCAAAGCAAATCTATCTTCCGGGTGCATACTTAGAATTAATATTTTAAGTTCCGGTTTTAATGCTTTAAGTTCTTTCAGCAGATCAAGCCCGCTTTTATCCGGTAAATTTAAATCCAGGATGAGAATATCAATCACATTATTAAGAACAAAATCCATAGTATTTTTTGCATCACCTGCTTCACCCTTAACGTGAATGTCCTTTTCATCATTAAGAATTTTTTTCAAACCTTCTCTGATTAAAGAGTGATCATCAGTAATAAAAACTTCAATCAAGCAGCACCTCCCATCTTCTAATTGATTAGACTATCCAAAAATACAATAATCTAAAATTAATTTGCATCCAAAGGGATGTTGACTTTAACTCTTGTGCCTGTTGGCATATTACTTTCAATATTGAAATCACCTCCCAATATCACAATACGCTCTTTCATGCCAAGTACACCAAAGGTTTTAGATTTACTAATTTTTTTAGTATCAATTCCGATTCCGTTATCGGAAATTTCGAGTTCAAGATGATTATTTATTCTACCTATTTTAACTTCAACCAATGTAGCTTTTGAATGCCTCATAACATTGGTTAAAGCTTCCTGGAAAATTCTGAAAATTGTAATTGAAATATTTTTATTCAGAATAAAATCGCCCATTGTATTTGTAAGTCTGCAATCAATTCCGCTTTTAATTTTAAATTCGCTTGCCTGCCATTCCAAAGCAGATACTAATCCCAGGTGATCAAGTACTTCCGGCCTGAGCTCAGTGATAATCTTACGAATTCGCTTAACACTTTCATCAATAACAAGTGTCATTGAATAAATTTCATTACGGAGATCTGGAATACTTATTTTTAATTCATTTCCGGCTAATTTTTTATTAATAAAAACCAGGTTCATTTTTAATGATGTAAGAACCTGTCCCAATTCATCATGGATTTCACGCGAAATTGCTGTTCTTTCTTCTTCACGTATGTTCTGAAGATGAGCTGCAAGCAATCTCAATTGTTCTCTTGAGTTGATCAATTCTTCTTCTGCTTTTTTCTTATCAGTTATATCATTAACCAACACAATTCTTGATGGTCTACTGTCAAATTCTATTTCATGAGAAACAATTTCAACATCAATTATGGTCCCATCTTTTTTCTTATGCCTCCACGAACCTGCATGTTCCAAAGGGTTGCGGTTTTTGGAAAGATAATTTTTCAAAGAAATAATGTCTTCATCCGGTGTGATGTCGAAAACGGTCATGGAAATAAATTCATCCCGGTTATAACCATAAGTTTTAACAGCAACAAAATTCACAGCAACAAATCTCATGGTTTCTACATCATACACCATCATAGGCAGCGGATTCTTTTTGAATAAAAGTCTGTATCTTGCTTCGGATGATATAAGGGCCTCTTCAGATTTTTTTCTTTCCGTAATATCTCTAATAATTACAGTAAACAATTTTTGTCCGGTAGTTTCCACTTGTGAAATTGAAGCTTCAATTGGAAACTCCTTTCCATTGCATCTTAGACAATAAATAGGATTTATAGATCCCATTGAACGCATGGTTATTCCGGTTTTACCAAAGTTCTCAATATGCTTTTTATGCATTTCCCTGAACCTGTTTGGAATAAACTTATCAAGAGATTGATTAATTGCATCTTCAGATCTGCATTGAAACATTTTTTCGGCGGATGAATTAAACAGGAGAATTTTTTGATTTATATCGATTGTGATTACAGCATCCATTGCTGAGTTTATAATATTGGCAAACCTGCTCTGACTTTCTCTTAAAGCATTCTCCATCTTCTTTCTTTCAGTAATATCCTGAACAGAGCCTACTAGTTTTACAATGTTTCCCTTTTCATCAAAAGTTGCTGCACCTTTCTGATGAACATATATCATTTTATCTTTCCAAATAACACGATGCTCAATATCAAGAGGAACTGCACCCGATAACAATGCATCAAATGCTTTCTGAAACATTTTTCTATCATCGGTATGAATGATGTTTAATAAGTTTTTAAATGAAGGATTGTAATCGGACTCGGATAATCCAAATATATTAAATATATCTTTGGACCAGATATAATTATTGCTCCTTACATCAAGTTCCCAATATCCTAGTCTGGCGATTCGTTGAACAAACTCAAGACGAGCCCCGTTCTCTATTAGCTTCAAATCATTCCCATTATTTTACGTTATATCTCTGAAGATGATTTGTATTGCAGTAAACCCACCTAAACTGAATGGAGCAGAAAACATAACAACATAAATAACATACTTAATACAAGT
>Ga0105100_10002379_pt1 | contig 11004 bp, 11 predicted proteins | sample PPLLak12cMay2015_2_FD_87033 | JGI IMG/M metagenome (GOLD analysis project Ga0105100, IMG submission 87033) | Freshwater sediment microbial communities from Prairie Pothole Lake near Jamestown, North Dakota, USA - PPLs Lake P8 Core (1) Depth... | ecosystem: Environmental > Aquatic > Freshwater >... | reverse complement strand
GCAAGGTCATCATATTCGAAGACAAGACGAACAACTTCAAGCGCATGTTGCGCAACAGCTCTCCGCCCGCCCCGGAAGCCGGCACTGCGGATGTCCAGTCGCCCAAGACTGCCGGCGCGCCGGAGACGCCTCCGGCGTTCCCGCTCGATATCTCGCGCCTGCGCATCGTCGAAGCCAACGCCGAGTTTGCCGATCTCTCGATCACGCCGCAATTCGGCACCCGGATTCATGGCCTGTCGGGGGTCGTCACCGGCTTGTCAACCGACCCGCAGACCACCGCGCAGGTGGAACTCGACGGCAAGGTCGACGAATTCGGTTCGGCGCGCATTCGCGGAACGATCCAGCCGTTCCGTGCAACCGATTTCACCGATCTGACGCTGACTTTCCGCAATCTCGAAATGGCCAACCTGACGCCGTATTCGGGCAAGTTCGCCGGCCGCAGGATCGATTCCGGCAAGCTCTCGGTCGACCTCGAATACAAGATCAAGCAGCGCCAGTTGGCGGGCGAAAACAAATTCGTCATCAACAAGCTCAAGCTCGGCGAACAGGTGGACAGTCCGGACGCGATGAAGCTGCCGCTCGATCTGGCGATCGCCCTGCTGGAAGACAGCAACGGCGTCATCGACCTCGATCTGCCCATTTCCGGCAGCCTCGACGACCCGAAATTCAGCTACGGCAAGATCATCTGGAAAGCCATCGTCAACGTGCTGACCAAACTGGTGACGGCTCCGTTCCGGGCGCTTGGCAAACTGCTGGGAGTCAGTTCGGAAAAGCTCGAGGCCGTCAGTTTCGATCCCGGCAGCAGCATCCTGCTGCCGCCCGAGCAGGAAAAGCTGAAGATGCTGAGCGAGGCCATGGACAAGCGCCCGGCGCTCACCCTCACGCTCGGGCCGGGCTATGACCCGGTCGCGGACAGGCGTGCCCTGCAGGTGCAGGCCATGCGCCGCGAAGTGGCGACCGGCACCGGGCTCAAACTGGCAGCGAACGAGGAACCGGGTCCCGTGGATGTCAACAACTACAAGGTTCAGACCTGGCTCGAAGACCGCTACACCGAGCGCGTCGGCAAGGCGGAATACCAGAAGCTGCGCGCCGGATACAAGGAAAAGCAGCAAGGCGGTGCCAACCCGATCACCGACAGCGCACTGATCGAGCGGCTCGGCCGCAACTTCAAGACCCGCGATAGCGGTCCGGTATCCGCTTTCCATGCCGAGCTGCTGGAGCAGCTCACGCAAAAGACGCTCATCGATGACGCGGTGCTCGTCAAGCTGGCGCAGGCGCGCGGGCAGGCGATGCGTGAAGACCTGGTCCGCAATGGGCTGGATGCCGGGCGCGTCAGTGTCGCTGCGCCGGTCGAGCAGTCGGCCAAGGACAAACAGGTCGGCAGCAAGATGAGCCTGGGCGCCGGCAGGGCAATGGTGTCCACGCCGTCGACAGCGCCTGCTGCGGTCATGCCGTGACACCGCCTCAATAGCCGGGCGGTCTGGCCGTTAAGCCTAGGATGCCCACCCGACCCTTGCCGCCATGACTTTTCGCCGGATTCGTATTCTGTTCCTGCTGGGTGCGCTGGTTGCAGCGATCGGCCTGAACTGGCTCGAGCAGTCCATGGCGCGTGCCTGGCGAGCGCCGCTGCTCGTGGATGTCATCCCGATCAACGGCGACGGTTCGGAGCAGGCTCGCGAGGCGATCGATGCGTTGCGGTCGAGCGATTTCGAAGACATCAACCTGTTTTTACGGCGAGAAATCGAGCGTTACGGCGTCAGGCAGTCGCAAGCCATGCGAGTCAGCGTGCTGGAGGAGGTTCATGCACTGCCGCCCAGCCCGCCGCGCGACGGTAGCGTGCTGAAGACCGTGTGGTGGAGCCTGAAATTGCGCTGGTGGGTGTATCGGCAGTCGGGTGAGTGGTTGCCGCAACTCGGCAGGATCAAGCTGTTCGTGCTGTATCACGCGCCTGAAGACGGCCTGGTGCTGGAGCATTCGCTGGGCTTGCAGAAAGGGCTGATCGGGGTGGTGCATGCCTTCGCCGACCCCGGGCAGGCGCGCCAGAGCAACATCGTCATTGCGCACGAGCTATTGCACACGCTGGGCGCGACGGACAAATACGCCGCCGACGGCACGCCGGATTACCCGCAGGGCTATGCCGATCCGGACTTGCCGCAATTCGTGCCGCGTCAAAAGGCTGAAATCATGGCGGGAAGGCTGGTGGACGGTGCCGGGAAATTGGTGATGCCGTCCAGCCTGGAACGCTGTGTCATCGGTCCGCAAACCGCCCACGAAATCAATCTCGACGAAGGCTTCCGGCAGCGCTTCTCGGATTCCCGCTAATACCCGGATGGATCGGGCAGGCCGTGGCTGCCTCGACGGCCTGCAGCAAAGCTGCGATCAAGCCGCTGCAGACGTCCGTTTTTGCTTCAGGCGCGCCAGGCCGTAGTGAATGAAGGCAAGCGCGGCGAGGACCGGGCCGAGCAGATTCAGCAGCGGGACGAACTGCACCAGGCCGGTCAACAGCCCAAGTCCCCACCAGCCGCCCCGCTCGTTCCTGAATAAAACGGCCATTTCCTCGGCACTGGCGTGCTCGGCGATGGCGTCGTAACGGAACAGTCGCTGGTTCAGATAGGCTGCGGCCACGAAAGGAATGATCACCCCGACGACGATCAGCCATAGCGGCAGGGTGACCAGCCACAAAGCCACGAAAACGGTGACGGCGATCACCGCATTCCACAGGCTGCCGACGAGGCTCCCGCCCGCCTCGCGCCCGAGTTGTGGGTAGTCGCGCTCGGCCACCACACGTATCAGGGCCGGCATGCCGAACAGTGCGGTGATAACAAGCGCGGTCAGCATCACCAATGGCACGAACAGCATCAGATGCAGCAGCGCCTGAATACCGTTGGCGACCCACAACGGCTCGAGGTCGGTCAGCCAGGCCTGGATACCGATGGCGTCGAGCCCGTGCGCGATCCAGGCCGAGAAAGTGCCCCAGAAGGTGATGCCCATCACCAGCCACAGCAGCATGGCGAGCAGCATCGGCCAGACCACCACCCACAGCACGCGCAGGCTGAATAAGTCGCGCAGGGCGTGCGCGAGCGCGTCGAGAACGGCCGTCACGCGCCTGACCTCAATGCGGATTTGGGCCGGAATACGGCAATCGTGTCCGGCTGCGTTTCGAGATAGGGCCCGCCAATCAGATCGATGCAATAGGGCACGGCGGAGAAGATCCCGTCGAGCGTTTCCTTGATCGCCTTGGGCTGGCCGGGCAGATTCAGGATCAGACTGGCGCCGCGGGTGACGCCGACCTGGCGCGACAGGATGGCGGTCGGCACATACTTCAGCGACACTGCCCTCATGGCTTCGCCGAACCCGGGCAGCACCTTGTGCGCCACTGCCAGTGTTGCCTCGGGCGTGACGTCGCGCAGTGCCGGGCCGGTGCCGCCGGTGGTGAGAATCAGCGAACAGCGCGCGTTATCCGCGAGTTCGATCAGTGTGGCTTCGATCTGTGCCTGCTCGTCCGGGATCAGCCGGGTGACGTATTCGGCCGGGTTGGCCAGCACCCCGCCGAACCAGGCTTCGAGCGCGGGCAAACCCTTGTCCTCGTAGGTGCCGCTGCTGGCACGGTCGCTGATGGAAACCAGGCCGATGCGAACGCTGTCATAAGTCATGTGGTCATAAAGGAGTGTTGCGTATTCGTCTGAATTTATCAGAATGAAGGCAGTGTAGCGAAAGGAGATCAGGATGAACTGGATCAGGATGTTGCTGGTGACGGGCTTGTTGTGGACATCAGCGGTGTGGGCCGACCCGCCATCGGGCTACCCGTTCGTCAGTTTCGATGCCGGCCTGAAGGCGGCGCGCGCGAGCGGCAAGCCGATCTTCCTCTACTTCGGACGCTATGGCTGCGCATGGTGCGACCACACCAACAAGAAGACCTTTTCCGACGCTTCGCTGAAAGCGCTGTACAGCGACAACTACGAACTGGTCTACGTCGATGCCGAATCCGGACGGCGTCTGACCTTGCCGAGCGGCGAGCGCATCACCGAGGCCGAACTGGGGGTGCGGCTGCAGGCCTTCGCCACGCCGCTATTCGTCTATCTCACCCCACAGGGCGACAAGATCGTGCAGATTCCGGGCTTCAAGACGGTGCAGGATTTTCGCGATTACGACCGCTACGTGCGCGGCGGTTACTACAAGAACAAGACCCTGCTCGAGTTCCTGGGCGGCAAGTCGTGAGGTGGATGGCGCTGTTGCTGCTGGCGCTGACAGGGCCGGCGCATGCCGCTTGGACGTGGGGAGAAGCGCTGACCGTCAATTCTGCCCAGGGCCCGGCGATTTTCCCGCATCTGGAATCGGCCAACCGCCAGAACGTCGCGGTATCGGGCGATACGGTCGGCGTGGTGTGGGAAGACAATCGTGACGGCAGTCCGCAATGTTATTTGGCGACCAAGCCTGAAACAGCGGGCACGTTCCAGCCGGAAATCCGACTGAGCCAATCCGAATGCTTCGAACCGGTGGTGGTGGCATTGGGCGCCGGTCGTTTCGCGGCAGCGTGGGAGGAAGCCGGCAAGGTGCGTGCACAGGTGCTGCCGGGCGGCACCGCGATCAATCTGAGCGAGATCGAGTCGTCACAGGTGACGCTGGCTTTCGGCGCGGGCAAACTCTACGCGGCGTGGGCCGAGCAGGCCGGGCGCTTCCGGCGCATCGTCGTTGCCCGGCTGGAAACGGATTCCGGCGCGCCAGCCATCAGTTTTGCGCAGCCGGTGGAGGCCAGGGACCCGACCGACGGACAGAGTTGGCCAGCGCTGGCTGTGGCCGGGAACGGCAGCATGACGGTAGCGTGGGAGGATCGTCGCGAGCGTCATACCGTGCCGATGGTGAGCCACAGCCGCGATGGACGGGATTTTGCGCCGCCAACCCAACTGACGGACTTGAAGAACGGCGGTGGCACCGGTAGCGCCCTCGGGCTGGGTGCGGGCACCGGGGCGATGCGACCGACGCTTACCGCATGGGGCGGGCAGGGCGCCGCCGCTGCCTGGCTCGACAAACGCGACTTTCTTTCAGGCTATGACGTGTATGCCGCGCTGGATGACGGAACGCACCGCTTTGGACGCAATATCCAGGTGCAGGACAGCTTCGGCGACAACATGGCGCAGTGGCATGCGAAGATCGTCGGCGACAACAGCGGCCGGCTGCTGGCACTGTGGGATGACGCGCGCGACGGCACCCCGGATGTGTGGCTGTCGGTCTGGAATGGCACGGCGTTCGGCGATGACGTCGCGGTGCCGTCGGCGTCGGGGCCCGGGTTGCAGACCGACCCGTCGGCCACACTGGACAGCACCGGCCGGCTGCATCTGGTGTGGCTGGACCGCGGCGATCCGCAATCTGCGACGCGCATCCGCTATGTGCGAGGCGACTGGCGCTAGATCCAGCCGCGCCGCTTCAGTCGTCGATACAGCACCAGCACGCTCACGCCCGTCAGCAGCAGCAGAGCCGGGTAGGCCCATGGCCATTTCAGTTCGGGCATGAATTCGAAATTCATGCCGTAAAGACTGAACACTACCGTGGGCAAGGCCAACAGCGCACCCCAGCCGGCCAGCTTCTGCACCGATTCGTTCTGCTTCACCGACAGCGTGGCGAGATGGAACTGCATCGCGTCCGAGGTCGAGGCGCGCAGGCGATCGATGGCGGCCGATATGCGCACGGCATGATCGTGGATATCGCGGTAGTACGCCTTGAGTTCCTTGGTGGACAATTCCGGGTGCAGGCGAATCAGGTTCTGGATGATTTCCTGCATCGGTTCGGCGGCATCGCGCAACGCGGTCAGATCGCGTTTCATCTCGTAGAGCCGTTCCAGCATGTCACGCCCCGGCTTGGTGCCGCTCATCAGCTGGGTTTCGAGTGACTGAAACCGGTCCTGCATGCCTTCGATCACCGGCCTGAACTGGTCGACGATGAGGTCGAGCACCAGATACAGTGCATAGGGCGCGGCCGCCTGAATGCCGTTGGGGCGGCGTTGCAGGCGTTCGCTCACCTGCTGGTAGCCGCTGCCGCTGTCGTGACGGATGGCAACAACATAGTTGCTGCCGACAAACAAATGCGTTTCACCGAATTCCACCCTCGATTCCCACAGCTGCGCAGTGCGTGTGGCAATGAACACGTGGCTTTCGTATTCCTCGAGTTTTGGGCGCTGGTGAGTGGAGATCGCGTCTTCCAGTGCCAGCGCATGCAGCCCCAGCTCATCGCCCAGGCGGGTGATGATCTGGCTGTCTGGTGATTTCAGTTCGATCCAGACGAAACGATCGGGCCGGCCGACATGATCGCTGATGTCGTCGAACGCAATGGGTTGGGCTTTGGAGTTCTGGAAGAGCAGGCAGTCGATGGCGTCACCCGTCTGAAACATGAAAATCAAGGGACGATTCTAGCCCGTAATGGGGAACGCCTCATCCCGTTGGATATCCTTGGGCGGGCATTCTCAATCGGCAAAGGCCCATCGTCATCAAAAAATACGTTGCGTCTGGCGAACGCTTCGTCAGCCGGGTCTGGATAAGCCGGCTCTGCGAAAAGTGTTCAAAACGGCAGCGCAAGACCGGGCGCGGATTGGTGGATCACGCGACGAAAGTCGGACTGGATCCGTTCCAGCGCTTCGGCATTGTCGGCTTCGAAGCGCAGCACGATCACCGGCGTGGTGTTGGACGGCCGGGCGAGGCCGAAGCCGTCGGCATATTCCACGCGCAAGCCGTCGAGGGTGATGATTTCGTGCGCGTCGGGGAAGCGCGCGGTCTTCTGCAGGGTGTCCATCAGCGCGTAATGCGCGCCTTCGGCCATCTTGATGTTGAGTTCGGGCGTGTTCACGGTGTCGGGCAGACCGTGCAGGGTGGCGTTGATGTCGGCCTGTTTGGACAGGTATTCGAGCAGGCGCGCGCCGGCATACAGGCCGTCGTCGAAGCCGTACCAGCGTTCCTTGAAGAACACGTGTCCGGACATCTCGCCCGCCAGCAGTGCCCCGGTCTCCTTCATCTTGGCCTTGATGAAGCTGTGGCCGGTCTTCCACAGCAGCGGGCGGCCGCCACGTTCGCGGATCCAGTTGAACAGATAGCGTGTCGATTTGACGTCGAAAATGATTTCGGCGCCTGGGTTTCGACTGAGCACGTCGTCGGCGAACAGCATCAGCTGGCGGTCGGGGAAGATGATGCTGCCATCCTTGGTGACCACGCCGAGGCGGTCGCCGTCGCCGTCGAAGGCCAGCCCGATTTCGGCGTCGCTGGTTTTCAGCGCCGCGATCAGGTCCTGGAGGTTTTTCGGCTGAGAAGGGTCGGGGTGGTGGTTGGGGAAATTGCCGTCGACGTCGCAGAACAGTTCTTCCACCTGGCAGCCCATGTCGCGATAGAGCCTGGGCGCGAACGCACCGGGCACGCCGTTACCGCAGTCGATGATGATTTTCATCGGCCGCGCGAGCTTGACGTCGGAGACGATGCGCGTGAGATATTCGCTGGCGATGTCGTACTCGCGGTAGCTGCCGTCGCCGTGGGCAAGGTCGTTGTTCAGCAGTCGCTCGCGCAGCTTCTGGATGGTGTCGCCGGACAGGGTTTCGCCACCGAGCACCATCTTCAGGCCGTTGTAGTCCGGCGGGTTATGGCTGCCGGTGACCATGACGGCGCTGTCCGTTCCCAATTGATACGCCGCAAAATAGGTCATCGGCGTGGCGACCATGCCCAAATCGACGACGCCGATGCCGGCCTTGCGGATGCCGCGCGACAGGGCGGCCGCCATGTCGGGGCCGGACAGGCGGCCGTCGCGGCCGATGCAGATTTCCTTCTGGCCGCGTGCCACGGCCTCGCTGCCGATGGCGTGCCCGATGGCCTCGACGATTTCCGCAGTGAAGGTTTTGCCGACGATGCCGCGAATGTCGTAGGCCTTGAAGATTTCCTTGGGATATTCCACAACGTGCTCTCTGACAAGTGATGCGCAGATTTTACCTGTGCTGGTCGAAATACTGCATCAGACGCCGTGGCAGCCAGCTGAGATTGCCGGGGAAGGGGCCGGACGGGAAAGCCACATGCCCGCCGCTTGCGGGTTGTTCGAGGGTGACTTGCGGTGCGACTTCATCGGCTGTCGGCAGTGCCCAGGCCGGCAGGAAGGGGTCGTTCCGGGCGTTGATGACGAGCGTGGGAACGCGGATGGATTTGAGCAGGGGCTTGGATGACACCCGCAACCAGTAGTCTTCGGCATCGCGAAATCCATGCAGGCGCGCCGTGACCAGGGTATCGAACTCGCGGAAGGTGGTGGCGGCGGCGATGGCAGGGGCATCCAGCAGCCCGGGAAAAAGCGCGGCCTTGCGCAAGGCCTTGGCTTTCAGGGTGGTTAGAAAGCGCGCTGTGTAGACGCGCCGATTGAAGCCGCGATCGAGAGTTAGCCCGGCGGCGGTCAGGTCGACCGGCGCCGAGATGGCTGCAGCACGTTCGACCAGCGCAAGCGCGGCGTCGCCCTGTTCGCCGAGCCATTTCAGCAGCGCGTTGCCGCCGAGCGAGACGCCGACGGCGTGAAGCGGCACCTCGCGATGCTGAGACTTGAGATGCTGCAGGATGTGTTCGATGTCTTGGCTGTCGCCGGCAAAATAGGCGCGCGGCAATCGGTTGTCCTCGCCCGAGCAGCCGCGGAAATGAGCCACTACGCCCTGCCATCCGCGTGCCTGTACCGTGTCCATCAGGCCGCGCGCATAGTGACTGTCGGCACTGCCTTCCAGTCCGTGAAACAGCACCACCTTGGGAGCGTCCTGCGGGCCGTCTACCTGGTCGAAATCGATGAAGTCGCCATCCGGCAACTCCAGTCGCTCGCGCCGGTAGGCAATAGGCCGGGCATGAATGAACAGGCTGGAATAGATGGTTTGCAGGTGGCCGCCCGGCAACCAGGCAGGCGCGCGATAGTCCGTGTTGTCCCGGGAATGCATGGTGCCGGTTTGGGCAAGCGTGCGGCTTGCGGCGCTCTAGTGCAACACGATCGATGGCGAGTGCGTAGGCGGGATATCGCCGACCTGGAGCGGCGAGGCATGATGCAGCACCAGGTTCCAGCCTTCGCCTTCCTTGCGGAACAGGTTGGTCGCCAGTATCGGAGGGCGCGGTCCGGCTTCCTGTCCAATAACCAGATATTCACGCACGATGCGGACGGCCCGGGTTGCTTCGCGAATTTCGTGTGCGATTTCGACCTGGATCCGGAACTGGCCGGCGGCCTCGAACATGCTGCGCCAGCCCGCCGATACGGCAGCGCGTCCGTCGAGCGGTGCCGACAGGGGATGGATGCAGGCGATGCTGTCGTCGTCGGCCCAGACCGCCATCATGGCATCGAGATTCCGGGTCTCGAAGGCGGCATAGAAAGCGGCTTCAGCGGCTTCTGGCGTGGAAAAGATCATTGCTCGATGACGCAAGAGGAGGGCGGGGCAATTTGCGGACCCTGCTTGCCGGGAATGCTGTGACCGCGCAAATGGGGCAGCGGGTCTATTCGGTGATATTCGCCAGCACGGCGTTCTCTTCCTCGGCGAATTTCTTCAGCAGGGGCGCGAAAGCGGGCGTCGCCATCTGGGCCATCAGCTCAGTGTTGGGCTTGGCAATGTAGACCTTGCCGTCGTTCCCCTCGAAAACACTCAGTCGGCAGGGTGCGAAGGGCATGGCTTTTTGAGCGACCTGGGCCTTGATCAGGTTCTCGGCAAGGTCCTTGTTGCACATCACCAGCATTTTGAAAGGCTTGGCAGTCTTGTGGCCAGCCTTGATCATGGCTTCCTGCATGTCCATGACCGGGCCGATTTCCCAGCCCCGCTTCTTGGCGGCGTCCTGCAGGGCAGTGACGGTTTCGTTGAATCCGAAGCGGCTGCGCTTGTCCACCATCATTGCGGCTATCAGCTTGGCCTGCGCTTCCTGCATTCTTTGCATTTCCGCCTGCTTGTCCTGCTGGGTGCCGGCTGCCCAGACGCTGTGGCTGGACAGCATGAAAAGTGCGGCGAGGGTGACGATACGCTTCATGAAAATCTCCTTGTATGAGGGACTGGCGCTCAGTGCGAGCCGCCGCTGGGTTTGCCTTTCAGACGATAGAGCGTGCCGCAATAGGGGCAAAGCGCACTGCCGCTCGATTCGATCGGAAGATATACGCGGGGATGGGCGTTCCAGTCCATGTGCTGCGGCATCGGACAATGCAGCGGCAGGTCGCTTTCCGTGACCTCGATGAGGCGCTGGGAATTGATGCCCTTATTCCCATCTGTCTGCTTGGGGGGGCTGTCGTGCCGTTCGCTCATGCGGTGCTCGCTTATTTGACCGGGGTGAGCCAGTCGGTGTGGGCGGCTGCCCGGCCGTGCACGCAGTCGAAATACATCGCCTGCAGCCTGGCAGTGAGCGGACCGCGTGTGCCTTCGCCTATCGTACGGTTGTCGAGCTCGCGGATCGGCGTGACTTCGGCGGCGGTGCCGGTGAAGAAGGCTTCGTCGGCGGAATACACCTCGTCACGGGTGATGCGCTTTTCAACCAGTTGGAGGCCGATTTCGGCTGCCAGCTGGATGATGGTATCGCGCGTGATGCCCTCCAGGGCGCTGGTCAGGTCCGGTGTATAGAGCTTGCCGTTGCGGATGATGAAGACGTTTTCACCCGAGCCTTCGGCAACGAAACCGTCGACGTCGAGCAGCAGCGCCTCGTCGTAGCCGTCCATTTCGGCTTCCCTGTGGGCGAGGATGGAATTCATGTAGTTGCCGTTGGCCTTGGCCTTGCACATGGTGATGTTGACATGGTGGCGTGCGAACGACGAGGTTTTCACGCGGATGCCGCGATCCAGTGCTTCCTGTCCGAGATACGTGCCCCACGGCCAGGCGGCGACGATGACATGCACCGACAGGTTCTTGGCTGAGATGCCCATGGCTTCGGAACCGTAAAATGCCATCGGGCGCAGGTAGCCGGATTCGAGCTTGTTCTCGCGCACCACGGTGCGTTGCGCCTCGGAAATCGTGTCCTTGTCGAACGGCAGTTTCATGCCGAGGATGTG
>Ga0105100_10002378_pt1 | contig 11005 bp, 7 predicted proteins | sample PPLLak12cMay2015_2_FD_87033 | JGI IMG/M metagenome (GOLD analysis project Ga0105100, IMG submission 87033) | Freshwater sediment microbial communities from Prairie Pothole Lake near Jamestown, North Dakota, USA - PPLs Lake P8 Core (1) Depth... | ecosystem: Environmental > Aquatic > Freshwater >... | reverse complement strand
GAGGCTTCTTTTCCCATCAGGATCGACAGCAGCACGGAAAAACCATATTGTTTGGTCATGGCTTCCGTTGAATGCCTGCGGTCGGTGTGGGCCACCTCATGGGCCATGATCCCGGCAAGCTGGGAACCGTTATCCAGGTATTTGATCAGTCCGGTATAACAATACAGATAGCCGCCCGGGGCTGCAAATGCGTTGATGACATCGCTGTTTATGATGGTAATCTTCCAGTTGAATTTATCCCGGTACAATATCTCTTCCGATGCCAGGATATCATCAAGCATGTCCTGCAGATAGACATATGCCTGGGGATATTCCGTTTTTTTCAGGATGGGGTAATCAGCAGGATTGGCAAGAATGGCTGAATCAAGTTGCTCCCCGAATGCAATATCCTGACCCACCGAAAAAAAGTTTAAATCCTTGTCCTTTGAGCAGCCCATGATCGTTGCCAATGCGATCACGCAAGCCATTACAGCATACTTTCTCATGTCATTGCGGTTTAGATTTATTCTAAAGTTAAGAAAAAAAGGGAACAATGGAAGGGGAATACAGTAATCGGTAATCGGTTGTAACGGTATAGCTGTTTAGGTGTTTAGCATTTTAGCTGTTTAGCAGTTTAGCTGTTTAGCAGTTTAGGTGTTTAGCATTTTAGCTGTTTAGCAGTTTAGCGGTTTACTGGTTTGTTAATAAAAACCTATATTCCTAAAAGCCTAAACGCCTAAAATCCTAAACGCCTAAAATCCTAAACTCCTAAACCCCTATATTTGCCGATTCCGCCTTCACATTCCGGTCAATTTTCCTGATCAAACCCTGTAGCACGCTGCCTGGCCCAACTTCATAAAATTCAGCAGCCCCGTCCTTCAGCATATGCTGAACGGATTGCGTCCATTTAACGGGTGATGTCAACTGCTTTTTGAGATTGGCGATGATCTGGGCAGGATCAACAGAAGGCAGGGCAGTATAATTCTGGTATATGGGGCAAACGGGTTGTGAAAAGGCGGTTGCATCCATGGCATTTTCAAGTTCAGCCCTGGCAGGTTCCATCAACGGAGAATGAAAAGCGCCTCCTACTTTTAAGACAAGGGCCCGCTTGGCTCCCAAAGCCGTTAATTTTTCCACTGCTATTTCAATGCCTTTGACCGAACCGGATATTACAATTTGTCCCGGGCTATTATAATTGGCAGGAACGACTATTTCGGGGATCTCACTGCATGCACGTTCAACCACGGCATCATCAAGGCCGAGGATTGCCGCCATGGTGGATGGCTCCTGTTCGCAGGCATGCTGCATGGCCTGAGCCCGTTTTGCCACAAGGGTAAGTCCGTCTTCAAACGAAAGTGCACCTGCCGCGACAAGGGCGGAAAATTCACCCAGTGAATGTCCGGCGACCATTTCGGGGGCGAATTGCGATCCCATAACCCTGGTCAGGATCACGGAATAAAGGAAAATGGCCGGCTGGGTCACCCGGGTTTGTTTTAGGTCTTCGTCCGTCCCTGAAAACATAAGGTCTGTTATGCTGAAACCCAGCATTTCATTGGATCTTTCAAATAACTGCCTTGCTATGGGAGAATGGTCATAAAGATCCTTGCCCATACCGACAAACTGTGCGCCCTGACCGGGAAATACATATGCTTTCATACTGAAATGGGTTGATTCGGGAACAAAAATAGAAAGTTAAGCCGAATAAACCATTTCACGATTCAGAAAATGTTTGAGGTTTGTGTCCACGGTCCGCAACAAACCTGCCTTCTCCCGATGCATCGGGATTCGGCAGGCAGGTCTGTCAATCCTCAGAAACTCCCCGTGCTCAGCATTAGCATTGCGCAATCTATGATCACTTCAATACTGTTTTTTTCACAAAGGGCAATAAGTTCATAGTTTTCAGTTCCGGGATTGAAAACAATCCGTTTCGGCTTAAGGCTGATAATATAATCGTAGTATTCTTTCTGACGGGCTGGTCCGATATACAGCAACAAGGTATGAACTTCATCAATGACCGGCTTTCCGGTAACAACAGGCAGGTCTCCGATAGTGCCGGGCCTTATGCCAATGGGAATTACAGGATAATTCCTTCTGGTCAGGCTTCTGACTGCCTTGTACGAATATCTTTCAGCATTCGGGCTTGCTCCAAGAACGACGATTTTGTGCATATACCCTTCGCTTAAAATGCCTGAAATATTTGAAATAGAGTCAATCCTTGCGACAGATCAGGGCAACCGCATATACGGCAATGCCTTCCTCTTTCCCAACGAAACCCAGTCCTTCAGTGGTCGTCGCCTTCACGGATACCTGAGCGTTGTCAATCTGCATCACCCCGGCCAGCTTTTCCTGCATATGAGGTATGTAATCCTTTAATTTCGGACGTTGCAGGCATACAGTGGTATCTACATTCCCGGGCATATAATGATGGGAATGCAACAAAGCAATGGTTCTCTCGAGCAGGATCAGGCTGCTGATATCTTTGAATTCCCCTGCATTATCTGGGAAATGAAATCCGATGTCCCTGAGGTTTGCGGCACCCAGCAATGCATCACAAATGGCATGGATAAGGACATCACCATCGGAGTGGGCAAGGCAGCCTACAGGATTTGGTATTTCGACACCTCCCAGGATAAGTTTTCGTCCGGGAGCCAGCTTGTGAACATCATAGCCGAAACCAATCCTGTAATTCATGGTTCCATTATTATATCTTTCCAAAATCCAGTCCCAGGGTAAACCTCATGGTATTAGCCAGCGGATTGTTCGTTCCAGTGGTGGAAATGAGATAGGAAAAATCAAGATAAAATACATTGAGTTTCATGCCAATACCGACAGCAAAGTATTTGCGGTTGCCTTTGGTTTCGTGCTCGTGAAAATACCCGCCGCGAATGGCAAACTGTTGCCGGTACCAGTATTCAAGTCCGGCAGAGATCATGATCTCATGCATTTCCTCGGTGAATCCTGCCGGCGCATCATAGAATGATTGTATCCAGCTGAGCGGAAGGGAAGTAGGGATCTTTCTCCCGAACTCTATGACAACGCTGTCGGTGTAAAATTTAGGCGGAGTAGGAACCAGTAATTTGTTAAAATCGACGGCTCCGGTTATCGAATTATAATCATCCAGGTCCATGGTAAGGCGCGCTCCGATGCGCAGGTTGGCCGGGATGAACTGTTTGTCAGAACCTTCAGTATAGGATATTTTGGTACCCAGATTTGAGATGCAGATACCCCAGGCAAATTCACTGGCCATCTGGCTTATTTCCAACGGCATCTGGTAATAAGTTCCCAGATCGGCCGCAAAGGAATTGCCGGGATTATACTGCTGGTTTTCAATCGTTCCTCCACCGGTAATGTCGGAACGGATATATCTCAGGGTCAGGGCACCGGACATACGGTCTGAGAAAAGACGCGAATATCCTGCGTCCAGTGATAATTCATAAGGATTATATTGTCCGCTATATTCACCATAGGAATCACGAAAGATAATTTCACCCAGTGAGAAGAATTTCAACGAGCTGCTGATCACTTGTTTATCATCGAAACGGTAATAAAAACTCAGATAGCCCAGGTTTATATCATTAACCAGCGCGCGAAGCCAGGGGGTATAGGACAATGATACGCCCATTGTTTTCCTGATAAAGGCATATTTTGCAGCATTCCAGTTTTGTGAATTTGCATCCGGTGTAGTTGCCACACCCAGATCTCCCATCGCACCTGCCCTTGAATCGGGGGCGATGGTAAGAAAAGGAACCGTTGTCTGCAGGGCATTCAACGAACTTTTCAACCCTGAAGGTATGGGTCCGGTACTTTGCGCAAAAATTGCATCAAAAGCCCACAGCAGGCAAAAACTTAATAAGATCTTTCTGAAAATCATCATCTTTTATTTTTAAGTGGGACAAAGTTAAAATATTTATTACAAAATCAAACCGGGTAACCATACTTCATAGGCTTGTCTCATACAATATTTTGATAAATGGATTCATTTGTATCTCAGACTACTCCAATAGCCTAACTGCTGATAAGGGTTCTGCTTTCAGCATCACCATCTTGAAATGAGCAGTTTCTGAAAACCATCCGTCAGAAGTCCTGACGGATCCTCAACCCTGATGCGGTATGGATACAGTCCACTGCGAACCGCATTTCCGTTCTGATCCTTCAGGTCCCATTCAATGGGCGAGGAATGATATCCCTCCGCATATAACATCTGCTCCAGCATTCTTATCTTCCTTCCGGATAAATCAAAAATGTCAATGGTAACCTTTAATTCAACCCCCGCCTTATTGTGTTCAAACTGAAAGCAGGTAAAGGACTGTGCAGGATTCGGATAATTATAAACATGTTGAAGCACCAGTTCTTCTTTATCCAATACTTCAAAATCAATAGTGGCTTCGGATGGATTATTGAATATGTCCCATACCCTCATCTTCAGGGTATGCATGCCAACCTCAAGGCCGTTCAGGGAATATCGCAATGACCCATTCCTGTAATCCCCCAGATCAGCTTCATAATAATCGTTCAGGATAAGCGGTTTGGTGGCATCCCCGTCCATTATTCCGACAATATCATGGCCTATGCCATTTGCCGAAGTATTGATGCCGCTGTAATCAGATATCAGTGCATATATCTGTGGATTTCTGTCTGTAATGCCTCCGCTGATAAAATTCTCATCATTGATATACAGGTCAATCAACGGTCCGTTCTCATCAGCAATAATATAGGGACTTGTGCCCCCCACCACAAAATCACTGAAATATCCGCTGGCATCCTCCACGGAATCCTGCGCATAATAGCATATCTTACCATGGCCCATGTTGTAAGAGATATCTTTAGGTACGATGAAGGAAAATGAAAATTCACCGTTTTTCACATTGGCCTTGCCCTTGTATATAAGGTTATCCTGAACCATAAAATCCATTGTTTTCTCCTTGTCATCATTCCCCAGGGTGGTAACTTTCAATGCCTTGTCAAAAACGGAAGGATAGATCACTCCGTTGAATGCCGTCATTTTGTTATTCTCAAGGTCAGCAATATGGCCTTTAAGGGTAACTTCCGTAAAAGCCTTCAGGGTGTCAAGCGATTCAACAACATGCATTCCGTTAAGCGAATCGGTCAAAACGATATGGTCGGGAATTGCCAGTTTTAGCGCCGGATCGCCCAGCAGAATAAAATTGAGCTTATTGGAGTCATAACTGATGGCATTCTTGGCAAACCGGATCACATCTCCCATCCTGTAATACTGGCCCGTTGCATCCCGTTTAAATACGAACTGATAAAAATATGAGTTCAGTGTATAATTATCAAGGGAATATACGAGACGGGTAGTGGTAAGCAGTGCGATGGAGCCTCCGTTGGGATTTCGCAGGGAGGTCTCCCCTGCAGAGGTCTGTTCATTCATGGTGCCTGATTCATCAACCGCCAGGTCATCAAATCTGGAAAACTCACAGGTTGCGGTAACGAACAGGGGCAAATTATCAAAATTGGTATAGGCTGACAACTGCTCACGGGTTATGATCTGTTCCTCAGCCAGTCCTTTTTCATTCCCGTGTCCGGTATAGTTGAAGATCAGGACGCCCTTATGCACATTGTCATAAATGGCCTGGTTTACATCCGGATATCTGGCTCCGGTTGAGGTGGAAATCTGATTATAAGCATCTAAATATACTTTCTTTATGATAAACCCGGGGTAGCTGACACTCAACGATTCAGCAAGGGCATCAGCCTGGCTCATGTGAATAATACCCTCGTTATGTTCACCGTCGTCGCCAACAAACAATATTTTATTTCTCCAGTCCCTCATGTTTTCAGCCTTATTGTATCCAATGATCTTATTCAGGATCCCCCGGGCTTCTTCAACCTTTTTAACCGGCAATCTTCCAAGGCCAAGGTCCAGCGGCCAGATATACATATTATCCGATCCTCCTTCATTATCATCCAGCAGCCCGTAAAAGTCGTCTGAGACATAGGAATTGGCTACATTCAATGAAGATTGTGACTGGTAGGTGGGAATAAAATTTGGATTGCCGCTTACCTGCATATGATTATTGTAAGAGCCATCACCAAAGAGCAGGAGATATCTGGGGCGCTGGTCATCGCTTCCCGCCCTCCGGTAAAGCATCCTGGCCAGGTCACGTATGGCACTGACGTCAGGCGCGCCTGAGGAAAACTCATTGTATACCTGATTGGTAGTTGTCACCAGCACGCTCATGTTATCCTTTGTACGATGAAATTCGGCCAGTGAATCTGCCTGCTGAAGAAAAAGAGGATGTGTTACAATGAGCATCTGAGGTATGGCAGCCCCGTGCAGGTTCTGATTTTCGACCAGTCCAACGTCACTGGCCTCCGTTACCGGCTTCGGAAATGCAGCATCGGACAAAAAAGCGACAAATTCGCGAAGGCTGTCAGTAGCTGCGGTATAACTCAGGATGCTTCCGTTAAGGGATGACTCCACCCGAAACGCATTGCAGGGGTTTGTAATGTCCCATACCCGCAATTTCTCTGTGGCGCCGGATATGGAGAACCGGGCAATATTGCCGGTACCGGTTGATTGTATATCTCTGAAATACAATATGTTATTATTAAACGTCAGATTTCTTCGCACATTCACCGTGATATAATCAAGCCATCCGATGTCCGAGTAATCCGTTTTGTCATACGAAACAATTACATTCACCTGGTCTGATGAGGCTGACAGGGTAAAAAGGCCGCTTTTCTGGTTGGCCTGGATGCCGGTAAAGCTGTTAAGGGTAACACGGTCAACCATGATATAGCCAAGGTTTACATCATTACCGCGGATGGAGAAAAACTTGTCACTTGAAGAACGCGAGGCAACATTTACCATTAATCTGACAGGTTCACTGGTTATCAGGCCGGTAAAAACGAAGGTAGTGTCAAAAGATCCTGAGATTTTGTTGCTGAACCATTGGCGGCCCGACTTAGTGTAGTTGATCAGGTTTTTCTCGTAATAATCATAATCATTATAGGCAGTGACCGTATGGGTCACCGTACCGGAAGCCTGCGCCACAGCCTGTATCCTTTTCCCCGGGCCCAGGTCACAGGTCAGAAAATAATAAGCAGCTTCTGAATAGCCATTCAGCTTTTGTGAGAAAAATTCGTTGTCTGCATTATACTGCCATGAAACTACACCTTTACCGTAGAACAGGATGTAATCACCTTTATTAAAAACATCATCCCCTCCTTTTTCCATATAAATGGCATTTTCAAGGAGATCATCCGGCCGCGGGTCTGCATTCATCAAGGGAAGTTGTTGCCCGCCGTTGCCATATACCCTTATGTCCCCGGGATTTGAAAGGCCAATCTTTTCGAGGTCTTCATAGGTGAGTTTATAGATGCCATTCTTTTGTATTTTTATTTTATACCATTTTCCGGTTGCCAGAACGGATGCGCTGGCATAGGGGAGGCTATTCCCGGTTGTCGCCGCCACTTGTCTCTCAAATGCATGGAGGGTAAACGCTGTCAGTTTTTCAATCCTGCCTGTCAGCCTGTTTTTTCTGAGGGGAAGAAGATCGATCCTGATCAACGGATTTCCTCTCTGATAGACGGTGGTATGGTTAAAAACAATTTGCTCTTTCAGCTGATCGAGGCCGGTAATACCCATTAGTTCTTCTGCCGTCAGTTCGCTGTAAACTGTATTTTCCAGGCGGATACTGTCCACAACTGACGATGCATCCAGGGGGATCTGTTCAGAAAACCAGGGAAAGTTAAGTTCCTGGTCAGGATATCCTGCCCCTTCAAAATACAGATGACGGAATTCGGGTGAAAAAACCACGGTACTGTCGCGATAAATCGCACGGGGGCGGCTTTCTCCCCATTCAACCATCCTGCTGTATTGCCTAACCTGTGCCTGCATGGATACAGGAAGGAAGAGCAGGATAATAAAGGGCAGTAAAGAAACCGAACCGGGGCGGCTATGGTCAGGGTTACGATATTTCATGCAAAAATCAGATTTTGTTGACTGAAATATTATACAACATTAAACGTTTCAAAAATACAATTATTGTCAATTTAATGATAAACAAAGAAAGTTTATTATAGTTTTACAAACCTCTTGACATTGCAGGGTGAAAAATTTAATCTCGTATATTCTTTTTATGCTGATTCCGTTTCATTTTGCCACGGGATTCTCCCAGGATTTTCATTTTTCCGGTTTTATGCATAACCAGGTATATTTCAATCCGGCCTATGTGGCTATACCCGGGATGAATGAGGTCTCCATGACTTACCGGAATCAATGGCCGGGCATGGCGGCCAATTTCGTCACCTATGGAGCTCACTTCATTCAACCCATGCCCGTAATCAGCAGCGGAATCGGGGTGAAATTCATCAGGGATATGGAAGCAGGCGGGGTCTTCTCCAGAACTTCAGCCAACCTGTTGTATGGTTACACTTTTAAGGCCAGCCGGAGCCTGCAGGTATATGCCGGTCTTGAGGCTTCCTATGTATTCAGGCAATTCTCACCCGGGAATCTTCAGTTTCCGTCTGATGTTTTAAATGATCTGGGTGTTTCTTACCCTCCGGTGAATATTTCAGCCTATACCAGGGGATATCCTGATTTCAGTGCCGGCGTTATGGGATTATTCAACAAAGTGTTTACGCTGGGATTATCAACCTCTCATATCACCAGGCCCGTGGGATCATTCTCCGGCGAGCCCGGCAGCCGGCTGCCGGTAAAGTACAGTTTATTTGCATCTTACAGAATGCCTGCCGGGGAAAAATATAACCAGGGGGGGCTGATCTTCACACCTGCCCTGATGTTTGTCCACCAATACATTACGAACGAGCTGGTATGGGGAACAGCCACGGAGATCCAGTCATTTACAGCCAGCATCTGGATGCGGCAGAATCTTTCCCTGAATTTCAGTTCCCTGCTTTTTTCAGCCGGAATTTTGCAGAAAAAATATACTTTTCTGTACAGTTATGACGTTAATTTAACACGTGCAAATTTTTTATCAACAAAAATGGGTTCACATGAAGTAACCTTTTTATTCCGATTTGAGTATAAGAGGAAGAAAATCGGGGCGATAAAATGTCCCTGATGGCTAACATATTTTTAATAATTGTTATAAATTAGCGTTACAAATATTTATTATATTTGAAAACAAAAACCAAAAAACCATGAATGTTAAGTTTTCTGCTGTATTGAAGATCTTGTTGCTGGTAGTTCTTGTTACCGCTTGTGGCAAAAAAGGCAGTCAGGTTTCAAACACTACGGGTTGGGATTATAACGATCCCGAGAATGGAGGATTTGAAGTTATTGCCGGCAGTGAACAGGAAACGGGTCCCGGTCTTATTCTTATTGAAGGTGGTACCTTTACGATGGGCCGTGTCGAACAGGATGTAATGTATGACTGGAACAACGTTCCGCGCAGGGTTACTGTCAGTTCATTTTACATGGACCAGACCGAAGTGAAAAATGTTGATTACAGGGAATATTTGCATTGGATACAAAGGGTTTTCATTGATTATCCGCTGGTATACCGGAAAGCCCTGCCCGATACGCTGGTATGGAGAAGGCCCATGGCTTACAACGAGCCTTATGTTCAGTATTATTTCCGCCATCCTTCTTACAATGAATATCCTGTTGTTGGTGTCAGCTGGTTACAGGCAAGTGACTATTGTGCATGGAGGACTGACCGCGTGAACGAAGGTGTCCTTATCCGCGAAGGCATTCTGAAACCCGATCCAAATCAACTCAACGAAACGAATTTTAATACCGAATCCTACCTGGCCGGCCAATATGACGGGCTGGTCAATCAAAACCTCCGCAGTCTGGATCCTAATCAGGAATTCCGCCGGGTCATGGTTGAAGACGGGATATTGCTCCCGAAATACAGGCTGCCGACCGAAGCAGAATGGGAATATGCTGCTTTGGCATTAATCGGAAACACTTATGAAGAACGGGTATATGAAAGGAGAATATATCCCTGGGACGGCCATAACGTCAGAAATGATGTGAAAAAGAACAGGGGTGAACTGCGGGCAAACTTTGTCCGTGGTCGCGGTGATATGATGGGTACTGCAGGCGGCCTTAATGACAATGCCAGCATTCCTTCTCCGGTTGAATCCTATTGGCCCAATGATTTCGGTTTATATTGCATGGCCGGTAACGTTAATGAATGGGTGGAAGATGTATACAGGCCCCTTACTTATGAAGATTTTGATGAATTCAATCCTTTCCGTGGAAACGTTTTCCAGACCCTGATTACTGATGAAGAGGGCAACGTAGCCGAAAAGGACAGCCTTGGTCGTCTGAAATACAGGGATGTTACGGATGCTGAAGCCATCAACCGCTGGAATTATAAAAAAGCCTACTATAAGAACTATAAAGACGGTGATTATGAATCAAGCCTGATCGACGGATCGGATTGGTCAGCTGACGCCCGTGCCCAGTCCACCAACTCAACGCGCATGTACTCCCAGCTACAGGGATATGAAACCTCGCTGATCAGTGACAAGACCAGGGTTTATAAAGGCGGATCATGGCGTGACAGGGCTTATTGGATGAGTCCCGGTGCCCGCCGCTACCTCGATGAAAGCCAGTCAAGGGATGACCTTGGATTCCGCTGCGCCATGGTACGTGTTGGCAGCCCGGTCGGAAATTAAATTACAATGGAATATCCGGACATAAGATCTTATGTCCCACCATAGTTGAATAATATTTCAAAAACCTCATTAGTAATAGTGAGGTTTTTTTATTTTAGCAGACATAACCATCAACCACCATAACCATCATAACAATTATAAAGCCATCTTAAGAAAAACGGTATATGGACATCAGTAAACTATAAATAATTTACAGGGATCATCCCGATGTCAGCACCGATTACAGGAATATCAGAGACGGATGTTTATTATTAGCACATAAGGGAGACACCTTCAATGGTAATCTGTTTGTAGGGGAAGCGCTGGGGAAAGGCGCCTCATGGGCCATTGCGGATAAAAAAGAATGCGCCCCCGGGCAAAGGATCATCGTGGTTGATGATGTACTGCAAACCCTGCAGCAGCTGGCCTC
>Ga0105100_10002373_pt1 | contig 11025 bp, 10 predicted proteins | sample PPLLak12cMay2015_2_FD_87033 | JGI IMG/M metagenome (GOLD analysis project Ga0105100, IMG submission 87033) | Freshwater sediment microbial communities from Prairie Pothole Lake near Jamestown, North Dakota, USA - PPLs Lake P8 Core (1) Depth... | ecosystem: Environmental > Aquatic > Freshwater >... | reverse complement strand
TGGCGGGAAGAAATGTACGGATGAATCCTGGCGGCAGGAAGGCAGCCACAGCGATACATTCCACCTCTTTATTCTTTAATCCAAGTTTTCTCAAAGGAGCAAAAGCTCTTCTTCCGTCATCCCATCCGACTGGAATTCTTCCGGGCAAAGTAAAAAGCTGACTCCCTTCGGGAAGAGGTACTAATTCTGAAGAGGGGGGCAGGAGAAACCGATCTCCAGATCGGCCTGATAACTTCAGAGAGGGATGATCAATGATATTCCCTTCGGGATCTGACAAGACGAGCGCGGGGAGTGCTGAATTAGACATCATCAAAATAAATAGATCGTAGCGTCGGCATTAATTGCCGACGCATTACGTGTTTGCTCAAAAAATTCGCCCCAATAAATGAGGGCGCTACATGTTTCCCAACCTCCATCCTCTAATCATCACGTTGGATATTTTCTTTCTCCTTTGGATTTCCTCAAGGAGTGCTTAACATTTTTCCTCTTCAAGGCTGCCTTTAACCGATTGGTTTTTTTTGGCCTCTTCATGCTCTCCTCCTTCATAAATCACTGTTATTAAGTCATTGGTAAATAGGTCACGAAAGAGATGACCCGATGATCTAATAACCTCTCTGCTCAATGACTCAGTGAAATCTTACTTGACCAACCAGACTCCCGAAACAATCAGGGCAGTGCCGATGACCCTGTGAAGGGTTATTCCTTCTTTGAGAATCAAGACACTCAGAAGCGCGGTGACCAGAGGGTAACAGGCTGCGATGGGAACGATTTTCGAAGTTGCCTCAATTTTCAATGCGCCATAATAAGTCCACATCCCGAGAAGGCCAGCCATCATGCCGCTTGCCCCAAAGAGAAAAATACTCTTCCCGTCCAATTCCATCAATGCCTTGCCCTTACCCAAAAGAAAGGTAAGCAACAAGAGGCCTGCCGTGACAATGGCGCTTCGAATCGTAACACCGATCAGAGGGTCCACTCTTGCCAAACCCGTCTTTTCGAGAATGGGGGTCGTTCCCCACAACAACGTCGTAGCGATCAATAGAAGGAAAACCAACTCTTTACCTCCCAGACAAAGACCGGCTTCGAACTGCCTTCAGATTTTCGACGATCGAGTAAGGAAGCTTCATATCTCCCCTTCCCACCCCGATGTCCAGCCCGTTTTTTTCCATTCCGTGATAATCTGTCCCCCCTGTCGACAAGAGCCCACATCTTTCCGCAAGGGCTTTATACTGTTCCACTTCCGCGGTCGAGTGCTCTGGATAATAAACCTCAATCCCCTTAAGTCCCTCCTCGACAAGTTGAAGGATCAGTTTCTCCAAGTCTGAGTATCTGTTGACTCCCAAGGTATTGGGATGAGCAAGCACTGCCACCCCCTTAGCCTCATTGATAAAGTGGAGAGCCTCTTTCGACGTGAATCTCACCTTATCCACGTAGGCTGGGGCCCCCTTTTTTAGAAATCGTTCGAAAGCCTCCTGAAAATTCCTGACATATTTCTTATCAATAAGCACATTGGCAAAGTGGGGCCGCCCAACCTGCCCTCCTCCAGAGGCTTTCAGCACCTCATCGTAAGTAATGTCAATTCCTAATTGGTTCAGTTTTCCAATAATCTTCGGATTTCTTTCTGCCCTTGCCCTCTGAAGATATCCCAGCCTTTCATTGAGCAGGGGATGATGGATATCGAGAAAAAAACCTAGGATATGCATGGAGCCAGGTGAGTGCTCTGCACTAATCTCAATTCCAGGAATCACTTCAAAACCGACCCTCTCTCCTTCAGACAGCCCCTCCTCACACCCTTCGATAGTATCATGATCAGTGATCGCAATCGCCTGGAGCCCCTTTGCTTTTGCATATCTCACGATCTGTGACGGACTCATTACTCCATCAGAGGCGGTTGTATGAAGATGAAGGTCTACGTATCCCATGGCCGCTTTTCAAATCCCTTTAGATAAAACGGAAATAATTATTCAATTCAAATTTTATAAATGATGCCCTATCTAAAGTCAACCCTCCGGCTTCGCCCTGAGCGCAGAGCCTGTTTTACGCAAGCTTTTGACTGCACTCGCGCCGACCTGAGCCAGGGCTAAATCGTTTGGCATATCTCAGAATTAAGGCTACCTCTAAAAATGTCATTCCTGCAAAAGCAGGAATCCAGAATCCCTTGACATCACTGGACTCCCTCCTGCGCGGGAGTGACAAATTGATAATTATTAGAGGTTCCCTTAAGTCATAGATGTTCCGGTCGGTCTCCCTGCCGCAAGCAAGGCAGCCCGAGGTTAGTTCGCAGCTTTTATCTCAATCTTAAAGCCAAGCTTAGGCGGTTTGAACAAGTCAACCCTTCGACTCCCCGGTCTGTCCCTCGACTTCACTCGGGATGTTGAGCTTGCCTAGCCAAAGCCAGGGGAATGCTCAGGGTTGATACTGAGCGGCGCTCTTAACCCCGATTTAATAATCGGGATTTGGTGCCGTCGAACGTATCAAATTAGGAACTATTACCTTTTTTCTTACCTCCGGACGGTTAAGAATTTGTTTATATTTTTCGACACTTCGAAGTAGATGCTCCACCTTCTGAGAATTTATTAAATCTTACACTGGAGATATGGAATTAATCCTATATGAATTCAGAAATGACGACCTTTTAATTTATAACCTACTGAAATAATTATAATATTTATATAAAAATAATTCTTGACAAAGGCTGTTCGTTTGAATATACTAATATTAGAACTGGACAAAAAGCGAGGGCAAAGGATGTAAAGCCATTCAACCAGCTAAGGGTTTTGGCAAGAGAAAATTGAATAAATTCACCCTTTCCATGGACAAAAGAATGGAGAGGGTTTTTTGTTCCAGCAAGAAGGGGGTAGATTGCCTGTGAAAAATAACAAAACAACCAGTAAAAAAGGAGAGGAACTAACCCTGGAGCGTGTTCAGTCCTCTTCACTCTTTGCTGAACCGCCGACTTCAATTCCCCCCATCCAATCCGCGCCCTTCATAGAGACTGAGTTAGAAGAGACGGTAGAGGATTTTGAGCTACAGCCTGAAGAAGCGGAGATTGTGACGGAGGAGGGAGAAGAAATTTCACCTGAGCCGGTTCCTGAGGAAGAAATTATTTTTCAACCTCAAGATATTACTTGGGAATATTTGAAGGGTCTCGAAAAGATATCTCTTCTCACGCCGGAAAAAGAGGTTGAACTGGCAAAAAGGATTAAAGACGGTGAGCGTCAGGTCAAAATCCTCGAGACAAAAATCAATCGTTTGAAAGTGCAACTCTATCCCGTTCCAAGTCCAAGAAATGGGGGCAGGCGTACCATTACCAGTGGCCGAGATAAGTTCAAGGGTAAGAACGGCAAAAATGGGAAAAAGTTAAAATCCATTTCCTCAGAAATGAAAGAAAAAAATCTTCTCCATAAGAGAATGTTAAGCCAATATCAACATGAGCTTCTCAATCTCCAAAAGGCAAAAAATGAATTGATCCAGGCCAATCTACGGCTGGTCGTCAGCATCGCAAAGAGATATGCCAATCGCGGGCTTTCTTTCCTGGATTTGATCCAGGAGGGAAATCTTGGACTCATTCAAGCCATGGTCAAGTTCGACTATACCAAAGGCTTTAAATTCAGTACCTATGCTTCTTGGTGGATCAGGGCAGCCATCTTGAGGGCCTTCGCTGAGAAATCGAGGACCATTCGTATTCCAAATTATCTTTTTGAGATCAAAGGAAAGTTGATGAAATCCTTTAAGGATCTTGTAAAGAAATTGGGGCGAGAGCCGACATCCCAGGAATTGTCGAAAGACAGCGGAATCCCCTTACATGATGTAGAGAAGATTCTCAATCTCATCGAGGAACCGATCTCTCTGGATATGACTATTGGAGAAGAAGATAGCACCCTCGAAGACCTCATCCCTGATGAGAAGAGCCTTTCTCCGAGTGATTCTCTATTGGAGAAAGATTTAACTCATCAAATCCAAAAGCTTTTATCTGGCCTTTCTCCGAGGGAAGAGAAGATCCTCCGGCTCCGTTTTGGGATTGGAGAAGATGGCGAACGTACCCTTGAAGAGATCGGGAGGCAGTTTGGTCTCAGTCGAGAGCGAATTCGGCAGATCGAAGCGAAGGCCCTCGACCGATTGAGAGACCCCAAACGTTATAAGGAAGTCAGAGAATATTTTGAATAATCTTCCGGTGGGAAAAAGAAGGGGCTTCCGTGCCGAAGGCGGAACGCCCCTTTTTTTGAGAGATTTATTCTTCCATCTGGATGGCTTCTACCGGACAGTTTTCAGCAGCCTCTTTGCAGGTCTCCATGACATCCTCAGGAACCTCATCGACTTTGACACGAGCCTTGTCATCATTCATTTCGAAGACCTCCGGACAGGTCTCTGCACAAAGCCCACAGCCGATGCAGGTTTCTTCGTCCATGATCGCTTTCATTCACAATTCTCCTTTCCATTTTCCTTCTTCAATTCATTATTCATAACCGCCTTCCTTAAATCAAGTCGCCCTTCTCAATTCAAAATACAGCCGATCAACCACTCTCCTCGAATATCCTGGCGACACAGCAATCGACATCTTTCTCACCGGCGAAACAGAATTGAATCGATCATCGCCTTCCCGTTCGACAATCTATTGCCATAAATAGGAGAAAAGGTTACCCTTTAACCTTAAGAACTCCGAAGGGACTCTCTATGCATCACGTTGGAATTATTGGAACGGGCTCTTATATTCCGGAAAAGGTCCTCAACAACTATGATCTGGAAAAGATGGTGCAAACCAGTGACAAATGGATCTTCGAAAGGACTGGCATCCGGGAGCGGAGGATTGCAGCGGAAGAAGAAACCAATGTAACGATGGGCAGGCTTGCTCTTGAAAGGTCCATAGAAAATGCACGCATTGATCCAACGGAAATTGACATGCTCATCGTTGGTACCAATACCAACGACCCGGCATGGCCCTCCGCGGCAGGTCACATCGCGCATCTCCTGAATCTCCGTGAGAATATGCCCTTCTTTGATGTGCAGGCAGGGTGTACCGGTTTCAATTATTCTCTGGCCGTCGCAGAACAATTTGTAAAATCAGGACAACATAAAACAGTCGCCGTGGTCGGATCGGACAAGCTTTCGGCTATCACCAATTATACGGATAGAAATACGTGCGTCCTATTCGGAGACGGAGCAGGAGCCGTGGTCTTACGGCGGAGGGCTAAAGAAGGCATCATCCGATCCTATCTGGGGGGTGAATACAAATTGCGGGATACCCTTGTGCTTCGCAACCATGGAGACGATGGCCGTCGGTTCATGTGGATGAATGGGAATAGGGTCTACGCTTTCGCCAAAGGCGCGATGGCGGAAAGTTGCCTGCGCGTTCTTGACCCTGATCGGACGGCGGGCAAAAAAGAACTTCGTGCATTGTTCCATCATGTTAACAGAATCATTCCCCATCAGGCCAATGAAAGGATCATCAACAGCGCTGCAGAGCATCTCGAATCCAAACTCGATCTTCCCGAGGGGACAGTCAAAAATAAGATGATCGTCACGATTCATAAGTATGGGAACAACTCCACCGCTTCCATTCCTCTCGCTCTTGACGAGTCCCTCCGAGAAGGGAAGCTCAAGAGGGGGGACCTGGTTATTCTTGTCGGCTTCGGAGCCGGCCTGACGTACGGCGCCAATCTGGTGAGGTTATAGGATTGCAGTCACGAGCAGAACTTACGAGTCACATCGGCTATCTATAATCACTTGCAGGCGCTTCGCATTGTAGCCCAGATGGATTAATACCTCCTCAGCCGCCTTCACGAGCATCTCCAGATATTTTTTGACATCATAGGTGTCGTCTGGTCCCACTAGCGGAAAAGACTTTACTCGTCCTGACTTGTCTTTGGATTGCGCATCCTTGATCACGTACCTGACCTTCTCTCCGGGATGGATCTGAATTCCCATATCTTCCAATTGTTGCGCAGCAAGAGCCGTAAGGCTATCCACCTTATACGCATTGGGCTCCCGAGAAATTCTCTTCCCGATGACCAAATCTTCCTGCCTCGTCTGACCGTCCTTCAACTTCAGGCTATATTCGAGGAGAAGGTCTAAAATCTCAGGAATCTTCGCCTGAAAATCATCGATATTTCTTGTCGCTGATAAGACCCCGATCATCCGAACCTGGGCCTCTTGAATCAAAGGAGGCGTATCGCCTCGCCGAAAGGATAACCCCCTCGCCTTGATCTTTCCGTTTTGAAAGAGCCCGAAATAACGGTTGGCGACCGGGCTTTCTGGATTCCCCTTTGAAGGAAGAAAAACCATCCATCGATAAATCCCCTCCAGACTCATGGTGATCCCGGTGGCCTCGCCGATCTTCTGGCAGAGCTCAAGAACCTCTTCTTCTCTGAAGCCTTTCTTACGAATCCAGAGAGAATCGGTGATGGCATGGAGGAGTTCGAATCCCTTCTCCTCGCAGATCTCTTTGGCTTGGAGAAGGCTTTCCCTTCCAAAGGCGGTCACTGCTTCATGGGCCTCGATTCTTCCAAAACGAGCATTTCGATAACCTAAATATCCAAAAGATGTAACCAGCATCCACTTGAGTGCTATCTGCTTGCGGTTATAAATATTCGTGTCCGTGCCTGCACGCCGGAGTGTCTGACCATCAAACAGGTTTTCTGGCAAGTCGGCAACGTTTCGGCACGCAGGCGTGACCGTGTTCCGTGTCTGCATATCCCTGTTATAGATTCCCCGCTTGTCTTTATCTTCTCTAGTTGTTCTGCCTTCTGCTTTCTGCTTTCCGCCTTCTGTCTCTTTCGCCATTTTCTTCAGCCACGCCCTCCTTGTTAAGACGGGCCGGAGCGTCCTGGGAACGATCCCTTCCCTTTTCTCACAGATCGTATATCCCGCTTCCGGGACTCTCTGGTTTTCACAACATCCACAGAGTACGGTCTCTGGAGAGATATTGTGGATCGCCATCATGGTGGGATACATCGAGGCAAAGTCAATCTCGGCCACGTCTTCGAAGATCCCCAACTTTGGTTGAAAGACAAGACCTCCCTTGTCCGCAACGAGGAGATCCCACGCCGTCTTGAATCGTTCCGGCTCCCCTTTTCTCCAGGGAATAAGGATGTCATCCTGAAAGGCTCGGTCGAGCTCCATCGAGGTGATCGCTGTCCCTGGAGAAGTCCGGGCCATCCGTTGAACTGGAATTTTAGCCAGCCGTGCAAGTTCGATCACTCCTTCCATTCCCGATTCCCCGAAGATAAAAGAGTTTCTACGATCAATGTGCCATCTTCCGAGAAGGAGATGGGCAGGAGCCCGATAATAGGTCCTGCCATAGGAAAAATAAGAGAGACCTTTTGGATTTGCAGGCCTCTTCAACGGATAAGTCTCCCGATCCCAGGGGATGGAAGTTTTCCATCTCCTCTCTTCAAAAAAGAGAAGCGGTAGAAGAGAAGCGTCTCCGTCATCACTGAGGATCACATCGGGATCGAAACGTTTGAGAAGCTTCTCGATTTCTTTAATGTCGACCGTATCCATCTCGACCCGATACCCTTCACACATCAGGGTGAGAGACTTCTTTCGAGTTGAGTCCTCCTCCATTCGGAGCTCCATCACCCGAAGGTCGGAAAGATCTTCATTGTTCATCCACACAGACTCGGATGGATCAGGATGAATTTCAAAGATTCGATTTCCTTCAACCTCAATGATGCATCGGCCCGTTGGAAAGATTTCTTTCTCATAAAGATAGGTCTGTGACAGAGGGATGTCACAATTGTAGAAGGTAATCCTCTCTTCCCACTGAGGGAGAATTCTGGGAAGTTGGGCATAATGCTCCGAATCCGCCACCTCGATCTCTATCACTTCGGCTTCATCCCCACTCCAGAACTCCTTTCTCCTGGTCCACTGGTATCCTGCAGCCCGCCGCCCTTCCTGGAGAGAGTGAAAGAGACCGAGGAGATCGCCTTTCTTCCCTTGCGCATAGAATCGAGGTCGGAAAGGATCCTCGAATCGACGCAGCCTTCCATCCTCACCCTTGATCCATAGGATCATCGAGGACTCCAGGGGATAGAGATCGAAAAGCCATCCGTGAATTTCCATTGGGATACCCAAACTCTACAAATTGAGGCCTGAGAGGCTCATCATCTGCCGGCAGGTGCAGGCGCATGATAAAAGTTATAATAATCACCCTCCCCCTTGACGGGGGAGGGTGAGGGTGGGGGTGTCCAAAAAGTGCTTATTCCCCCTCCCCTTCATCCCCTCCCGCCAGGGGAGGGGAGAAAAGTGAGGGGTCATTCTCCTTCTCTTTTTGTTCCAAAGCCTTCAGTTTCGATCTCAGTTCGACCAGAGCCTTCTCATGTTCTAAAAGAATAGAGATCAGAATCGTTTCAAAAGGCCAAGGCCTCGACGCATAGACCCCGGCTTGCACGTGAAGCCTTGCCTCTTCAAAGAGCCGGTCAAGAAACTGCTGGTCTTCTTTTCTCAGCCCTCTCCGAAACTTCCTCCATTCCTGAGCTTCCTGTTCCAGAACCCTGCTAAAGGGAAGAACTGTCCTGCCCATGACAAACCCTCACAAAGGGCATAGCGCAGAGCGCATAGCCTTACGTCCTGAAAGAATAGGCCATGCCGAATTCGTTTCGGCATCTCTTCAGGGTAGATTCAGTTCAGCAAATCAAAAAAAGGGATGAACCTCCGAAGTCTTAGACCCTGAACCAAGTTCAGGGTAACAGAAAAACTTTTGGGGGACCTTTTCCGGGACAACATTTGTTCCTTGTTCAGTCAAATCGATCCTCCAGACCACATTAGAAAACTGAAAGAGCCTTCTCGCGAGATAGATTCGCTTTGAATTCCTTAATCCCCCCACCCGTCCGGCGCCATAGTCTGGCTCTGGACGGCGGCGCCCCCCTTGAGCAATGGGGGGAAAGGGGGGATTTTTAGAGAAGCCATTCGATTGGAACAGAAGAAAGGGAACTCCTCTCAAGGCCATCTCTTCTATCTTTTTCAGAGATCTTTCGAAGAGGGGTCGCACCTCTCTTTCAGGCACATCCTCATCTAAAAAGGTACTGATCGGCCCGAGGAGAATCACCCACGGCTTTTGTAGAGGCGATTCATAAATCGCCCTTACAAGGGCAATTAATTTCTCCCCGATCAGTGTTGCCATCTGATAGCAAGTGAAGGCCCGTGCGATTCGAATTCTTTTGAGAAGTCTCTCAGGAGAAATGAATACCTTTCTGGCGAAGGATGAGGCCATATAGGGATCGAAACGATTGGCCCCATCTAATACGATGACATCTATCCCTTGACCTGCCAACCACCCCGCCACATAGGACGAAATCTCGCCTGTCCTCTCACCCCAAAAAAGAACTTTTCTCGGAGAAACGGGTTGAGCGGATAGCCTGGCTTCTGTCAGTTGCAACAAAATTTCATCGAATGAACTCTTCCTCTGGAAGATAGTTCTGAGTTCGGAGTTGGGAGTTCGGAGTTTAAAATCCATAGATTAGGAACCAAGAGTCCGGAGTGCCCTTTTACTTCTTTAAAAATTTGATTAATCCATTTATCATTTTGGATAGTTCCAAACAAAAACTTCGTGATTGCTGCTGGGATTTTTCGCTGATGAATTTTTGTCTATAGGCAATTTCCGTGATCGAGACACATTCTCTTATAGATCTTCTTGCTATCTTAAGGAATCGATTAAACTCTACCCTACTCCCCCCACTCCCTTCAGCAATATTCAAACAAATTGATATTGAAGCCCGTTTGAATTGATCTGTTAAGGAAAACAATTCTGCTTTTGGGAAATCTTTTGTAATTCCATACACAAAGTCCACATATCCCAGCGCCTTTTGATAAACCTTCAAGTTCTCAAAATCAAATCTCTCCTCATCCATAACTTCCTCCTTTCTTAAGCTAGAGTTCGTTCGAAGTTGTTTCCAGTTTTTGCTCCGAACTCTGAACGAAGTTTTTTCAGTCTTTGCTCCGAACTCTCAACTCCGAACTAAATTACTCTTTATCGTCTTTACTCCGAACTCCGAACTAATAACTACGTTACTAATTACAATCAGCACCTCCTGAACACTCCGATCACTTTTCCAAGGATCTGGACTTCTCCTGATCCTTCTTCGATCTGAATCGCCTCCCAGCGCTCGTTGTCTGGCTTCAACTCGATTCTTCTCCCTTTTTTGAAAAAACGCTTCACGGTCGCTTCTTCTCCCATTAAGGTCACCACCACATCTCCATTCTCTGCTGAGGGTTGGGACCGAACGATGACATAGTCATCGGGAAGGATATAAGGAGACATGCTGTCGCCCTTTACTTTTAGAAGGAAGACCTCTTTCCCTTTCACCCATTCCGCAGGAAGCGGAATCGTCCCTTCCACATGTTCTACCGCTAAGGTGGGCTTCCCTGCAGCCACCCTGCCTAAGATCGGAATCTCCCGGCTCAACGGCTTCCCTTCTTTCTTTAGATGTTCCCCATAGGGTCCTGCCCGCGGAGATGAACCATGCGATTCATACCCTTGAAAGACGAGAATCTCAAGACCTCTGGACTTCGAACCCCTCCGTTTCAAATAACCCTTTCTCTCCAATGCCTTGAGATGATCGAAGGCTGCCCTGGGGTAGATATTGAAATGCTCGCCGACCTCCCTTACAGAAGGGGGATAGCCTCTCTCCTTGATAAATCCTCTAACAAAATTAAAGATCTCTCTCTGCCGGGATGTCAGTTCCATGATTTCTCCTTTTAATTCAAGGCTCCATTTTAAGATCACTCCGAACGGACTTCAAAATACTATACATTTGTTTAGTTGTCAAGAGGTTTTTAAGAGATCCCTGAAAAGCCCAGAAAGATCTCATTCCGTTAACTCATTGAACGATGGTCCTTCTAAAACCTTTGAAGTCCGGTTCCCTGTTCAGATTGAATTCCCATATCACTTGAGGCTTCCCTTAAACCTGTTGACACATCCCCCTGAATTTGGTAGGTTCAAGTCAAAACGACTTCACGCCTTTAAGTATCTTCAACTCAAGTCTCTACAAGAAGAGAGGGAATTTCAAAAACTGTTTTTACATATCGTGT
>Ga0105100_10002371_pt1 | contig 11026 bp, 10 predicted proteins | sample PPLLak12cMay2015_2_FD_87033 | JGI IMG/M metagenome (GOLD analysis project Ga0105100, IMG submission 87033) | Freshwater sediment microbial communities from Prairie Pothole Lake near Jamestown, North Dakota, USA - PPLs Lake P8 Core (1) Depth... | ecosystem: Environmental > Aquatic > Freshwater >... | reverse complement strand
CCCGGAACACCGCCGGTTCGTCCTACCCACTTCAAAAGTTTTCCCAGAGAGTAGCCTTGTATCTTTAGCGGGCCACCCACGATCCGGTTGATGTGAGGAGCGCCGCGTGAATCCATCCAGATAATTGCATTGTGGAGCGCATTGCCTGCTTCATCGACGGGTACAGTGCCTGACCATTGCCCGGTACAGGCGATCGCAATGATATTTTCACTCGGCGCAAGAGCTTTGGCAAGCAATCGTTTGGCTGCTGTATTGATTGTCCCCCACCATTCAGCGGGCGATTGTTCCGCTCCGCCATCCGGCAGGAGGATGAGACGCGTTTCCTCAAATTCGCTGCCGATCAATTCTCCCTGTGTGGAGAACAGGGCCACTTTGGGTCCTGACGTACCCAGATCGATCGCCAGGATGAACTTTTCCCCGGAACGCATGGTGCACCTCTATATGGAAGGATGTTGGAGAATCGATCACCATGACTCTAAAGTTGTGTTTGATAAATGGTATGAAGGATTATACCCTCCCGTACGTACCGCAAAAATCAACTCAGAGGTTTGCGGTGATCCATGCCTCCTGTAGCCAATCGCGGACTTCTTCGTCGATATCGTTGACGGAGTACAGCTCCAGATGATGCATGAAACGCCCGGGTGCCGGCTCGACGATTTCCTTCCAGCGAGGTGATGGGTCTCTTTTGCAGAATGACAGCGAGAGGACAAGCGGTGCAATCTTGCCGCGGAGATGCTTCCCAGGTATCCAGACCCATGCAAAGGCTTTCCTCCGACGGAATGCAATCTGGCTCTTCGTCACGCGCAATGCTGCGGGACCAATGGACTCTATTACGCTGAGCACAACGTCGAAGAGTGGTCGGGACTCTTTATAGCCTTTGAAGAATTCCGTCAATGTCATCAGGATGCCGCTCGACATGAGGATTTCATTCCGCCCTCCACCACATGGCTTTCTGAATCAAAGGATGCGATCCTCAAGTTCCCAGGCGTGGTCGAGCACGTGCCACGCCTCGCGCCGGGTGAAATAGCGCGGCGTCCAGCGCACGCCTCCCCGCGGACCCCGGGCCGGGATTTCGCCACGAGCTGCGGCGGCCAGCCCTTCCAGAATCGTTTTTCGCGTATGTTTGAGTAGCTCGGCGGGATCGCCCTCTTCTTGCGTGAGTTTCCAGCCAAGCGCGCCCAGGTAACCTCCTTCACTTCCCAGCACGTGCTGGATGATCTTGTTCAGATCCCGGCCGCCGCCGCGCGGCCCTGTAGCGAGGGCGCGTCCATGCGCCGATCTCACAGACGCGTCGAACGCGCGCCAGCAGGCTCTCAACACGGTCTGGAAACGGCGCAATTCAGTGGCATTCACCGGTTTCGCATCACTTGATGGAGATTTGTCGGGCGCGCCGAAATCGGTGGTTGCGGACCCTTTGAGCCGTTCGATCACGTGAAAAGCCGATACGTCGGTCGGCGCCCGGAACCCAAGCCGCGCCGCGCGTAGGACGCGCCCATAGCGCGGCCCATACTCGAACAGTGCCTGGAGTGCTTCATCCTTATCCCGTCCACTGCGGCACCAGCCGGGCCAGTCGATCGCGCCGGCGAAGCAACGTTTTTTCCCGATTTCAAGGTATACATCGATCTGATTTGCAGAGCGCGACATCATTTCTTTCCTTTTCCAGCGTCATTGCGAGGACGCTTCGCGGTTCTCCCCGACGAAGCAATGACGGGGTTGCATCAGGAATTATACGCCTGCAATTTATGAGATGGCAACAACGCGCTATAATCTGGACAATGAGCACAATCACCATCCCCGTGAAAGCGAATGATCATCCGCATATCCGTGCGCTCAACGTTCTGCGCGACCTCTCGACGGTGGCGGATCTGATCGAGCTATGCTTTTCACCCACGATGGATAACGATGGCCAGCGCTACTTGTCTGACATGCGCCGCGCCAGCCGCGACGATAGTTTCCTGCACTGGGCCTCGCACGTGAGCGAAACCGCCTCCCTGCCGCTGACCGGTTATGTCTGGGAGCAGGATGGGCGCATCGTCGGGAACGCCAGCCTGATCCCGTTTCGCGATAAGGGCAAACGCGTCTACCTCATCGCCAACGTGGCAACACACCCCGAGTACCGCCGGCGCGGCATTGGGCGCGCTCTCACCGAACGCGTGATGAAACTGGCCCGCGACAAAAAAACCACTGCCCTCTGGCTTCACGTCCGCGATGACAATCCGGGCGCCATCAAGCTGTACGCCGATCTCGGGTTTCAGGAGATCGCCCGCCGCACCACCTGGACGGCGAACCCCGATCCCTTCCTCTACAACTCGGATACCGATATTCAGATCGTGCCACGACACTCTCGCTTCTGGCCCGTTCAATTGGATTGGCTTCGCCGCCTCTATCCCGACGCCTTGAGCTGGTACCATTCCTGGAATTTCAGCGCCCTGCGGCCGGGTCCCTGGAACTGGCTGTATCTTTTGTTCGTGGATATGAACATCAAACAGTGGGCGGCTGTCCGCGGCGACGAATTGCTTGCCACGCTATCCTGGATGCCGCAAGGGAGCAGGTCAGAGCTTCTTTACGCCGCGACAGGCACCGGCGCGGATTCCGAAGCGCTGACACAGTTGCTTATCCGCGCACGGCGCGCGTTGGCCAATCATTCCACGTGCTCGGTAGACTATCCCGGTGGGGAAATGACCGATGCGATCAGCGCGGCCGGCTTCATGGCGCGCCGCACGCTGTTGTGGATGCGCCTCTAGCGCGACGATCAGCAATGTTCCTCGTATTAACAGGTGATAGTTATCCTTAAGATAATTGCGACCTGGTGAAAAAGAGGAGAAAAAATGACAAGATTCATTCTTCGTTGGGCTATCAATGCAATAGCCTTGTATCTGGCAGTGCTGATCCTGCCGGGGAGGATTGACCTGGAAAGTGGTCTGGTATCGATCATCTGGCTGGCGCTCATCTTCGGTTTGATCAACGCGCTGTTCGGTCCACTGCTCAAGTTTCTTACCTGTCCGCTTATCATGTTGACGCTGGGGTTGTTCACACTGGTGATCAACACCTTCCTGTTCTGGCTGACGAGTGTCATCGGTCAATCTTTTGGGCTGGAGCTGGTTATCAATGACCCCGTCTGGTGGAACGCGTTCCTCGGCGGATTGGTCGTCAGCGTGGTGAGCGTGGTCATGACGCTAATTTTGAAAGATGAGTTGAAGGGGCGGAAGTAAAGCGTAGACAGGTAAACACGTAGACAAGTACACAGGTACACAACAAAAAGAGACAGTCTGAAATAGGCTGTCTTCTTTTTGTTCTCAACCAATTACTGCTTACGAATTACCCTTGAAACAACCCCGGCAATCCTCCAGCCGATCTCGCCATCTTCACCGCGCGTATGATCGCTTCGGCCATCACTTCTGCGGCAAACGCACCGACGATAGAAATATCCACCTTCCTTTTGCCGGTCGATAATGCAAAGACTACATCACCATCCAGCATCGTATGAGACGGGCGGATGGTCCGCGCGATGCCATCCTGCGCCATCTGCGCGACTTTGGTCGCCTGTGCCTTGGTCAATTGCGCGTTCGTCGCTACCGCGCCGATGACTGTGTTGGCGCGCGTCGCAAAACCGAGGACCCCGCGTCCGATGCGGCTTTTCAGCATGGCGAGCGTATCGGCAAAATGATCCTCTCCGCCCACGCGTAACGGCCCAACCTTCCCGGAACGCAGGCCGGCGATGATCCCGTTTGTTTGCGGGTCGATCACATCTCCAAGCGCATTGACCGCCACCAGCGCGCGAAGGATGACTCCTCCGCCGATATCCATGCTCGCGTTTCCCAGGCCGGCTTTCATGGCCAGCGCCGGGCCGAACATCTTCCCGACGGAGGCTCCCGAACCGGCGCCGGTATTCCCCTCCGCGGGCGCATCCGATGAGGCGGAGGCTGCGGCGAGGTATCCCATAGCGGAATCAGGCCGAACGTCCGAGCGACCGATGTTCAGGTCGTAGAGAATGGCCGATGGGACGATGGGTACTTTTGCCGCGCCGGTGTTGAATCCGATCTTCTTCTCTTCGAGATAGCGCATCACGCCGCTGGCCGCGTCCAACCCGAAGGCGGAGCCGCCCGCCAGCACAACGGCATGGACTTTATCAACGAGATTGATGGGATTGAGCAGGTCTGTTTCGCGCGTTCCGGGTGCGCCGCCGCGCACATCCACACCCCCCACGGCTCCTCTGCGGCAAAGGATAACAGTACAGCCGGTGAGCGCCTCTTCATCCTGTGCATGTCCGACTTCGATCCCACGCACGTCGGTGATGCTGTTCTTGAGGCTCATGTTTGTTCTCGCGGCATCCTCGCCGTCGGGGACTGCGGCGGGAGCAGAACGATTATTTCAGGTTTCGCACCAATTGGATGAACTCTTTCCACTCTTCTTCAAAGAAATGTACGGTGACATTGTTCAATTCGATATGATACGTGGTTTCACCGTCGGGCTCTTCGGCTTTCCATGCCATGAAATTGTCGGTTTCGGCGATCGCTTCAGTTTTCGGCTCGTTACTATTGTTGTTCATGAGGATTCTCCTTGGGCTTCATACCTTCTTCCCGTTTTATCTTTTGGAACCTGGAGATGATGAATACTCTCGTGCGTTTGATCCATTCAAAGGAGACAGGCGAGGTGGGTATGCTCTCTGCTCCATGCCAGGGGTCCAGGTCGAACATCTTGCGCATGGTGTAACGCCCCAGCAGTGTGAGTGAGGCGAGGAAGGGCGCGGCGATGACCACACCCAGAATTCCGATCAGGTTCGCCGCGACGAGCGCCGTGACCAATACCGCCGCAGGATGGACCCGCAACGTACGCGCCATAATACGCGGTGCAATCAAATTATCGATGACCCAGTCGATCACGGTTGTGGTGATGACCACGATTCCCATATAAGCCAGGGGTTGCAGTCCGAAAGGTTTGTCAGGCTGAAAGAATGTGACCAGGGCCATGACCACCCAGGTGATCGCCGGGCCGATGTAGGGCAGGAATTTTGCCAGCCCTGCCATGAAGGCAATGCCGATTGCATACCTCACACCCATCACCGATAGCACAACGATGTAAACCACGGTTGACATGGCAAAAATAAAAATCTGTCCGCGCAGGAACGCGTTCCAGATCTTGTTCAATTCGCTGCCCAGCCTGCGCAGATCTTCGTTGTAACCGGGGATTTCGACCTTGATCAGATCACTCTGCAGTCCGCTACTCTCGATCATGACGAAATAGGAAACGATCAATATAAAGAACGTCCAGCCAAAGATTTCCACCGCGCCGCCGGCCAGTGTGCCCACGAGAGTCCCCGTCCGACCGAGCAACGGCTGGATGAACGAGAGCAACTGCTGGCTAACAGCATTCAGATCGATCGTACTCATATCCAGTTCGAATGGGCCAAACTGGAAGACCAGACCTGAGAGACCCTGTATATAGGTGGGGAGTTCGGCCACAATGATCTGGACCTGCTCGATCAGGCTTTGCACCTGTGCTACCAATCCAACACCGCCCAGGGTAAGCAAGCCAATGAGAACAGCAACGATGATCACGTAAAGGATGTTGACAGCGATCTTCCATGAGACACGCAGGCCATTCGAAATCAGGGAAGTGACGGGATGCAGGAGATAGGCCAGGATAAAGATCATCAGGAGCGGCGTGATCAGGCTTGTGAACCGGTTGATCAGAAATGCCACGATACCGACCATGACCAGCCCGACCAATAATTTTGTCGTTGGGCTCCAGCGCGGTGATGTCCTTACATTTTGATCCATAAAAGATTCTCCCGGAATATCTCTATTCTACCGCTTGTCTCATGAATTGCTAAACGTTTAAACAAAAATACCCCGCGAGTCTCGAACTCGCGGGGTGGCAGGTACATACTATGGACAGCCCGAGATGAACGGGAAGAACACACACCAGCGGAAGGTGGCATCCACCCACCAGAAGAACGCGCCGCACATACACGCAACGAGCAAAACTCCAACGCCGATCAGGATCGGTACAATGTTGGGTCTCTTGATTATCATCCCGCCGGGTGTCATGGGACCGGGGGCAGGGCTGGGGCTGGCCGGCACGCTTCCCGCGTATTCTGCGGGCGGAGGCGGCGGGGGAGTGGCGGGGCGCGGCACGGAAGGCACAGCCGCGGCTCGTGGGGAGACAACCGTCGCACCCGAGTCAACGTTGATCGCTTCAAAGACCAGCACGATCTGCTCGCCGAATGAGACCACCTCACCTGGCTTCAAAACGCGTGGCCCCGCCAATCGTTGGCCGTTCACAAACGTTCCGTTGGTTGAGCCGAAGTCCTCCAGGACGTATTTCCCTCCCTGAAAGGTCAAACGCGCGTGACGCCGTGAGACTTCCGCATCGTTGATGACAACACCATTTGTCGAATCGCGGCCGATGGTGATCTGATCGCCCTCCAATGTGAACGCAGCACCAGGTGTAGGTCCCGACCGCATGATGAGCTGGAACTGGGATGCCATAAAATCTCCTTCAAAAGTGCAAATCTGCACGTAGTGTAAAGGTTTCACGCAAAAAAGTCAACTGCATGGTGCTAAAATTGAGAGGAAAATATACGGGTTGTGGCGCAGGTGGCGCCAACGAGTGGAGATGAGATGAAGGCAATCGATTTACCCATCCCTGAGTTTTTTGACGTGGAGCGAGTAGGCGCCGTTTGGCGGATTCCCTATGAGGAGCGCGCCAGGCAGGCGCGGGAATGGGCGCGTCAACACGGACTTCAGCCGGTTTCCGTTGATTCGGCCAAAACCTGGCTGATGCTGATCGACGTGCAAAACACCTTCTGCATCCCCGAGTTCGAGCTGTACGTCGGCGGGCGCAGTGGACGCGGCGCGGTGGAAGACAACGCGCGTCTATGCGCGTTCATCTATCGTAACCTGGGGAGCATCACGCACATCACGGCCACCATGGACACACACATGACCATGCAGGTCTTCCACGCGATCTTCTTTGTAGACAAGGATGGGAATCACCCTGGGCCATACACAGACATCCATGCAGCCGAACTACGCGAGGGCAAATGGAGGTTCAATACCGCGCTCTCCGCTCAATTCGGCATCGCGCCCGAATACGGCCAGCAGATGATGATCCATTATGCCGAAGAGTTGGAGAAGAAAAGTAAATACGCACTGACCATATGGCCGTATCATGCCATGCTGGGTGGGATCGGTCATGCCCTGGTCTCTTCGGTCGAAGAAGCGATCTTTTTTCACTCTGTGGCGCGGATTGCACAGCCTGAGATCGAGATCAAGGGTAACAAGCCTTTCACCGAGAATTATTCCGTCATTGGTCCCGAAGTGCTGACGGGTCCCATGGGCGAGACGCTTGGGACTCACAATGAAAAATTCATTGAGCAATTAAAGCAATACGATAGGTTGATCATCGCTGGACAGGCGAAAAGCCACTGTGTCGCCTGGACGGTCTCTGACCTGCTGGAAGACATTGCCCTCCGCGACCTTGAGCTGGCAAAGAGAGTTTATTTGCTGGAAGATTGCACCTCTCCCGTCGTTGTTCCCGGCGTGGTGGATCATACCGACGCGGCCGACGCGGCTTACGAACGATTCGCAAAAGCAGGCATGCACGTTGTAAAATCAACGGATAAATTTATGTAATAAGTATGTCATTGCGAGGGAGCCATCGCGCTGAACGGAGCGACTGGAAGGAGCGAAGTCAAAGCGTTGGCGACGGAAGCAATCTCCTCCATACTGGAGATTGCTTCGTCGGGTTTCGACGTCATACGTCTCAACTCTCCTCGCAATGACAGGGATGTCAAAGGAACCCATGTCCATCTTCGATCACAAACGCCTCACCAACGAAACCTTTAAGCTCGACATCGAACGCATGCGCCGCGGCTGGTACTCGGACAAATACTTCGAGAACATCGGCCGGATGCTGACCGCTCTGGCATCCGAAGAGTATATGTATTCGGGAGCCTATCATAATTTGCCCCGAGATGTTTCGCCCGAAAGTATTGCTGTCGGAGACATTGAAGTGGAGATGCAATGGTTTACACGGCGCCTCGGCAATACGATTGTCGTCGGTGTGGATAAATCATTGGAAATGCTCAGGCATTGCACCGGATACTGGGAGGGTAATCAATTCATTGGCACGTCCGATAAACTGGAAGTGTGGGCCGTCCACGATGGGACAGTCGTTAGATCGGATGGAAATCCGTTGAACGCTGAAGCCGTCATCAAGGTCCATGGACGTTATCGTGATTTCGCCCTGCTTGAGACACCCACCCTGGGCGTGCTCACTCGTTCCAGCCGCGTGGCAACGAATGTGTATGAGACCCTCATGGCCGCGCGCGGGAAGCCGGTCCTGTTCTTCCCTGCACGGTTTGATATGCACGAAGTCCAGGCGGCCGATGGATATGCCTACAATATCGCCATCCAGCGCTTCAACGTGGATTTTTCGCAGCAGATCGGATCGTTCGTCTCGACCGATGCCCAGGGCGACTGGTGGGGCGGCGCGGGCGGCGGGACGGTTGCGCACGCGGCAATCGCCTCTTTCCTGGGTGACACCGCGGAGGCGATGATGCAGTTCGCGCGCATCCTGCCCGCCAATATTCCGCGCATCGCGCTGGTGGACTTCAACAATGATTCCGTGCGCGACACGTTGCGCGTGCTCGAAGTGATGTTTCGAAAATACCAGGAACTCTGCGATCTCGGAGACCGGGCCGCAGCCGCAAAATACGTTTTATATGGTGTGCGCCTGGATACAAGTGGGAGCGTGCGCGATGTCTCTGTGGAACCGTTGGGCGATCCGGCTCTGGATCTGGGCGTCAACCCGCGGCTTGTGTTCAACGTTCGCCACGGGCTGGATGCGGCCTCCGAAAGCTGGGGCCTGCCGCCAGCCTGGAAAGATGCGGCGCGCGAGTACTGCCGCAATGTCAAGATCGTCGTCTCAGGCGGGTTCAACCCGGAGAAGATCCGCAAGTTCGAGAAGCTTGGCGTTCCCGTGGATGTTTACGGGGTTGGTTCATGGCTGTTCAACAACAACGGCGGCACGGTTACCGACTTCACCGGCGACGTGGTGCGTGTGAAGGTGCATGGCCAATGGATCGATATGGCGAAGGTGGGAAGAAAGCCGTTGGATAACCCGAATTTGGAACGCGTTTGGTGAAGCTTTTTCACAGCGAAGAACGCAAAGGCCGCGAAGATTTACGGAATTTTCGTGGCGATGTTCGCGATAGAGATTTAGACCATGATCCTTTCCACCTTGAATGGCGTTCCTTCAACTTTTTCCTCATCAAACTCCCTCGCCGCCAGATGACCTGAAAACACCGCCTGGGCAATGATGTTCGGCGCCTCAGCATCGCCGATGATTTGCAACGACTGAATTTTGTCTCCGCGCTGAGCGGAGGGTTGAGACGTTCCGTTGAAACCCGCAGTCGAAGTGTGTAAGGCGAGATACAGCGAATCATTCGGAATTCGATCGCTGACCAATACAACCCCATCACGCGGCAATTCGATTTCACTCCCCGAAACTGTGTTTGACAATCGAACACAATCATCCGCAATTTCACTTACTATATTCTGCGGATGCAATTTCACCCCAAGCTTCATCAATTTGTGTTGAATGCGTTCCTGCTCCAGCGTGTACTGCGACCAATAGGAGATCAACGGCGCGGGTGTGACAAGCCTGACGCTGCATCCCTGTCCGGCGAGCAACTCCGCCAGCACACCGCCCATGTAATAATGATCGTCGTCATAAATTACCATGTTTTGGAGTCCTGAAGCTTGCTTCTGGATTTGCTCCAGCAATTTCGGCGGCAAGCCGCCTGACTCCATATTTGCATCCATCAAATCATCCGGGCTAAGCACGTTCTGTAAATTGTGCCCAACAATTGGTTTCCGCAGGGTGCGGCCCATGCCATCGCGCCGCCAGGTCGCGCCTGTGGCAAGGATGATATGCTGCGCACCCGTTTCGAGGATGTCTTCCGCGGTCATCGGGCTGGACGGATAGGCTGCAACATTCTTCATCTTCCTGATCTGAGTCAAGCGCCAGTCGGCCACCCGGCGCCATTCATTCAACCCGGGCAACGCCGCTTCACGGATCACGCGCCCGCCGAGTTCCTTGCGCGCCTCGAGCAACGTCACCTCATAACCGCGTTGACCCAACGCCCGCGCCGCTTCCAGGCCCGCGGGCCCCGCGCCGACTATCATCACTTCGCTGTCGCTTTTCTTCGGCGAGATCAGTTCAGAATGCCAGCCGCGCCGCCATTCCTCTCCCATCGTCGGATTCTGGGTACAGCGGATCGGCACAAAGCGCGTATCGCCCGTCACACAAATGTTGCAGCCGATACATTCACGAATATCTTCGATTCTCCCCTCTTTGATTTTGTTCGGCAAAAACGGATCGGCAATCGACGGCCGCGCCGCGCCGACGAAGTCCATCACCCCGCGCTGGATCGCCGAGACCATGGAATCGGGTGAGGTGTAACGGCCCACGCCGACCACAGGCTTTGTGGTCAATTGTTTGACGAACGAGATGTATTTTTCCTGATGTCCTTCCTTGCCAAACCGGGAAGTGATCGAATCGTTGTTCCATCCGCTGATATTCACGTCCCACAAGTCAGGCAGTTCGGCCAACATGGCGACCACATCGTAAGCTTCACCTTGATGGGTGATCCCATCTTCGTCGATTAGTTCATCCACTGCAAAGCGGATGGCTACCGCGCAGGTGTCGCCGATGGCTTCCTTTGTCTCTTCCATTAACTCACGCAAAAAGCGTACGCGATTTTCCAGACTGCCGCCATATTCATCCGTACGATCGTTGTATCGTTTCAGAATAAACTGGATCGCGGCGGTCATGCCATGAGCTGCATAGCAGTAAACAATATCGAAGCCCGCACGTTTGTCGCGTAAGGCGGCCTCACGGTGCCACTTGCGCACGTTGCGAATGTCCTCCTTGTCCATGCGGCGAGTCTGCACAGGGTCATACCCGGAGCCTCCGATGGTTCCCATCGAACTCGGCGCAAGCGAAGGCACGCGCGAAT
>Ga0105100_10002368_pt1 | contig 11033 bp, 10 predicted proteins | sample PPLLak12cMay2015_2_FD_87033 | JGI IMG/M metagenome (GOLD analysis project Ga0105100, IMG submission 87033) | Freshwater sediment microbial communities from Prairie Pothole Lake near Jamestown, North Dakota, USA - PPLs Lake P8 Core (1) Depth... | ecosystem: Environmental > Aquatic > Freshwater >... | reverse complement strand
TTGTTGATGTTTATGTTGAAGGTTCACGAGCCGTGGTACTGGAGCAGTTCGGAGTTGAGCTGATCATCGGCTTTGATGGTGTTGATATCTTCCGCCACAGCGGGGATGATATCGAACTCGTTGTTCTTGTAGGCCTCGAAGGCCACGGCGCTGTCGGTGATGTAGCTGTACTCAATGTCCACGGTGGCCACGCCGCCCCAGTAATTGGGGTTGGGGGTGTAGTAGCCCCGCACGAAGGGCTCCAGCGACTTGAGGATGTAGGGGCCGTTGCCGATCTGGTACTTGGAGCTGTTCCACCAGTTTTCGCCGCCTTCTTCAATCAGTTCCTGCTTGGCGGGGAAAGCTACCCAGATGCCCATGATGGTGTGGAAGTAGGGCGCCGCTTTGGAAAGGGTGATCTTTAGGGTGAGGCAGTCGGTCTGCTCGTAGTCGGTGCAGGGGTTGCCGGCGGAATCCAGGGCTTTGACGCCCAGGGCAGCCTTGAAGGCTTCGGGGTCGTAACCCTCGGCGCTTGGATCGGCAGCGCGCCAATCGGGCGCGCCGGCGATCTCATCCGTGATCGAGGCATATTCGCCTGCGGTCTCGGGGTCGACATTGCGCTGAAGGGAGTACTCGAAGCGCTTGGCGTTGAGCAGGGTCCCGTCGCTGTACATCAGGCCCGAGCGAAGGGTGAAGGTCAGCTCGGTAGCGTCGGCGTTGTACTCCCACTTCTCAGCCGCGCCTGGCACGGTCTCCAGCTTCTCATTGAACTTGGTCAGGCCTTCGTAGTTCAGCTTCAGGTGAGCGATCTCGTTCACGAAGGAAGACTTCTGCGGGTCCACGATGTCTGGATAGGTACCCAGGTTGACGCGCAAGACGGGAGCCTTCTCCTCCGCCGGTGGTTCCACTGCCACTGGCACTTCCTGGGTGACGATCACGGTCTCGATGACGGTCTGGCCCTCTCTGATAACTTCCTGAGTGACCACGACGGTCTCAACGACCGTCTGCACCTGGGGCTGGCAGGCGGCGATCAGGATGCTGGCGAGCACCAGCAGTCCTACGACAATAAATAAACTTTTCTTCATGGTTTTCTCCTCCGAGTAGATAGAACTATATTAATTGGTACGATTTTGTATACTACAGAGTTCAATCGATTTCGCTTAACTTTTCACCTCCTTGATTTCCACAGATGAACAGCATTACACCAGGTGGCAAGCCACCCAGTGACCCGGGGCAACTTCGCGCCATTCGGGTTCCACCTGCTGGCACACTTGCTGAGCCAGCGGGCATCTGGGATTGAACCGGCAGCCTTTGGGTGGGTTAACCGGACTGGGGACATCACCCTTCAAAATGATGCGCTGCCGTTTACGTTCAGCGGCGGGATCGTGTAACGGCACCGCCGATAACAACGCCTGTGTATAAGGGTGTAAAGGATGTCCATAGAGCTCGTCGCGTTCGGCCAGCTCGACCACTTTACCCAGGTACATCACCGCGGTGCGGTCCGAGATATGCCGCACCATGCTCAAGTCGTGCGCAATGAACAGATAGGTCAGATCCAACCGGTCTTGCAATTCTTCCAGCAGGTTAACCACCTGCGCCTGGATGGAGACATCCAGAGCTGAGATGGGCTCATCACACACGATGAACTCCGGGTTGAGGGCTATGGCGCGCGCCACGCCGATGCGCTGGCGCTGCCCGCCCGAAAACTCGTGTGGGTAGCGATTGATGAAGTAGGGATTCAAACCCACGATGCGCAGCAGCTCTTTTACACGGTCCTGACGCTCCGCTTTGCTATCCAGAATGCCGTGCACTTCCAACGGTTCTCCGACGATATCGCCAACCGTCATGCGCGGGTTCAGCGAGGCGTACGGGTCCTGGAAAATGAATTGCATGTTGCGGCGCAAAGCGCGCAGCTCTTCGCCTTTTGCCAGGGTCAGGTCACGGTCTCGCAGGTACACCTTGCCCGAGGTCGGGCGATGCAATTGCACAATGGCGCGGCCGGTAGTCGATTTACCGCAGCCGCTTTCACCTACCAGACCCAGGGTCTCACCCTTACGAATTTGGAAGGATACCTTATCCACTGCCTGCACGGCTCCCACCTGGCGCTGGAAGATGGCGCCGCGCATGATCGGGAAATGCTTGGTGAGGTTATCAACCTTGATCAGGACTTCATTGTCAGTCATCGCAGCGCACCTGTGTCCACATCCACCCAGCAGGCAATTCGGTGATGGGAAGAAATTTCTTCAAGAGGAGGGTTAGACTCCCAACAAAGATCCCGGACGAGAGCACAGCGCTTTGCAAATGGGCAGCCTTTGGGCAGGGCGATCAGATCTGGGGGCATGCCCTCAATCGTCTCCAGGTGGGGCGCACGCTCGCCGCTCAGCTTCGGCAGCGAGCGCATCAAGGCCTTGGTGTAAGGGTGGCGCGGATTTTTATACAGGTCATCCACCAGGGCGTCTTCGACGATAAAGCCGGCATACATAACGAGCACGCGCTCGGCAAGCCCGGCTACCACGCCAAGGTCGTGGGTGATCCAGATCAGGGCCTGGCTGAACTGTTCGCGCAGCTGCTTCACCAGATCCACGATCTGAGCCTGGATGGTTACATCCAGTGCGGTTGTCGGCTCGTCGGCAATCAGCAAGGCCGGGTTGCAGGACAGCGCCATGGCGATCATTACACGCTGGCGCATACCACCCGAAAACTGGTGAGGATAATCGTTCAAACGTGACTTGGGATCAGAGATGCCTACAATTTGCAGCAACTCGATAGCGCGCTTTTCCGCATCCTGGTGGCTCAGGCCCAGGTGCAGCAGCAGGGGCTCCTTCAACTGAAAGCCAACCGTCAAGACGGGATTTAGCGACGTCATGGGATCCTGGAAAATCATCGCGATCTGGCTACCGCGGATATTGCGCATCTCCGCATCGCTAAATTCCATTAAGTTTCGGCCAAAGAAATCGATTTTATCGGCAATTATTTTTGCGGGTGGAATGGGCAGCAGGCGCATCACAGAAAGCATCGAGACGCTTTTACCACAACCGCTTTCTCCTACAAGACCGATCGTTTCCCCCTCACGCAAGCCATACGAAATTCCGTTCACCGCGTGAACCACACCATCCTGTGTGTGGAATTCGGTGCGCATGTTTTGAATATCCAGAATGGTTTTATCGGTCAAAATTTCCTCCACCATAGCAGATGTGGCATATTATCTTATCTTAACTTGACCCGACTGACAATAGTTCAATATGGAGGGCTAACCTTCAGCCGCTATCCCATTTTTTTCTAAACCGTTTTATTGATCACAAATTATACCCATTTTTAAGAATGAAGAGGTAGTGACAATCGTAATATATTTATCCATAGCGAATATCGCAGTTGTCTGATTCCCACAACAGCCTCTACCCCCCACTTCCCCCTTGAACTGCGTAACTTCTATGAGTTTTACTCTTCCTCTCCCAGGCGTATGCGCCGGTAAGACCGGTAACGCAGCGGATGGATCTCCCCGGCCTCCAGCGCTTTAAGCACAGCACAGCCGGGCTCGTGCACATGAGTGCAATCACTGAATTGACAGGCAGCCACATGCCGTTTCAGCTCGGGAAAGTAAGCATCCAGCTCCTCCGGCTGGATATCCCACAGCGCCAGCGCCTTCAAACCAGGGGTATCGGCTACGTAACCGCCTTCTGCCAGAGGATACAACTCGCGCACCACGGTTGTATGCCGGCCTTTACGGGTGGAACGGCTCACGCTTTGCGCGGCGAGATCCAGCCCCGGCAGCAATGCATTCAGCAAGCTGGATTTGCCCACGCCTGATGGTCCGGCAAAAACCGATATCTTGCCCGAGAGGCGTTGGCGCAGCTCCGCCAGCCCTAGACCGGTTTTCACGGAGGTGACCAGCAAACCGTAACCCAGCGGGAGATAGTGATCGTACAATTCGTGGGCTGCCTGCTCGCCCACCAGGTCGGCTTTGTTGGCGATGATCAGCGCTGGGATGGCTTGCTTCTCGGCAATCACCAGGAAACGGTCCAGCATGCCGTAGCGAGGCTCAGGCTGGGCGCAAGCAAACACCAAAACGACCAGTTCTGGGTTGGCGATGATGATCTGCTGGTAGGAACCTTGCGGAAGGGGCGCCTGGCGCGCCAGCAAGCGTTGGCGCTCTTCTACCCGGACGATGATACCGGTGCCTTGTCGCAGCGGGGTAATGCTCACGCGATCTCCAACGGCAACCAGGTCACCCAGGCGCCGGCCGCGCTTGAGCAAGCCGCGCAACTGGCAGGTGAAGGTCCCCTTTTCTGTCTCCACTTGATAGAAACCAGATTGGGAGCGGGTAATCAGGCCGTGCAGGATCTCACTCACACGCTATGGATGCTTTCTCACGAGCGCTCAAGGTTCAACAGTCTCTTCCACCGCCGGTTCGGGCGTCCTTACCACATAGAACCCCGATTCCCAGGGGTAGAGACGGGCAGGACGGTCGTAAAAATAGAGCTCCACCACCCGGCGGAAGATGGGAGCGGCATAATCCGAGCCTTCCCCGATGTTCTCCACAATGACGGCAATGGCAATATCCGGCTGATTTTCGCGCTCGGCGAAGGTGTAGCCGGCAAACCAGGCGTGTGGATCCCCTAGTCCCGATTGGGCGGTGCCGGTTTTACCGGCTACCGGGATATCCAGACCGGTGAAGCGGTGCCAGGCAGTGCCATACGGCTCGGTGCTCACCACCACGCCGCGCATGGCATCTTGAATGATCTGTAAAGTCTCGGCGCTGATCGGCAACTCCCCGCGCGCCTCAGGCTGAAAGAGCTCAATCGGGTCGCTATCCGGTGGGACGATGCGCTCGATGATTTGCGGGCGGTACAGGGTGCCGCCGTTGCCCAGGGCTGCAGTAAACACTGCCACCTGCAGCGGAGTTACCTGGACGTCTCCCTGACCGGTCGCCTGGTTGGTGGCGTCGATTTGGCTGGCAGGCAGCGGGATGTTGCCAGGCTGTTCCTCCAGCCCTTCGATACCCGTGATCGCTCCCAGGCCGAAACCGCGCGCCATATCGGAAACTACAGTGGTCTTGTCTCGATTGTAAAAATCCAGGCCGATATGGTAGAACCAGGGATTGCAAGAGCGGATCAATCCCTCCGGCAGGGTGAGCAAGCCGCTGGGGATGGTCTCGCCATCCTGCAAAAAATGATCGTAGGTCCAGTCATTGAGCGTCACCCCATCCAGCTCGGTGAAGAAGTATCCGCACTGGTAGGTGGATTCCGCGGTATAGTCGCCGCTCTCCAGAGCGGCTGCTATGGTGATGATCTTAAAGACTGAGCCGAGCGGGTACTGGCCCTGGGTGGCGCGGTTAAACGTGGGCGCGTAGGGATCGCTGAAGATCTCCTCCAGCATGTAGCTGAAGTTGCGGTTGGTGGGCTCAAAAGCATTCGGGTCAAAAGTGGGCGAAGAAGCCATCGCCAGCACGCGGCCGGTATCCCGCTCCAGCACCACCACCGCCCCGCGGAAGCCCGAAATGGCGCGCTCCACTTCCTTCTGAAAATCGCGGTCCAATGTGGTGTAAATTGCCTGGGAGGGCTGCGCCTGGCGCTCACCCAAGCGAGTGACGATCTGATTTTGGGAATCGAAGACATACAGCGCCCCGCCGCGCTTTCCCGAAAGATAATCCTCACCCCATTTCTCGATGCCCGACTGGCCCACACGCTCGTCTCGCCGGTAGCCCTTGCGCAGGTATTCCTCTTCCTGCTCAGCCTGTATGGTGGTGACGTAACCAATGACATGCGGCGCCACGCCGCCATCAAAATAGTAGCGCGCCTTGTACTGCCCCAGCACCAGACCATTGATTTGGGTCAGGGTCTCGATATTACGGGCAATCGATTCGGCTGGCACCTCGCCAAACGGCAGGTACCAATCCTGCCCTAGCGGGACGGTATCGATCTTGGCCTGAATGGCATCGCCGGTCAGCCCGGTGAGGCGCACCAGCCAGCTAAACAGCTCATCCACCTGGTCTGGGTTCATCTGGTTGGGGATCAACCCGATCGCCGTAGCGTCAGTTTGGGCAACCAGCGCGTGCCCGTCGCGGTCATAGATATTGGCGCGGGCGGGGATATAGCGTTCCATTCCCAGGTAGTTGCCGCCCGTCAGCTCTGGCATTACCAGCGTATCGTCCCATTGGACGCGCCACTGGCCCTGTTCCAGGCTCATATTCATCAAGGTATCCCGCTGGATATCGCCTACCAGGGTGCTGTGAAAGACCAACCGGTAGCTCACCTGTGCGCTCAGCGGGCTGAGCACGATCGAGGAGAGAATCTCGTAATCGATGCTGCTCAGCGCCATCTCTGCAGCGATGCTGCGGTAATTTTTCTCGAAATCCTCAGCAGTGAGCGCATCCTTACTGATGGATGTGAGCGCCGCGTGCATGGCGGAGTAATTATCGGCCTTCCAGTTATCCAGGAAGGCGCTGGCAGCCGTCCGGGCATCGGGCACGCTGGTGGTGCTAACGCTCACATCACCCAGCGTAGGTGTTACCGTAATTGCAGGCCCGGGCGTGGTTGCAGGCGTAGACCCGGATTTGCAGCCTCCCAACCCGACAGCCACCAGCAGGATAATCAACCAAAGACGAAGTTTCATAACCTTTACGCCTCGCCAGCCAAAATCCGCCGGTAGACTGGACAGGTGTATTGAATGGATGCCTGGCAAGCATTGGGCAGGTCAGTGTGCGGGACGATCTCCATCTTCTTGAGGCTGCGCGCTAGGTGGCAAAGAGGCAGGCCCATGACGTTAGCGTAACAGCCTTCCAGGCGTTCTACGGGCCTGAAGCCCGCATGCTGGATGGCATAGGCGCCGGCTTTATCCAGCGGGTCCCCAGAAGCGATATACTCCCCCATCTCTTCATCCGAATAATCCCGCATGGGCACATGCGTCTCGCAGCAATCGGTAATCAAGGCCCCATCCTCCTGGCGCACCAACGCCAGGGCCGTGTACACCTGGTGGGTGCGGGAGCGCAGGCGGCGCAGCATACTTTCGGCCTGAGACGCATCGGCTGGCTTACCCAGAATTTCGCCCTCATAAGCGACCGTCGTATCGGCTGCCATCACAACCACGCCGCGTTCAGCATGGCGAGCGCAAGCGCGCGCCTTTTCGATAGCCAGCCTGGTCACATACATCCTGGGATTTTCACCCGGTAAAGGACTTTCATCCACCTCTACCGGTCGTACGGTGAATCTCCAGCCGCCCAGTGCCAGCAACTGCCTGCGGCGGGGCGAGTTGGAAGCCAACCACAAAGTCATGGGCCAATTCTAACACACTCTCCCTTACCCATTCGCGCATCCCGTTGTAGAATGGGTATTATCCAGCCCACCCTGCTGTGCTTGCTTTTTGAATAACCCCGCTTACCACCTCTACGAGAAGGTATCAAGACTGGAGGAATCATGCAGACTTTGAAGGAACGCATTTTGCGCGAGGGGAAGAACCTGGGGAATGGAATCCTGAAGGTAGACGGTTTCATCAATCATCAAGTCGATCCGAACCTGATGGACGCCTGCGGTCGCGAATTTGCCCGGCGCTTTCAGAGTGTAGGCGCTACCAAGGTGCTCACCGCCGAAATTTCTGGCATCGCCCCGGCCCTGACCACTGCCTTCCACCTGGGCCTTCCGGTTGTATATGCCCGCAAGCACAAGCCCATCACCATGCCCGATCAAGTGTATCTGACTCTTTCACCCTCGCACACCAAGGGCCGCATGGTCGAGCTGATTATCTCGCCGGAATACCTGGCAGGCGGCGAACGCGTTTTGATCATCGACGACTTCCTGGCAAGCGGAGCGACCATCCTGGGCCTGGCGCGCCTGGCGCAAACTGCCGGAGCCATCATCGTCGGGGTCGGCGCGCTGGTAGAAAAGACCTTCGAAGGTGGGCGCCAGACCCTGGCCCACCTGAATATCCCCGTGGAAGCCCTGGTGCGCATCCGCTCAATGGAAGGCAACCAGATCCTATTCGAGGATGACTGAACTCTGGATAGGCGCAGGCAAACCCCCCCGCCCTATCCCTTATCCCCTCTCCCCTTCCCCTTGATCTTATGGACACCATTGCCATTTTGGATTTTGGCTCACAATATGCACAGCTCATCGCCCGGCGGGTGCGCGAGGTCCAGGTCTACAGCGAGCTCTTTCCCTGGGATGCCGATGCCGAGCGCGTGCTGGCGCTAAATCCGCGCGGCTTCATCCTCTCCGGAGGACCGGCTTCGGTGTACGAACCGGGCGCCCCGCAGGTGCCTGCCTACGTGCTACAAAGCGGGCTGCCTGTGTTGGGCATCTGCTACGGCATGCAGGCTCTCACCCACGCCCTGGGGGGCAAGGTGGCTCCCTCCAGCCAGCGGGAATATGGGCCGGCGCAGCTTGACACTCTGCGCCCGAATCCGCTTCTGCCAGCCGGCGCCCAGCGCGTGTGGATGTCGCACGGTGACCGCATCGAGGCTCTGCCGCCAGGGTTTGCCGTTCTGGCGCACAGCGATAACTCGCCCATCGCTGCCATGGGCGATCTGCAGCGAAATATTTTTGGCGTGCAATTTCACCCAGAGGTGCATCACACGCCGCGCGGCATCGAAGTACTGCGCCGCTTTGTCCTCGAAGTGTGCGCGGCGCGGCCCGATTGGACGCCCGATTCGATCATCCATGAAAGTGTTGAGCGCATCCGCCGGCAGGTTGGCGACCAGATGGTGCTTTCGGCGGTCAGCGGCGGGGTGGACTCCAGCGTTGCGACCGCCATGGTGCAGCGCGCCGTTAACGACCAGTTAGTGGCGGTCTTTGTGGATACCGGCATGCTGCGCCAGGGAGAAGGCTCCCAGGTGCAAGCTGCCTTGCACGAGACCCTGGGGATCGAGTTGATCGCGGTTGAAGCAGTCGACCAATTCATGGCGGCTCTGCACGGGGTGACCAACCCGGAGCAAAAACGGCGCATCATCGGCGAGTTGTTTATCCGCATCTTCGAAGAGCAGGCGCGCCAGCTGGGCGCGCCGCGTTTCCTGGTGCAGGGCACCATTTATCCGGACGTGGTGGAATCCAGCGCGCCCGACCGGGCCAAAGCGCAGCGCATAAAGACCCACCATAACGTAGGCGGCTTGCCGGAAGACATGCACTTCGAGCTGGTTGAGCCGCTGCGCTACCTGTTCAAAGATGAAGTGCGCGCCGTGGGCGAGGCGTTGGGTCTGCCCGCCAGCCTGGTGTGGCGCCAGCCGTTCCCCGGACCTGGGCTGGCGGTGCGCTGCCTGGGGGAAATCACTCTCCAACGCCTGGAACGGCTGCGCGCCGCCGACGCCATCCTCACCGAGGAACTGGCATCGGCTGGTCTGCTGCGCATGAGCGCGCCGCTATCCGGCACTGCCCAGGCTTTCGCCGTACTGCTGCCGGTGCATTCCGTGGGGGTGATGGGCGACCAGCGCACCTACCAGGAGGCCGTAGCGCTGCGCGCCGTGACCACCGAAGATTTTATGACCGCCGATTGGGCGCGCCTGCCTCATGACCTGCTGGCGCGCATCGCCAACCGCATCGTCAACGAGGTGCAGGGGGTGAATCGGGTAGTTTACGACATCACCAGCAAACCACCCGCGACCATCGAGTGGGAGTAAGGGCGATAGGTCTCGCCAGCCAGCAAAAAAGGCAAGATCAATCCAGCCGCCAACGCGTGGCGCTGGTGGGGAAATCTTTCTCACGCCAGGCGTAGGCTTTGCGCGGGCGCAGGACATAGAAGGGGCTGCTTGGATCCGGATCGGGCGAAGGCTCGTAACCAGGGTATTTTTCGGCGTAAGCCCGGGTCAGGCGCACCAACGTGGGCCGGTCGGTCAGCTCCTCAACCATACCCTCGAATATGACCACTTCATCGCCGCTTTCCAGATGCACAACCACTTCGGGATTCGCTTGCAAATTGCGACCTTTGCGCGAGCGGCGCGCAGTGCCAAAGTAAAAGTTCCCTTCCAGCCAGATGCCCCACACCGGCATGGCATGCGGCTTGCCATCCGGTTGTGTGCTGGCGATCCAATAATTGCGCGCCGCCTGCATGCGCGCATCCACCCAATCCCAATCCAATAAACCCTTGCGCCCGGTCTTGATCCCGTAATCGGGCATGTAGGGGCGTTCTGATTTTGGACTCGTGTTTTCAGCCATCGATGGATTTCTCTCCGTTGGGGTATGCTCGTAAAGCCAGATAGGGATACCGATACGCCTTAAAACCTCAAATGCTTCACCGTCAGTCCGTTATTGATCAGCTCGGTGAGTGAATCGATGCCGATGCGCAGGTGCCCTTCTGAGAAGTCTTTGGTCACCTTCTGATCGCTTTCCTCCGTTTTTACCCCCTCCGGGACCATGGGTTGGTCTGAGACCAGTAGCAGCGCGCCGGTGGGAATCTGGTTATAGAAACCCACGATGAAAATGGTGGCGGTTTCCATATCAATCGCCATGCAGCGGTTGCGGCGCAGATAGCTCTTGAACTCGTCATCATGTTCCCACACGCGCCGGTTCGTGGTATACACGGTTCCGGTCCAGTAATCTCTCTGGTGGTTCCGAATCGTGGTGGAGATGGCTTTTTGCAGATTGAAAGCCGGCAGAGCGGGCACCTCTGCGGGGAAGTAATCGTTGGAAGTGCCCTCGCCGCGAATGGCAGCGATGGGCAGAATCAGGTCACCGAGCCTGTTCTTGCGCTTTAACCCGCCGCACTTTCCCAGGAAGAGACAAGCTTGCGGCTGGATGCTGCTGAGCAAATCCATAACTGTGGCGGCATTGGCGCTGCCCATGCCAAAATTGATGATCGTGATTCCATTGGCGGTGGCGTTGGGCATGGTCCGGTCTTCCCCCCGGATGGGCACCGCGTGCCACTCGGCAAACATTCGCACGTAACTGCTGAAGTTCACCAGCAAGATGTGCTTGCCAAATTCCTCCAGCGGCGTACCGGTGTAACGCGGCAGCCAGTTGGCAACGATCTGATCCCTGTTTTTCATCACCGGCTGTCCCTCCTCGATCAGCAGACCTCATCCAGGTAAGAGCCGAGCCTGGCAGCCTACCTATCGTAAACTTTAATCACAT